>ENA-ORPK01001197-ORPK01001197.1-human-gut-metagenome-genome-assembly--contig:-NODE-1197-length-21530-cov-3.367404_pt1 | contig 21530 bp, 20 predicted proteins | sample MGYA00242139_ERZ509068 | MGnify/ENA primary metagenome ERZ509068 (study PRJEB26280, sample SAMEA2338687) | human gut metagenome | biome: human gut; feature: human-associated habitat; material: faeces... | reverse complement strand
CTCTTCGATGGTGTCGATGATGGACCTGACCAGCCAGAACAGGGTCATTGCGATGGACAGGGACAGAAGCAGAATGCAAAGAATCGTTGTTGCGTTCATGATGCGTACCTCCTCAAGACAGGAAATCTTCATCGGAGTCGGTGGAGAAGTCAGACGCTGCGCTGGCCTTACCGCCGAGGGGCTCACCGTCACGGATCTTCTGCAGGTTATTGAGCCCACAGGCGATGCCCTTGTTGCCGTTGCTGTTGAAGGCGTAGAAGTTGATGCTGGCACGACCGTACACGCCGGAGTAGACCTCGGAACGGGTCAGGATCGGGTTGCAGTCCGCATCCACGATGCCCGGAGCCGTAGCGGAGTTCGCGTTGATGAAGTAGCAGCCAGCGTAGGCCGGATCGTCCGGACGCTCGGTGTCACCGTCACGAAGAGGGGTCTTGATTGCGGAAAGGGGCGGTACGGTGCGACCGTTGCCTCTGAGCTTGGCCTGACCTTCCTCATAGGCTGCCTCAATCGCGGCACGGACCTTTTGCACGGTCACGGTGTCCGTCTTCGGGATGATGAGGCTGACGCTGAACTTCGGGGTGCCGCCGTTGATGGACTTCGCTTCCCAGACGTTCGCGTAGGACCAGCGGGTGTTGGAGCCGCAGATGACTTTCATAGGGTTTACAGGTTTATTTGACATATCAGTTGTCCTCCATAAATTCATTAATGATGGTTGTCATTGCCGGTCGCTTATCGCTGTCCGGCACCAGCGTGGGTTTTCCCTGCGGCTTGATGACAAGACCGCCAAGGATGTCGTTGAACTGTTTCTTTCCAAGGAGCGTGGTCATGGCGGTGACGCCGAGAACCTTGTGTTCATACGGGTCGTACCCGGCAGCTTTCACTGCTGCGACGACCGCACGCTCGTCGGTGTACTTGCGGTTTGCACGGCCCTCGACCAGTTTGTAACCGGACCAGTGCTTTCCGCTGATCGCTGCCTGCAACGCATAGTCCCGGATGTCGGTTGCCCATGCGATCAGACCGTCGATTCGGCCCAGAATCTCTTCGACCTCTTCGTCGGTCAACAGAGGCGGCTGTCGGAACTCGAACTTAGCGAGCTCCATGTTCGCATTGGCCCGTTCCCGGCAGTCAGCCTTCGCCTTGCAGAACTGGCACCATTCACCGCAGTGGTATTCACCTTCGCCACTCCAAGCGAGCTCTGCGGTCGGGGCCAGAACCGTGTCCGCCCATTCGTAGAGGGCCGCTTTCGGGATGGTGTGGGTGCTGACGTTGCCGCGCCGGGGTTGGAAGATCGTCATGCTGACGGTGTCGATGTCGTACAGATAATCGAACAGTTCCAATGCGCCGAGCGCGTACAGCATCATCTGCGGGTTGTCCTCGGCCTCGACCAGAACACCACGTCCGTACTTGAAATCAACGATGTGCAGCGTGCCGTCTGCGATGATGACGCAGTCGCCGGTGCCAAAGCCCTCCGCAACGTACCGGGAGTAGTCAAGCCGCTGCTCGATCAGGACGACCGGGTCCGGGCAGGCTTTCCGTGCTTCCTCGACCAGCTCCATGACGAAGGTGGCATAACTGCTGGCGCATTCCTCCATCTCAGCGTCGTACCAGGAGAGGTCCTCGGTCGGGTCTTGAGCCTCCAAGCCAAGCGCAGTCCGGAGCTTGTACTCGCAGAGCGCATGCGCATCGGTGCCTTCAGCGGCGAAGTTGCTGCCCTTGTCGCCGTACCCCTCGCAGAGCCGTGCTGAAGGAGGGCAGTGGAGCCAGCGATGGGAGGAAGACGCGGAGAGAAGTGCGTGGTTAGGCATTCCCGAGCACCTCCGCGTCTGCGACCAGGGACTTGTAGTTTGCCGGGTCGATCTCCGACAGTTTGCTGGCTCCATACTTTTGAAGAAGGTCTCGAATCTGAGCAGTAAAGCCGTCGCGGGATTTGTCTGCCAGAATTGCACGGACTTCTCCGAGGGACATCGCCTTTTCCGGGGCAGGCGCGATCTCCGGGGTCTTGCTGCTGTAGCTGAACATGTCGGTCAGATCGTCTGCGATGCTGTTAATAGAAGAAGCAACATCCCGCAATGCGTTGATGATCTCCGCCACTTTGGCCATTTTGCTCATCTTGTTTTCCTCCTTCCTCGGATTGTCTTTTTGCTGCAAGGACTCGAAGCTTCCTTGCCATTCGTGCGGACACATAGCTGATATCCATCAGGACATCGATGACTTCTGCGTCCGGGGGACCATGTCGTTGGGCGTCGTGCATCCCGTTCACCTCCATTCCGGAGCCTTGTCTGTTGCGCTCCTTACACTTCCCAATGGAGGTGAGGCAGGCGTTTTGACGAAGGTCCGGAATAGAAATCTGAAAAAAAGTCGTCTTAGAAAAAGTCGGGATACTCGTCCGCAAGCAGGGCCTTTACCTTCTTCAGCCGGGAAAGGAATGTGGTCCGCTTGATTCCGAGTGCGTCTGCGATCGCGGAGTCGGGCAAGCCCTGCTGCCGGAGTTTGCCGATCTCGATGGCTTCGGGCATGAGCTCGTTCAGCCGGGCAAAGAGCCGGTCAAGTTCGACCTTGTCGGTCACGATGCTCTCGATCGACGGTGACGGATCGCACAGCCGCTCCAGAGGGGAGCAGGTATCTCCATCCTCGTTCTCGACGGTATAGTCGAGGGAGTCCATAGATGCATGATGGAACTCGCAAGTCAGACAGTCGCCATCGCAGAGCCAGAACTTGCTTTTCGGGCAGGCACACTCGCCGCGACCCTTCTGCTTTTTGCGATAGGAGTCATAGTGACGGACATGTTCTCGGTAGACTTCTTCGGGGACTGCTACCCACTCGCGGGTGGACTTGAGGTAGATGCGGTACTGATTTTCGTTGAGATTCATAAAGTTTTCCTCCGTTCGATTTGCTTGGAACGGAGGAAACCCTCATGGCCGCTACATTTTGGCAATAGAAACCTAACCACAGCCCCGTCGGAGATTCTTCTCCGTTCCGGTTCTGCAGCTTCCCGCTCAAAAGGCAGCTGTCTTTATATAGTTGTCCCATCAAGTATCGTTGAGCCACCGGTGATCAAGCGGTGCAATGCCTGAAGGGGAGCAGTTTAGCGTCGTACTCGGGACAATCTCGTAATAGAAACCTGCTTCTATCGCATTTAGGATAATTGAGAGCATTTCTTATCAACAGACATTAAGAATGTCCCTTCAAACCGTGAAAACCCTTGTAAATACTGGACTTTTGCAATTTGCTAATTGCTCACAAAACCCCGTTTTCTCTGATGATTACTGACTTTATGAGGGGACAATAAAAATGTCCCTTCGGGCAAAAAAATAGGCCAGGGATTTAAATTCCCTGACCTAAGCCAACTTTTATTCGGTTTTTTCTTATGCCTCCTCCCGCATCGTGAACGCGGGGAGCCCCTGTGATTTAAGATATACATTGCAATCCTCTATTTTGTCTTTGTAATGCGCGGTATACAGAAACCGATATGCGCCATCCAGCTTTGTCGCTTTCGGAACAATGCCTGCTTTTCTTAACAGATCCTCCGTTAGCCACGGATGCAGGTGCATTCCTATGCATAACGCCGTCACTGTTTTCAGCGTTTTCTCTTTCTCTTCCTTCTGCCGATATTGTTTGATAGTACTGACGCTAACCCACGATTCCTGCGCCAGCAGTTCCTCTGTATAACCCTTGCGTTTCATATGACACTTAAGCGATTCAGAAAAGCCGCCGGGTAGCGTACTCAGGATACCGTTCAGCCTTGTGATTTCAGCATCAATTTTTGAGGCTTCTTTTTTCTGTTCGGCATCGGATTGTGTACCTGTGTCCGCTTCACCTTTTTCAAGAAAACCAGCCGCCTGCAATATAATGTCGAGAGTACAGGTGATGGCGTTTTCGCCGTTCCCTGTGTATAGTCCATCCGGCACATAGTGAATGCCGACACAGCAGGCAGGTTTATTACGCTTTGCATGAGCGGAAAGATGGTGCGTTTTGGGCGTTATGAACTCTTTCAGATTTACTACAAGATGTCGATCAATCAGCCTGATTACATCCATCTCAATGAGCGCAGCAAGCCGAGGTTCTGTATAGTACAATTCCAGAACCTCGCCGTCTGAAAGCTCATATCTGATTTCGTCATTTTGCCGGGATCGATTCACGGTCGAGGCAAACAATCTGCTTTCATCATTCATTAACCGTTGCGTTCTCCTTCAACACGAACGTGTTCTCTGACCTCGTTCTTAAGCCTTACATTGGAATACACAAAGTTCTTTTCCTGCAGCTGCTGCGTTATTTCGGTATATACAGGAGCCTTCCCGGACGGATCCCGAATGGTAAGCAGTATACAGAAATCTTGTTCGAGGACTTCGCCTGTTGATCTGGCTTCTCGCTCGACCGCATCACGGAAAAGAGCCTCTACCTTCATATACCACTGACGGTTTCCTGTAAGGTATTTTTTCTTGTTCGCATCAGTCATTTCATCGAGATCTATAGCGTATTTCTTTATGGGGTGGAATTTTTGACCGAGTCGCAGTAAAGTACGTTCTCTTCCGAATGTTTCTTCTTCAAGCACATCAAAAAACTGTTTTTTATAAAGGTCATCACGCATCACATTTGCGGCGTCCTCCGCGCCATACGGATTACGGATCGTTCTCTTTGCCGTATCCCGTTCCTTAATGCCCTCCATAGTGCCAAATGCCACTTTTATATCAGACTGACAGTATTCAGGGCCCTCGGACGGCCTTAAAATTGGAGAACTGACCATCGTAAGGATTATCTGTCCGTGGTACATACCGTCGTCTCCGATCATGCTCTGTGAGAAGGGGAAATCGAGAATGTCTATAAAATTGCCCTTTGGCAATTTATCTCGCAGAATAAGTGTTATCTCGTTTTCAGAGTTGTATAGGATCTCTCTCGTCCCGGACGGCATCCCGAAGCCCATGAACTTCTTCTTATCATCCATCTTCATACATTCCCCGGCAGGGTAGCTTGCGTTATGGACCATGAGCGCCTTTATAAGAAGCGGATCAAAATCACCATCCAGAAGAAAATCCAGTTCGGCTGCAATTCTTGCTATCCACGGCGTGGAAAAACTTGTTCCGGGCGCCCTGGTAGGTCTGCCGTCTCCATCAAACACCTTGACTCCTGTTGTTGTCAGCTTTCCGTCCGGTCTTATCCCGGCGTTGCCTCCGTACGCTACAAGATCAGGCTTGATAATGTAAACGGGGCCGGGCCTCTCCGGGTAAAGGGAGAGGGCATATCAATCTCCGCAAGATCGTACGTCGATTTCTCTCCGGCAATAGAGCCGACGACCAGAGACCTCACAGAATCTGCCATCTTGGCGATACGTTCGGACTGGGCATTTCTCATGAAAGCGCTGCTGTTCCCAGCGGATTTGATTATCAGCACCCCGTTTTCATCAGCAATGTTGTCAAGTGCCATACCATATTCAGAAAAAGAATCGGGGACGCTTTCTTCAGATGTTCCTGCCGACATTGTCCATATTTTAATGCTTCTGTGTCGCTCAATCGCGTCACGAACATTATCAAGCAGGTCTTCTGGGTATATTGCCTCTTTGTGAAGATCCGGGGCGATAACCGCCTCAAGCATCATCACGCCTTCAGTAGAAGCATAATCCGTTCCGTTAATTTCGTCGCTGTATTCCAGTACAGACGCAACCATTGACCCGTGGCTTTTATCCTGCAGTTCCTCTCCGTAATAGGTTTCACTTTCATCCAGAAGCCAGGGCGAGAGATAAGCGTTCTTTTTTATTCCGCTGTCAAGTACACCGACAACGGGATAAACAACCCCTGATTTCGGTTGCTTGACCGCTGGGACAGACATGTCGTCGAAGGCATCCATATCCGCGCGAATCGGAATGGCTTCCTCAATAGAGAACACACCTTCAAAACCTCGCACGGTTTCCATATCGGCTATGCTGTCGAGGGTGATTCTGTAGATACGCATATCAGGGGAATAACGGGTTTCTCTGTCGATGGTTATTCCGTTTGTTGTACACTGGTTTCTGAACAGCATTTGAGCAAGCTGATTTCTATGACGATCCTGGTAATCGATCAGCCTTACACGGTAGACTTTGTTTTCCGGGTTATACGCACCGCTTCTCACCTCAAAAGGCTCCATATTTTCAATGGAGGATATCAGTCGGGCGTTGTTCTGCGTATCCTGTAGTGCCCGATTGATGTTGGCGATAAGCTCGTCTGTTGTTACGATTGATAAAAGACGTCGAGTCTCTTTCGGTTCCTCATCTTTTTTGACCAGAACAGCTTCCATATCGTCTATCGTGGGCTCCGAGGGAATAATAGACTCGATACCAATAACATTCAGCTGGCTGTCGCTGTTCAATAGATCAACGACCGTGCTGCGATGTGTTTTTGCAAGAGCCTTCTCTGTAATCGTGGTAGCCATTACCATAGGAAGCTCATGAGCCGTCTTCTTGTGAGCCTCAAACTTAGCGGCGACCTGCGTCATGCTCCCCGCGAGATGCTGTGAACGTGCTGTGAGTTCGTCCCCTTGCATAACCCATTTGGGCAAATCTTTGCTTCCGCCAGGCTCTGTCAGCTGCTCATCTATTTTCCTTTTTTCAAAGAATTTGATTGGAAGAAGTTTTTCCATCAGCTATTCGCTCCCTTCCCAAGATGATTTCTGACCTGCCGTTCGGATATGGAGAAGTATCTTCCTATCTGTTTTTGCGCTACGCCGCTTTCATACAGATACTGAATGATTTCATCCTGTCCATAATTGCCGTGGTTGTTGAAGATAAATATCTCTACAAGATAATCGGCGCATTCGATGTCCGTCTTGTTTTTTAGAATGGCCTTCTTCAGCATATTTTGCACGATATCCTTGATGTCAGAATAGGAAAGACCCGACATTGCGTTGATGATAGTTTTCCACTGAGACTCTGTGATACTTCCTTCATTGACGACCTTGGGGAACTGATTGATAAACCTGCGGATCTCATCACTGCCGGGTGTCGGCAGTTCGATGATTGTCTGGAATCTCCGCCAGACCGCAGAGTCGAGCATATCCGCATGATTTGTTGCAGCAATAAGAATTCCTTCCTGCGAGAAGTCATCAATATTCTGCAGCAGGCTGTTTACAACCCTTTTCAGTTCACCTAGCTCATGAGCATCGTCACGCGCCTTGGCGATTGCATCAAATTCGTCGAGGAAAAGAATGCACGGCCGCTTCTTTGCAAATTCGAATATACGATGAATGTTTTTTGCTGTATTACCGAGAAGTGATGATATCAGTGTATCGAACCTTGCTGTTACAAGCGGAAGGTTCAATTCGGAAGCCAGATATTTAGCAGCGCTTGTTTTGCCGCATCCGGGAGGTCCGTAGAGAAGAAGCGTCATGCGGAAATCAAGACCGACAGACATCATCTTTTCTTTGTTTTGTATCGTGTCCCGGAAGTCATCGAGTCGGTCCTGCACAGACTTATTCAGAATAATATTGTCAATACCGGGGGCATAATCAATTTCAGCGATATCTAATCTGCTTTCTTGATCTACAGGTAATACCGTCAGAGTATCAACGACAGCCTGGCTGCCTCCCATTTTTTCTATTACAGATAAAACGCGGCTGCTTGCGCGCTCATCTCCTTCAGCACTTAGTTTTTTTGCCAGAAGACGGGCATAGCTGGCGACCTTCGTCGGGTCTTTTCTCATGCCAGCTTCTATGATTTTTGTAATTTCAGTGTAGAACATAGTAGCCTCCTGCTCGTTTTCACGAAAAGAATATCACAAAACCGTAGCGATGTCAATATTTTGCGGAGCGTTTTTACAAAATACGTAACAATCTGCGATAATAGCGTAGCGTTAGTTGTCAATAACGGATTGCAGTCTGTGTAGACTTTGCTAACGAGATTCGTGCTTAATTTGCTGCTTCAGCACGCCTTATGATTAACACACAATAATAATTGTTTATACAACTTGCCGACGATGAGGGCATTATCCCTCATCATCCTGCGATCAGACAAATATATAACGCGATCACGCGATTAAATCTTGCAAAAATTAGCATATGCTGTTAGAATTAATAATCATACTTGCAAGGTTTAGACCTGAAAAAACGCGGAGGTATCACATGTCTATTTGTTATAAAAAACTATGGAAGTTACTCATAGATAAGGATATGAAGAAAAAAGATCTGCAAAAGGCAGCGGGAATCAGCGCGGCCTCCGTAACAAAGCTTGCTAAAAATGAATATGTGAATACGGAAATAATAGAAAAAGTCTGTGCAGCATTGCAGTGCGATGTTGGTGACATTATGGAAATGATCGATGCTAACTGATTTTGTTTGAACCGAATTATAGGGTAGATTGATTAAAGTGGAGCAAATGATCACATTATGGAAAAGCAAGTGAAATCCAGACAGCGCGTTACTGACCATGGAGAAGTGTTCACAGCCGAACGCGAGGTCAATGCAATGCTGGATCTAGTAAAGCAAGAGACAGAGCGAATAGAAAGCAGGTTTTTAGAACCCGCTTGCGGAAACGGCAATTTCCTTGCTGAGATTCTGCGGCGCAAGCTTGCCGTCGTCAAGCGCATGTACGGCAAAAACCCCGCCGACTATGAAAAATGGTCGATCATTGCCCTGATGAATCTCTACGGGGTCGAGTTGCTCAACGACAACGCTGTCGAGTGCCGCAACCGCCTTTATGAAATATGGAACAACGCCTATACCGTTGCCTGCAAGAATGACGCCAACGACGAGTGCAGAAAAGCCGCAAGGTTCGTGCTTGAAAAGAACATCCTCTGCGGCAATGCGCTCTCCCTTAAAAAAGTGGATTCGCAAGGGGCGGACACGGCCGAGCCGATCCTCTTTGCCGAATGGACGTTTATTCTCGGAAGCAGGGTGAAGCGTCGTGATTTTCGATTGGATGTGTTGCTGGAAGAGAATCCTGACAAGGAAAACTATTCCGTTCAAATGTCATTATTCGGGGATGAGGTTTTCGGAACAGAAAACTGGATGATCGATCCGGAGACCAACAAGCCGACGCCGAAGCCGATCCGCGAGTTTGAACCGAAGGATTACAGGAGGATATGGGAAGATGCCTAACGATCTCTATACCGGCCTATATAACCCGGACGTGCTTTCCTGCCTTGCCAATCTATCGAACGACGAGGTGTTCACCCCGCCGGAGGTGGCGAACGCCATGCTGGGCCTGCTGCCGCAGGAGCTGTTTCAAAGCCCCGATACCAAATTTCTCGACCCAGCCTGCAAAAGCGGCGTGTTCCTCCGGGAGATCGCTAAGCGCCTGATTTGCGGATTGGAGGATAAGATTCCCGATTTGCAAAAGCGGCTGGATCACATCTTTCACGAACAGCTTTATGGTATTGCTATTACGGAACTGACCTCGCTGCTTTCCCGCCGCAGTGTGTATTGCAGCAAGTATCCGAACGGGGCGTACTCCGTTAGCAAATTCGATTCGGCAGAAGGAAATATACGGTTTCATCGGATTGAACATCGTTGGAAAGATGGTCGCTGTGCTTATTGTGGAGCGTCGCAAAGTCAATATGATAGAGACGCTTCATTGGAAACCCATGCCTATGAATTCATCCATACAACAAACCCACAGGAGCTTTGGAACATGAAATTTGATGTTATTATCGGGAATCCGCCGTATCAGTTAAGCGATGGCGGCCATGGTGCAAGTGCCATTCCAATATATCAATTGTTTGTAAGGCAAGCAAAGAAACTGCAACCAAGGTTTCTGACTATGGTTATCCCTGCACGTTGGTATGTGGGTGGAAGAGCTTTGGACGATTTTCGAGATGAGATGTTGCATGATGATCATATTCGAGTATTGCACGACTATCCAAATGCAGGGGAGTGTTTCCCTGGAGTTGAAATCAAAGGTGGGATTTGTTATTTCCTGAGAGATAGAGATAATGCCGGATTGTGTGAAGTTCATAGCCATATTGAAGGAAAAGAAATAACATCAACTCGAAGTCTCTTAGAAGATGACATGGACACATTTATAAGAAATCCATTTGCCATCGGTATTCTTAAGAAGGTGAAGGAGAAGAGCAACAGCTTTTTATCAAGCAAGTTAAATGCGGGTCGTTATTTCGGCTTCCATACAAGAGTTGATTGGACAACAAACAATATTGGGAAGTTACAGACTGCGGATGGCCAATCAACGTTTCCTGTCACAAAAGAACGCGATAATAAGCACCAGATCAAGGTGTATATTGCCCATGGCCAATGTTGGATTAGTCAATCTGATGTTGTAAAAAACGCTGCCGATATAGATAAATATAAAGTGCTAATCCCACGATCCGGGAACCCAGGGAGTACGATTCTAGGGAAACCCAAAATTAGTGAACCCGGATCATGCAGTTCAAACTCTTTTGTTGTTACCATTCTTCCAGATGGACAAGGAAAAGAATATGCTGAGAACGTAATCTCTTATTTAAAAACAAAAGTTTTAAGGTTTTTAGTATCTATTATGACTACAACGCAGGATATGGCGCCTAAAACATATCAACTTGTTCCAATGCAGGATTTCTCAAAGCCATGGACAGACAAGGAACTGTATGCAAAATACGGGTTAACCGATGAAGAAATCGCCTTCATTGAATCAATGATTAAGCCGATGGAGTAAGAAAACTACAGCATAGAAAAGGAAATCAAATGAAAAGCGTTTGGAGTATAATACTAAGGTTCATTGGAAGTGTTGGCGGTGTAGGAGCTGTTTTATGTTTCTTCGCAAATAAAATTGCCGACAAATTGGGAAGGAATTACGAAAGCAGACTGGCAAGGCAGCTTGAAGCGTATAAGTCAGAATTGAACTCGAAAGAACACATTGTTCAACTGCAATACGAAAAGGAGTTTCAATCCTACTCAGAGTTATTGTCTAAGGCATGTGCAATGGTCCAATGTTCTTTTTGGCTGTTTCCAACTTGTCTTGATGCTGTTCCTCAAAGCGAAAAAGAAAAATACGACTTGTTCTCAGATCGTTACCGACAAGCGCAGGAGGCACACAATTCTTTCTTAGCAATGTACTTAGAAAGGACTCCATTTCTAAATGATAACATAAGTGATAAGTTCGAACATCTTAGGAATCTCTGCGAAAAGCAAATCAATATGTTTATATTTTGCGGAGCACTTGCGCTACAGCAAGCACATAAAGATGAAATTAAAGATAAAAGAAAAGATGATGAAGCCGATAAATGCTATCTTCGAACTGAAGAAATCTCAAAAGAGCTTAAGGACTTGTTGAATGCAATAAAAACTTACCTGAACGAGTTGAAAGCAGAAAGAACATAAGATCGTTATATTTGTAAGAAGGAAAAGATTATGTCAGCGAACTTCTTCCCGCAGCGTCCAGACGCACATCCAGCAATCTACGCCTACGAGGATCTGAACCCCCGGTATAAGGGGCTCTTGAAGGTCGGCTATACGGAGATCGGGGCCGAAAAGCGCGTGGCGCAGCAGTACCCCACCAAACGGCCCGACGGCTTGAAGCCGTATCGGATTGTTTTGTCGGAATCCGCCATGAGGCCGGACGGGACCTGCTTTACCGACCGTGAAGTCCATGCGATCCTGAAAAAGCGGTTCCGCGATCCGATTTCGCAGGATACCACTGAGTTTTTTCGCTGCACGGCGGACGACGTTGCGGCGGCAATCCTGGCCGTACGCACCGGCACGCAGAATCTAGAAAACCGCACGCAGAGCTTCGGCTTGCGCCCGGAGCAGCGCGAGGCGATTGACAAGGCGATGGAATACTATGCTTCGGCAAAGGAGGACCGGCCGGATCGGACGCCAAAGTTTCTCTGGAACGCCAAGATGCGCTTCGGCAAGACCTTCGCCGCCTACAAGCTGGCGCAGAAGCTGGGCTGCACCAAGGTGCTGATGCTGACCTTCAAGCCTGCGGTAGAAGCGGCTTGGGAAGAGGACTTAATGACCCATATCGACTTCGAGGGCTGGCAGTTCATCTGCCGCGACGGCCTGACCTACGAACAGGCGGATAAGACCCGTCCGTTCGTTTGCTTCGGCTCGTTCCAGGACTACCTTGGCACAAACGAGAACGGCGGCATCAAGGCAAAGAACGAGTGGGTGCATACTACGAATTGGGATTTAGTTATCTTTGACGAATACCATTTCGGTGCATGGCGTGAGAACGCGAAAAAGCTGTTTGAGATTGAAGACGAGGATGAGAATTATGATTTCGATGCAGAGAAGTATAAGCTGGATGAAGCTGACAATGCATACAATGAAACCTTCCTCCCGATCACGACTTCCCGTTATCTGTTCCTTTCCGGTACACCGTTTCGGGCATTGAACAGCGGCGAGTTTATTGAAGAACAGATCTACAACTGGACGTACTCGGATGAGCAGCGAGCAAAGGAAGCATGGGGCAATACGCCGGACAATCCGTACCGCGCGCTGCCGCGCATGGTTCTTTTAACGTATAAAATACCGGAAGAGATCCGCCGGGTTGCGGAACAGGGCGAGTTCAATGAGTTTGATTTGAATGTGTTCTTCTCAGCGAAAGTACAGCAGAAGGGCAAACCGGAAACGGCAAGGTTTGTCTATGAGAATGAGGTTCAGAAGTGGCTCGATCTGATTCGCGGCGCACATCTGCCTGCAAGCATGGACGATCTGCGACTTGGACACGACAAACGTCCGCCGATGCCATATTCTGATGGACGCCTTTTGAATGTCCTTTCCCACACGTTATGGTTCATGCCGAACGTGGCGAGCTGCTTTGCTATGGCAAATCTTCTGAAGCAGCGGCAGAACACGTTCTATCACGATTATAAGATCAATGTCTGCGCCGGAACGAAAGCCGGTATCGGCGTAGATGCGCTTGCCCCTGTGCAGGCGAGCATGGGTGATCCTTTGGAAACCAAGACGATTACGCTTTCCTGCGGCAAGCTGACAACCGGCGTCACGGTGCGCCCGTGGACAGGCATCTTTATGTTGCGTAACCTCAAGAGTCCGGAAACTTATTTTCAGGCGGCTTTCCGCGTACAGTCTCCGTGGGAAATCACAACCGGAGCGGGCACAAAAGAAATCATGAAGCATGAGTGCTATGTGTTCGATTTTGCTCTGGATCGCGCTCTGAAGCAGATTTCCAGTTACAGCATTCAGCTTCATCCGCACGAAGCAAATCCAGAAAAGAGCGTAGCCGAGTTCATTAACTTCCTTCCGGTGCTTGCCTATGATGGCAGCAGCATGAAGCAGGTGGATGCGCAGGACATTCTCGACATTGCGATGGCTGGAACGAGCGCGACGCTGCTTGCGAAGCGTTGGCAGAGTGCTCTGCTTGTCAACGTGGACAACGAAACCCTTGTCCGTTTGATGGCAAATGAGGAAGCTATGGCTGCGCTGATGAAGATCGAAGGCTTCCGCAGTTTAAATGCGGATATTGAGACGATCATCAATAAGTCCGAATCGGTCAAGAAAGCTAAAGAAAAGGGTGAGAAGCTAACTCCGAAAGAGAAGAAAGAACTCTCTGATGAAGAAAAGGAATTCAAGAGCAAGCGCAAGGAGATTCAGGAGAAGCTGATCAAGTTTGCGACGCGCATTCCCATCTTCATGTATCTGACCGACTTCCGCGAGCGTTCTTTGAAGGATGTCATCACGCAGTTGGAGCCAGGACTGTTCAAGAAGGTCACAGGGCTTGATGTGAAGGACTTCGAGCTGCTGGTATCGCTGAATGTGTTTAACTCTGCGGTCATGAACCCTGCAGTTTACAATTTCAAACGATATGAAGATGCCAGCTTGTCCTATACAGGCGTGGATCGCCATGAGGGTGAAGACGTCGGCGGCTGGGATACTGTTATCAAGCGTAAGGAATACGAAACGCTGTTCTACAACCAGCAGGCGACGATGAAGGCAGCTGCTCCTGCTGCGGACGACCTACCGGACAAACCGTATATCTTTGAACCTGACGAAGATGAGCTGGAACCGGAACCAATCAAGCCAAAGAAAAAGGGAAAGAAGCAGGCAGATGTAATCACTTATACGTTGCCCGTCGAAAAGCCTGCCGCCCATGTTGCAGAATCGAAAGTCTCTACAAACAAGACTCCGGTTACACCGATAATGGCAACAAAGCCTTCTGCGCCTGATTCAAGAACGCAGAAGCCATCATTGGATACCAGTGGCTATTCTACAGGGGTGAAGATTAATCACAAAAAATTTGGTAATGGCGTGATTGTTGACATGAAAGAAAGCGACAACGGTCCGCTTATCACGGTTCGTTTCAATGCTGGTGGGATTAAGACACTTTCTCTTACGATTGTTCTTGAGAACCATGTAATTGAAAAACTATAAACTCATCGATTGAGGAAAGATCTATGCAACAGATTTTTAGCAATACGACACTCACAGTCAATCAGCTGATCGAAAAGATTGATACAGGAGAACTTGGCCTTCCGGAGCTACAGAGGCCGTTCATTTGGAAGGATGCAAAAGTTCGAGATTTGTTCGATTCCATGATGTGCGGATACCCCATTGGTTATCTGATGCTATGGGAGTGCCCTACGCTTGAGAAAAAGAAGACCATTGGAACAGGCACTCACAACTATGAATCTCCGAAGCAGGTAATCATTGATGGCCAGCAGAGACTGACCTCACTTTATGCGGTCATGAAAGGGAAAAGGGTTGTTAATTCAAAATACGATAAGAAGTCTATAGTTATTTCCTACTGCCCGGTGAAGAACAAGTTCGAGGTTGGCTATCAGGCGACGAAAAAGGACCCGGAATGGATCTACAATATCAGCGAAGTGTTCACCACGTCGAATATTACAAAGCTGATCATCAACTTTACCAAGAGGCTGGATGAATATCGATCCTCAAAAGGCGAAGCACTTAGCGATGAAGAGCAGGATCTGATTTCTGAAAACATCACTGCACTTTCAAATCTGAAACAGCATACGCTTCCGGTATTTGATATCAAGGCCAATGCCGAGGAGGAGGATGTTTCAGAGATCTTTGTGCGTGTCAACTCCGGCGGTGTTGCTTTGAAGCAGAATGACTTTATTCTTACGCTCCTCTCGCTCTATTGGGATGAGGGTCGAAAAGAGATCGAACAATTCAGCATGGAGTCAACATATCCTTCCAAGGATAAAACCACATCTTACAACCAGCTCACCGAGGTCACCGCGCAGGATGCCATTCGTGTGGTCATGGCTTATGCGTTTGACAGAGCCCGTTTGAAATATGGGTATAAACTGCTTCGTGGAGCTGACTTTGATAAAAAAGGTGCGGTCGATATTGCCCTCCGGGATCTGCGTTTTGATGTGCTGAAGGCCAAACTTCCGGATGTCCTCAACGTCCATAACTGGCACGAGTTCTTGAAGTCTATTATGAATGCTGGATATTTGTCCGGGGATCTGATTCTTTCGGGAAATGCAATCTACTACACCTATGCGTTCTACCTCATCGCCAAGTATAGGTTCAATGCTTCCTACAACGAGAATATGCATTTGACCTCGCTGTGGTTCTTTTATGCGTCTCTGGTATCGCTTTATACAGGGTCTTTTGAATCCACGGTAGAAAACCATCTGAATTCTATCAAGGAGCTTACGTCGCTGGAAGAATACAAACGGTTCATCCTGTCGAGAGTTGAGGAGCGGCTTACAAATGACTACTTCGACATTACCCTTATTGGTTCTGAGGGGCTGGCAGTATCGGGCCGAGGCAATAATGCGTGGAATGCCTATGTAGCCGCCTTGAACATTCTTAATGCAAAAATCCTGTTCTCGAAGAGTAATCTGCTTGTCAGTAAACTATTCGAGCCCGGTACCGACGGTAAGAGAAAGTCTCTGGAGAAGCATCACCTGTTTCCGAAGGCTTATCTGAAGACACTGGGGTATAACGATGCCAAGATCAATCAGATGGCTAACTACGCCTTCATCGATTGGAAAGATAATATGGAGATACTCGATGAGGCTCCTTCGATTTATTATCCTGTTGTTTGTGATGGTCGCAGCCCTGAAGAAATCCAGAGGATGGAGGAAGAAAACGCGCTCCCGCACGGTTGGGAGAACATGCCCTATGAAGACTTCCTGATCGAGCGTAGGAAGCTGATGGCGGCAAAGATAAAGCAAGCCTTCGAGGTCCTTAAGAATAACGCGAAATAATATATTCTTTACGCTGATGATATATAAAAACATTCTCTAAATCGTACTAAAATAACATAAAAAGAAAGGAAGGTGCCTTTTGAAACAACATATAGGGAGAAATGATCCGTGTCCGTGTGGGAGTGGGAAAAAATACAAGAAATGCTGTGTGAACAAAGCGGATAACCCATTATTCTCTGAGATTAATAACCTCCCTATGATATATAAAGACTTGAGAAAAAGTGCAAGGATTAAGACGTGTATTTATCCAGATCATACACTATGCTCTGAAAAGATTGTAGGAGCCCACTCGATTCAGAATAATAAAATACTCACAAAAATCTCTGATTGTGGAAAAGTCTATATGCCCTGCCCAAGGAATGATTTATCTTTCCAACTTCAAAAAGAGTATGGAAGAAAAGAAGCATCTGTTTTTACTGGCTTTTGCGCATATCATGATAAGACTGTTTTCCAACCGATAGAAGATCATGATTTTGTTGGAACACAGGAACAAGTGTTTTTGTTCATATACCGTGCATTCGCATTAGAGTACCACAAAAAGCAAGAAGCTGTTCGAATGGAGCAGCAGTTCTTCTCTCAAAAGCCATCAATTATTAGCATGAATGACCGTGTTGATGGGAAAACAGGTTTTGAGATGGCTGTAAATGATTTTGAAGAAGAAAAACGCATCTTTGATGATGCTTTATTAAATCGGAAGTATGATGTGCTGACTTCTCTTGTTTGGACATTCGATGGATTTTCCAACTTTGCAGCTTCAGGTGGTGAAGCGCCAGCTCGCGATTATGAAAACAATCTTATCCAGGATCTGATGAATCCAAGCGTTCCTGCGAGATACATTTTTTTAAGTGTTTTCCCGGAAAACGATAAGACTTATGCTATAATTGCTTGGCTTAAGCAATATGATTCCCTGTTTAGTTCAATCAAAGAACGATTGATGAAGACATCAGATAATGAAAAGCGCAACTATATTAACAATACAATCCCTATAATTGCGGAAAATATTTGTATCAAGCCGAGTGCATGGAATGCTTTACCGAAAATCGAGCAAGATGAATTTGGAATGTTATTCTTTGGCTTGGCAGATATTATGGAAACAACAGGGCAGAAATTCGATCGCTTTCAAAAGCCATCTTTTGATTTATTCGACATGTAGCCATAGGCAAAAAAGAAGATAAAGTGTAGGCTAACCCATCTCGCACACGATTATCCCATCTCGTACACGATTACCCCCATCTCGCATACGATTTCAAGGTCGGTCGGGATGGGGTTTTTACTGTAAATGGTCGAAAATCGACCGGATGAGCATGAATGAAGAGAACTCTCGAGCAAGTATTCGTGCGCGAGAAGCCGAAAAATCCCACAGTATAAGGACTTTTTTACAGGCGAGGGGTGCAAAAAAGAAGGACCCTAATTGTATCCAAATTAGAGTCCTTCTATGGTGCCGGAAGTGGGACTCTGCGCTTCGCGTGCGGTCGCCTTGCGCTCCGCGCAGCGCCTGTGCCGCAGCGGCGCTCCCCGGCCCCTACAAAAGCCCCACAGGGGCTTTTGCGATACGGGGCTTCGAGTCCCTGATCGCAAAACAAAAACCGCCCCGTGGGGACGGTTCTTTGTTTTGGTGCGAATAGTGATAACGACAAACTCTGAAACCCGCATAAAATCTACGTTTTTTACAGCCGCCGCAAATGCTTTTACACCATAACACAAATTGAATAGGAAATCAATACGCCGCCCAAGAGAGACTATGGGCGGCGTATGCTATATAAACGCAAGGAAGGAGATGGTGCCGTCCCGTTTATCCGTGGGTCTAACGAAGGTTAGGCCCTTTTTTCATGCCAGAACAAAGGAGGTTGCGAAATGGCAAAAGAAAATACAGCCAGTACAACGGATCAGGTATCGCCTGTCAAGGATGTGGAGCAGAAAAAACCTGCTCCTCCCGCCCTGGAGGTATCGGAAGTGAAGCCCGAGCCTCCTGTTGCCGAGGATCCCGCCACCTTGTTTGAAATGACGGAGGGTCCCTCCGGCCCCGGCAAAAAGGATATTCTTTCGCCGGAGAATGTTGTGATCCCGTTTGAGAAGATCAACGAAATCAAGACCGAGAAAGAGGCGGCATCCGGGAAAGCCGCGAAAGCCGTGGACGACAAGCAGCCGAAGCCTCCGGCCAGGGATGCCGTCAAGAAAGAGCCTCCGGCCCCGGCCAAAGCACCGAAGCAGAGCAAAGCCCCCAAGGACAAGGCCACTCCTGCCAAGACCGACAGCGCAAAGGCTGCAAAGGCCCCCAAGGACAAAGCCCCTGCGAAAGCCGAGCCTCCGGCCCAAAAAGCCGAAGCCCCGGCCAAGGCCGAGCCTATTGCGGCCCCGCGCTCACAGGAAGTGGAGCAGGTCGTATACATCAAGCTGTCGGAGCTGTACCCCTTCAAAAATCATCCGTTCCAGGTCAGGGACGATGATGAAATGCGAGCCATGGTGGAGAGCGTCAAGGACAAGGGCATTACCAATGCCGCCGTAGTCCGTCCCCGGGAGGGCGGCGGATATGAGATGGTCTCCGGCCACCGCCGCATGAAGGCCAGCGAGCTTGCCGGTTTTGCGGACATGCCCTGTATCGTCCGCAATCTGACGGACGAGCAGGCCATCACACAGATGGTGGAGGACAACACGACCCAGCGTGAAAGCATCCTCCCCAGCGAGCGGGCCAAGGCGCTGAAAATGCAGTTGGAGGCCATCAAGCGGCAGGGTGCCCGAGGCGACCTTGTCACTTCGGGCCAAGATGGCCCGAAGTTGGAGAACGGCCAGCGATCCAATCAGATCGTCGCGGACCGCAACAAGATGGCGGTCAAGCAGGTACAGCGTTATATCAAGCTCAACGATCTTGTCCCGGACCTTATGAAAATGGTGGACGCGAAAAAGATCGCGTTCACCCCCGCCGTGGAGCTTTCCTACATCAAGCCCAAAAACCAGCGGTATATCGCAATCGCCATTGAGGGCCAGCAGTCGGCCCCCTCTCTCTCCCAGGCGCAGCGCATGAGGGAGCTCGACCAGAAGAACATGCTCAACGGTGACGTGATCGACGGTATCATGCTCGAAGAAAAAAAGGAGGTAGACAAAGTGATTATTTCCAGTCAGGAGCTCAGCCAGTATTTCGGCAAGGACAAGACGCCCCGTGAAATGAAGGATCAGATTCTGAAACTTCTGGACGAGTGGAAGGGCAAGCAGAAGGAGATTGCCAAGCCGGAAAAGAAGGCCGAGCAGGAAAAGTAATGGACTTCGGGCCATGTTGGCCCGAGGTTGCTTTCTCTCCCAATGACACGGCTCTTGAATGATTCCCCGTCGCCGGTTGCTTTTTCGCATATCCGGGTGCGGGCCGTCAAGAGTGGCTTTGCCACCGCCGCAGGCGGCTTTGCTCTTGACCGCCCACCCCGGGTATGCCATTTGTCATCAAGCGACGGGGATGATTCTCCAGAGCCGCCCCCTTCCCAAGAATGGGAAGGGCGGGGAGATGGGTTGACCCCAACGACTGAACAAAGGAGGTATCGGCCATGAAACGGCCCCTGGCATATATCACCGCCGCGTGGAGCGGCGAACACGAAAAGGACGGCCAGCGGGCGGCGGGCTATTGCCGCGCTGTGTATGAGGCGGGCTTTTCCCCGCTTTGCCCCGTCCTCTATCTTCCCCTGATCCTGAACGACGCCATCCCGGAGGAGCATAAAAGCGGGATCGACATGGGCCGCGACCTGCTCCGGCGGGCCCATGTCCTTGTGGTATGCGGGGATGCAATCGACGAAGCCGTGAAAAACGACATCGCCGTTGCCGCACGGCTGAACATTACCGCCACCACCCTTGCGGGTATCCTGGATGTGAAGCGGCAGGGACAGGAACATGATGCTTGAAGCCTTTATCACCAATCTCGGCAGGTATAACGAGGGCTACCTTGACGGGGCCTATTTGAAGCTACCGGCTGAGAAGGAAGATGTGCAGGCGCTTTTGAAGAAGATCCATGTAGACGGTGTTCGGTATGAAGAAATCTTCATCACGGATTACGAGACCGATGTTCCGGGCCTGTACGACTGCCTGGGTGAGTATGAGAGCATCGACGAGCTAAACCACCTGGCCCATGCGCTGCAAGAGGTGGAGGATCAGCACGACATGGACAAATTCGCCGCCGCCGTGGAGCTGGGAGAACGGACCGGCAGCATCAAAGACCTTATCAATCTGGCGCAAAATCTGGATTGCTACTACTTCTACCCGGACATCAAGGACGAGGAAGATTTGGGCCTGTATTTCGTGGAGGAGCTGGGCGCTCTGGACATTCCCGATAATCTGCGGGCATTCTTCGACTTTGAAGCCTACGGGCGCTGCCTTGCCATGGAGGGCGGCGCGTTTACGGATGGGGGCTATATTGAAGGCGAGCTCCGAGGCTCTGTGGAGGTCTATTCCGGCAGAGAGGACATCCCGGAGGAACACCGCATTTTCGCCTACCCCGAGCCCGTATCAATCCGGGAAACGCTGCAAACGTACCGGGGTTTGAGCGCAAAGCCTCCCGAGGCGGAAAGACCCGCCCCGGCGAAGGCTGCGGAACGGTGAAGAACTGCGACTTCGGGCCATGTTGGCCCGAAGTCAGGAAAGGAGGGATTGATTGCAGGAGGAACTGGAACGCAAGGCTGTTGCCATCCTATACAACGGCGGGAAGCTATCCGCCCCGACAAAGCTCGCCGCCGCGCTTGTCCGAATGGCGCAGCGGGAATATCAAAAGAGCCTGACACCTCATGGCAGACAGTCGGTAAAAAAGCTGATGAACCACCGCACCGGCACCGAAGCGGCGGAATATGTCGGCGCTCCCCGGCAGTTTGACCGGGTGGCCCGGAAATTCAACGTGGACTACGCCTTTTACAAGGTCGCCCCGGAAAAGTATCTGCTGTTCTTCAAGTCGGGACAGTCTGACGCCATTACCGCCTGCCTTTCCGAATACAGCAAGCGGGTGATGAACAAGTCCCGCCGCCCCTCCATCCGGCAACAGCTACGGCACTTCGGAGAAAAGGCCCGGGTGGAGAACAAGGCCCGGGAACTGAAACGGGAGGTCGGCCATGTGGACAGGTAAAATCCGCAGGTATGTCCTGCTCAATCTCCCGTATGCGTTTGTGCTTTGGGGCTGTCTGAAGCTCGGCACGGCCTACCGGATGGCCGAGGGCGCAGATATGGGACATAAGCTCATCCATATCGTCAAAACCATCGGCCCCGCCTTTCACACCCTCGCGCCGGGCCTGAACTCCCAGGACTGGCTTGTGGGGCTGATCGGCGCTATCAGCATACGGCTTGTTGTGTATGTAAAATCAAAAAACGCAAAGAAATTCAGAAAGGATGTGGAATATGGCAGCGCCCGGTGGAGTGCATAATTTTAAGTGTAAATGACACATACATGGACGCACAGGAGGTTAT
>ENA-ORPK01001182-ORPK01001182.1-human-gut-metagenome-genome-assembly--contig:-NODE-1182-length-21693-cov-5.647472_pt1 | contig 21693 bp, 18 predicted proteins | sample MGYA00242139_ERZ509068 | MGnify/ENA primary metagenome ERZ509068 (study PRJEB26280, sample SAMEA2338687) | human gut metagenome | biome: human gut; feature: human-associated habitat; material: faeces... | reverse complement strand
AGGACATTCTCCTTCTTTCAGGTATTTGTCCACCCGTTTCATGCCTTTTTCATCCTTCACCTTGGCCAGCGCATTCTTCACCGTATTCACGGCACTGTAATAGGTGAAATCCAGTTCTCCCATCTGATGGGATTTTTCGTTCATATAGTGGATATGCTTTTTCACCATGGGGCCGTGGAGGACAATGTCCTTCTCCTGATCCGTCAGGTCCTTGTAGGGCACGTCTGTGCGCACGCCCATCTCCCGGCATACATCCTTCATCAGGGACCACATGAGGGTGCCCCACACCGCCACGGCCCCCTCATCGATGGACAGATTTTCATCGGTGATCAGGGTGGATTCGTCCACTGTACGGATAACCCCCGTACCCCCACAGGTGGGACAGGCTCCCCGGGAATTGAACGCCAGATCCTCCGCCCCCGGTCCGTAAAATTTGGCCCCGCATACGGGACAGGTGATTTCCTGCATGGCCGCCACGGCCAGGGAAGGAGGGCAGTAGTGGCCGTTGGGACAGCGGTGGCTCGCCAGCCGGGAGAACATGAGCCGCAGCGAGTTCAGCAACTCCGTCCCTGTCCCGAAGGTGCTGCGGATGCCAGGCACGCCTGGACGCTGATGAAGCGCCAGCGCCGCAGGAACATAGAGCACTTCGTCGACTTGTGCCCTGCTGGCTTGTGTCATCCGACGCCGCGTATATGTCGAAAGCGACTCCAGATACCGCCGAGAGCCCTCGGCATATAAAACGCCCAGAGCCAGCGATGACTTCCCCGAACCCGACACCCCCGCAACGCCAACAATCCTGTGAAGCGGAATATCCACATCCACATTCTTAAGGTTGTGCACTCGTGCCCCCCGCACAATGATCTTGTCAACTTCCGGCGTGTCCATTCGGTTATTATACCCTCTGTTCCCAGCTCCTCAAGCTGTGCCACCGGGAAAAGACCAGCCCCCGTCAAACCACGAAATACCCATAATACATAAAAGGCTATCTTTGAACCACGAATGCACACGAATGCACACGAAAATGACAAAACAGTTCTAACCACGAAAAGCACGAAACACACGAAATATAGATAATCAGTGACACAGCTTCATTAAAAAATGGTATTCGTGCTCTACAAGGTCTGGAATCAATTTGATTATCTCATCATATTGGGCTATTTCGGCATTGAGTTTTTCTTTCTTCTTCTTTTGTGTTGTTTCCAAATGAACCTTGACAGCGTTAACTTTCCGATTAAAGAGGCAATCGCTATGAGGGTCTGATGTTATACAAAAAGAAGACATGCTTGATTTGACGGTTGTAGTAAGCTCTTGAAGAAAATCGTCGGGGTTAAAAGAATTGCGTGAAACAACGCTCCGCGACCGAATTTTTTGGGGAAAAATCATTCGCCTATGCCTCCTGACAGGAAAACGCCATCGCCAGACCTTTATGGCGTTGATGGAAATATGATGCGGTTTCGGGCGGCGCGGAGAATGCCCCGCGCCTCGCAGTTGTGCTCAAAACAGGCGGGATACGCGTCTCCAATAAAGGTCTCGCTTCGTGGTTGCCAATGGATGCCCCCGTCCCTCGGGTGAATCTCCTGCGTCGGATAATCCCTATGGCGGTATAACAAAAATCCCTCATGCCACCCTCCGGACCCTGTGGTAGTACTTGAGCAGACCGCCCAGACGCTCCGTGCAGACGATCTCGCCGTCGACGTCCTGCGGTCGCGGCTTTATCATCCTACCGCCAAGCCCCGCGTGGGGACGCTCGTGGTTGTAGTACTCCAGATACTCCCTGATGACGTACCTCAGCTGCTCCTCGCTGGTCAGGATGAGGTGGTTGAGGCACTCGCGCTTGAAGCTGCCGATGAAGGACTCCATGTAGCCGTTGTACTCGGGCGCCTTCGGCGGGATGAGCTTGGTTTTGCAACCGACCGACTCGAGGATGTCCGTGAACTTGCCCGTGAAGAGCGGGTCGCGGTCATGGATGAGGTAGGTCATGCCCGTCAGCCGTCCGTCCCACATATCGCACTGGTTGCGGGCGATCTGGGCCATCCATTCGCCGTCGGGGTTGCAGCGGACGCCGCCGCACCAGACCTCCCGCGTTGTAATGTCCTCGAAGAACAGGATGTGCTCCCGCTGGAGACCGTTCTCCGTCAGCAGCTCGTAGGTGGCGAAGTCGCAGGCGGCGAGGACGTTCTCGTGCGCCTTGTAGAACTGGTCGATGTCGCTCTTCGAGCGTCCGTCCGTCGGGAAGATGCCGTGCTCGTTGAGGATGCGCTTGATGGTCATGAAGCTGACCTTGTAGCCCAGCCAGTGAACGAAGTTGGCAATCCTGTCGTAGCCCCAGTTGGAGTTTTCCCTGCCGATCCTGACGATGGCGTCCACGGTCTCCTGGTCCATCGCGGGCCGTCCGCGTCTGGCGGGATGCGTCCGATGGGTGTACTTGTCCGCCACGAGCTCCCTGTACCAGTCCATGAACGTCCCCGGCGACCACGTGTGCTCGTTCCGCTCCAGCTGGTCGGCGTTGAGGCCGTGTGCGGCACGGGCGAGCCTGGCGCGGTCGGCGTCGGTCAGCTCGGGATGCTCCTTGCCCGTGGCCTCGGCGAGCTTCTCCTCGTAGATGGCCAGCTTCGTCTGGAGGTAGTCGATGAGCGCCTGCTGCCCCTCGACCATCTTCCTGGCCGTGCCGTCGCGCATCGTCCCCATGAACGAGTTCAGCTTGCCGTATAGTATCTTGGTATTCATTTTTTAGGGCTTGGTTGATTCTTTGCCATTCAAAGGACGACACCTTTCAACAAAACAATTCTCGGTTAGTTGAATATTATGATTTGGACGTATGTAACAAAATATCATTCATTGGATTGAGGAATTAATCCTGCTCAATTCTACAGTCAAGTTTTTATTACGCTTATTCTTTTTATCCTGTGCCTGCTTTTCTTCCAAAACTGCAAGAATGATTTGCATAAGCGGGGGAAAGATAGTCATACATTCTTCCTCTTCCAATTCGTGAATGCCTTTGCTTAGCACTCCATATATTGCTGTGTTTTGAAGGATCATTTGTGGCAAATAATTAGAAAGCGTTTCGATTTTCTCGTCCATTCGCTTCCTTTTGAAATCTTCTTCTGTGATTCCGCATGCCTCTTTGTTTTGATACCATGTCTGAAAGATAATCCTCTCAAAAACTCTTCTAAGATAGACTAATGCTCCAGCACCGATGCCATGGGCAAAAAGACCATTTGCTTTGCTGAGGGTTCTGGCATCCTCTTCTAAAATAATGTCTTTGAAATCTTTAAGGAAATTATGTTCTTGGAAAGACGCGACAGATGGATACTGTCCAATTTTCTGCAAGGTCGATTTCTTCTTGTTCAAATAGAAAGTAAAGATGATTCTTATTCCTTTCCTTGCGCATTCCATAATGAATGAACAGTAACCCCCGTACTGGAAAAACAAATTATAATTATCAGGATTGTTACGGCCATAGATGAGTGTTCTGTTTTCGACACGTGAATCATAATAATGCGTCTTTTTATGCTTAAAAGTAGTTATTTCATTCAATTCTGGATTGTAGTAATCAATCTCTTCTGAACTGTCAAGAAAGTCTAGATTATCGGCATCTGAAATCTGAACTTCCTGATATAAACTATATTCAAACAGAAAGTCTTTCAACTGTATTTCGCTAATATGTTTCATTTGCTCTGTTTCCAATTTGTATCGTGGAGTTACCAAGATGAATGAGTTCAATGCCAAAAACCTGCTTTCCGCCGTCCTAAAGCGAGTGCAACCACAGACTGTCAATGAGAAATGATCGTGCAGCGAACGCCGCCGAACCAGACCTCGCGCGGTTATGTCCTTGAAGAATAATCATACAAAATCTCCTTTATCAAATAGGAAAGCCTGTTTGTCTATGACACTTTTAACATCCCGAACAACGATTCTATCTTCAGGCAAGACTTCGCCAGTAATCAATGGAGAAAGTGGATTATGTGCTTTACTTTGACGTTCAACAACATTCTGACTAAAATTTGCGTAACAGTATTTACAACCATGAAGACATGTGTTATATGCTCCGATATCAATACTATCAACACAACCACATTCAGGGCGCTGGTTTTTGTCCTTTCTTAACATAACAGTTCCACCACACAAATGCGCTATTAATTCCGGATCTACACATTTTCCATGAGCTATTCCTATATTAGTCAAGTCAATTTGCTCTGCGCAAGTCACAAGTTCAAGACCATAAGTATTTGCTATCTGTAAGAGCCTTTTGCTGAGTTCAATTTGCTTTTCAAACGTTAATGCTTCGCATGGAATACCACTCATGTTCTTCTGTGTTTTCTTATACATATCCACAAAACTCATTACGCATTTATTTGTATATGGAGCCAGTTTTTTTGCTATATATTCAAAGTATTTACAGTGATAATCAGCTGAAAGCGTCTCTGTTATTATAATAGGGTCATACCTCCAAATGACGCGTTCTTTCCCACAGAGCGATGACAGTTCAGCAAAAGTGTCAAACACAAACTTCTTTTCAGGCACATTTGGCTCTATTAATTTATTGTATGAATTCACGGTAAATTGAAAATAAAAAGGAATCTGCAAATTCTGTAAATCGGCGCGATGTCTTGTAAGCATGTCAGCGGGGTTCTTTGTCCAAAACACAATGCAATCAACTACATCGGAGGAAAGAACAATTTTGCTGATTTGATGAATATTCATCGGATTACGCACATAGACAAATTCTTCTTTTAAGCGATTGAAGAGCCAATCACTGTAAAAAGCAGGAATGTCCGTTCGGCGGCTGGCACTGATAATCATATTTAAACCTCCTTCTGGTAAATAGCAAAAAAGGTTTTTCTTACTAAATTCATAATTTCACATGACAGATTTAATCCTGAAATATCTAATATATTATTGGTTGCATATATAGGTTCATAATCTCCAGTATATGCATTATCAAGCGGAAAGTAATACTTTCCCTTGCATTTTATATTTGGCTGACATGCCATAAAATTCAGAAACTCATCACGCCCAGTGAGGGAATTGTTAACATCATTGAAGATAAAAAAGGCCCCTATTTTCATGGATATAAGGGATTGATTTAAGTGCATCAGGAAAGTTTGCTCTTGATTATTAGTTTTCAATGTCGAAAATACCTTATTCAGAAAAATAATATCAAAAGAACTGAGTTCAATATTATTTTCAGATACATCAACATTTTCAATCTGTATGTGTGTATCTTGCATTAAAATGTTTATCACATCTTGCCATGTTGTTGCATTATCCACAATTGAATACATAAAATGAATCGGTAATAGTTTGTCACTTCGATACTTTAAGATTGCTGCCAAATCAGTGCCGAAGCCACCGCCAAGTGAAGCAATCTTTACGACATCAGTGTAATTTTCTAACAATTTTATTTTGTCAAGCAAGTGGTATATTTCACTGATATAGGCTGGCCCATAATGCATGGCATAGTAGTAACAGCCCTTCAAACAATTGTAATGATCGGAATGTTCCGCATCTGTTTTATAATAGGCCTGTTCAAAACAAACTTGACAGTCTGAATCTGAACCCTTAGGACAAATTAAGGTTTTGAATTTGCAATCACATTCATTTAAAAAGTTTCTAAACATTCTGTGGATCCATCTTTTTAGTAGAACATCTTGATGTAGTTACATGCTTTGTCAAAGATTTCACAGTTCTTGATTTTGTTCATTAGCCAAATTCTCCTGCACAACTGCTGACGAGCTTCATGCCTGCCGGAAACAGTATTGAAGACATTATTGAAAATCTGCGTTTTTTCAATGAGAGTTATTGGGGCTGTCCTTCATTATAACTAGTTCATCATCTGCTTGTCATTGTGTTCCCCAAGCTCGTTACGCTAGGTAATGTCGTAAGTGACTTTGTGGCACTTCCTATGGCCAACATAATCGTGTGCGCGTTCTGCTCCAACTGTTCGGCGTTGAGGCCGTGGGCGGCGCGGGCGAGTCTGATGCGGTTCGAGTCTGTCAGGTCGGGGCGCTCCTTCCCCGTCACCTCGGCATGTTTCTCCTCGAAAATGGCCAGCTTCGCCTGGAGGTAGTCGATGAGTGCCTGCTGCCCCTCGACCATCTTCTTGGTCGTGTCGTTGTGCATCGTCCCCTTGAACGAGTTCAGTTTCCAGTATGTTTTTCCGGAGGTCATCGTCTGCATGGTCTGTTAATTCCCAAATTTCATTTCAGAATTCCAAATGGAAGTCATTACTCAAGATTACATTTGAGCAAACGTCTTTGTGTGTCTGTTGCATCAAGTTTGCAGATTAACCAAGGTTCCCTTTGCAGCCCCTCGGGTGGCGGTTCAGTTGTCGTGATGATGTATTGGAAATTTGGATTCTCATGGGATGCGATTTCTATGTCTCGCATCAAGTTGAAATAACCGAGATAGATTGACCTTGTGACATCGGAGACACGTGGACCGTCATGCATCAGGAATCGCGGATGCGTTCCTTTCCCCATGACTGAGTAAATCATTGTAGTGATGTCGAAACAGATGTTCTTGACCGCATCAAGTGCTGCACTCTGCAGGTCGGCTGAATGGTACGAGGATTCCAACTTGATGTTTCCATCATTGAGTTTCACCCGCCCTACGACTTGGCTTCCCAACACAAATCGAATGACCCGGTCATAGAGCATAGAAAAATCGCCGGCAACCAGAGTTGTTTCCTTTCTGTATGCAGATATTTGGGCATTGCAATCCTTCAACTGCTCCTTGACTTGATTCAATTTTCCTGTTGTATCCTCGAAGTCCTGCCTGTCGCCCTGATAGCGATATATTGCCTCCAATTTGTTGCCCTCCTCCGCAGCCCGCTGATTTCTCTTGCTGTTGGCATCGGTACAGAAATTTTTGAATGCCTTTTCTGCGGATTCTGATTTCTGTTGCAACTCCAGCACACGTCCCCGTTCCTCCTGCAGGAATTGATGGTATTTTTTTAGTTCAAGAACACGGTCACCTAAGTCATCCTGGAACACGGCAGGCGCATGAAGCAAATTTTCCTTTGAGGCAGTATCCTCTGGTTTTGTATATTGAGCAGCCCATGGGCAATGATGTTCTCTGGCAACATCCATTGGAACACAGCAGTATTTGCGTGTCGGATGCTGTTGGGCTGCAATCTGTATTTCATCCAGTTCCTCTTCAGTAAAAATCTTCTCTGGAATTTGGGATTCCTTCTTCAGTTCATTGAATTCCCTCCTGTCCTGTTTGTATTTTCGCAAAGAGGCGTTGTACTGTTCAGCAGATTGCTGGTATTCCACCAAGGCATCGTCTCGTTCATTTAGCAGCCGCTGGTATTCCAGCTCGTCTGCCAGGTCAACGCAATAGGATGACAGTCGTCTTTTGCATTCATCCACTTTTGTGGTGACATACAATTCATCCATCGCCTCATCCTCGGCATTGTCATGGCAAATCTCCCGAAGCCTTTTACGGTCAGCGAATAGAATATACTTCAGCATATCATGGTGAGATTTCATATTTCTTGCTTTTTCAGCCAAGGTGTCACGCTGGGCGAGCAATTCACTCTCCTTGCCCACAATGCTTGAAATCAATGAACGCATAACGAGCATGGCTGACTGTTGCGCCAGTACGGGAGCAGCAGATTCGCTCAAGGAATTGTCTCGCCACTCCGCAAGCTTGGTATATTGGCTGTCCTGATCACGGGAGAAAAGGGGAAGCAGGTGATGGAAGGTCAAATCCAATTGGCCAGGCAACTTGTTTATGGAGGTCATTTCACCAAGCAATGACGAAAGGTTGTCCTTGAACGTTTCGTATCTGTCCTTTTTCGTTTCCCTCTGAAGAAAATCATCTATAGAATCCGTCTGCAAGGCATAACCGTGATGTCCCGCAAATGGTCTTGCGACACACCAGTCTGTCCTGTTAAGCCTGAAATGCCCAACAACATATCCATCTTGAAACTTCTGATAAATGGAATTGCGAAGCTGGTCGTTGCCATAATTGGCTTCGCCAAGCAGATATCGAAGCATCCGGCAAAGCGTCGTCTTGCCAGTAGCGTGTCCTGCAATCCTTTGTTCGTCGTGCTGATGGAACTCCTTTGGGGGCATTGCCCAGATGATGTTCAATCCCTTGCGGAAACGAATACGACGGATTTCGCATTCTGGTTCACACGAAAATTTGGTGAGAAAGCGAATCTCACAAAGCCAGAACAAAGGCTCCGTACGCTCGGAACTGACTTCCAATCCCGTGAAATTGGCATTGTCCAAAGGAAATAGCAATTCGCTATGCGGCATAAGCGTACTCTCCTGATTTTGCGGATGCTATGAAGTCCGCGTGATTTGCCTGGAATCCGCCAAATACCTGCAGCCAGCGGTTTGCCGCTCTTTCAGGAACAGATGGTGCGCTTTGGCGGATTTCCGCTATGGCGGTCATAGCGTAATAGGCGTCCATGACAGCCTCCTCGAACGTGGCAGTATTTTCCAGTAGAGTGACCTGCAAGTCTTTGGAAATGCTGATTTGATGACGTTCAATCATGTGCATAAGCGTTTGGAGCAGGTCCTCGTTTGCCCTGATTGCATCTGGATATTGCATAGCCCAATCCTGTGCGCCTGCATCTTGCGGCAATGCCTCTCCAATCTCCTTGGGTTCACGGAGGATGCTCCAGACCGAAACCAGTTCCTCTAAAGACATGGTTCTTTGCTCATGCAACTGAAGAAAAGATGCAACCAGATTCTGCAAATAGGTGTTTCGGCTTGTTTTGGGAATGCTCGAACGCCGTAGTGACTCAAGGCAGCCAATCTTCTTGAACAAGTTCTCCATGCAGTCCTGATGCTCCAGGCAAAGCACATTGCGCTCCAGCCATTGCATCTTGTCCGTCCCCGGCCATTTCAGACGCAAGTCGGCGGGCTTTGTGCCCGACATGATGAAGGAATTCAAGATGATTTTTTTCCCTCCCGGCTGCTGCATGGTTGCCTCGCGTTCTTTGATTGCCTTGTAGAAAAGAATCTTCTGGTCATCCCAAGGCACGTTCACGAGGCCTTTCGGATCGATGAAATTAATGTACTGCCTTGTTGGCGTGTCAATCCAGAGAATGTAGTCAGGGTAGAAATTGCCGGCCTCAAAGAACCCCATGCCCACCTTGCTCTTGTTACGCAGGAGATACATGTTTCTCCCGTTGAATGCCGCAGCATGTGCTTCCGTGAATTTTCTCATCAAATCCACGAATCCCTTTTCATCTTCGTTCAGCGAGACAGGCGACACCTTGATTTGCAGACCAGCACCTTTCAGGCAGATAAGCGGCGCATAAAGGTGGTTTCGGAAATCAAATGCGAACAGGCGGTTCTTGAATGACTTCTCATAGGTGCTGATTTCCCGGTCCTTCTTCAGGATGCCATCCACGTCGTCCATAAAAGCCTCGAGTTCCTCGCCTGTCGGGTCGTTGGCATCAGTCCGCGTGTAGATGATGCGGTAACCATCCTCCTCGGACGGGAAATTGGCATCGTTGACGGTCAGCGTCTGGTAGGTCATGAACGGGCTTTCCCAAGCTGTCTTGTGGTAGGTGTAGAACCTGTCCATGTAGCTCTTCAGGACTAGTGACGCATAATCGTTCAAGAACAGCAGTTTCTCAAAGGAGTCCAGTTGAATATGATTCCGTGGGATGATGAGCTGGTAGAGCCCTTCGGTTTCCAGGATGGCCCTCAATAGGCGCTTGTCAAGACTGATGTTGAAATAGGCCTTTTCGTTCTTGTATTGCTCCAGTTCGTAGAGGATGGAGTCGTAGTTCAACAGTCCCAGCGCTTCTGCGGGAATGGTGTGCTTTTCCTCAAGAGCCGTCCGTTCAAGCTGGTAGGTGGAGTCAATGGTCTGTACCTTTGCGCGGCAGTCTATGACAATCTTGCTCTTGGTGATGTAGGCTGCCAGTCCTGAATCGGGCGCATCGAAGAGAAGCCGTGCCGCCTGCTTCTTGAAATCCTTGCCTGGGGCAAGCCGGATGGTATGCAGATGCGTTCCAAGAATTTCCTTCAGGCGGTTGATGACGGGCAGTTTGAATTCATAAAGATTGTCGTTTACGGGCAGTTCCTCTATTTGGAGGTAGTTGCGGAAATCCTCCATATATTGCGCCTTCACGCCGAAGATAGTCAGTGTCTCCAGCACGGGGAGATGGCGTGGGTGCTTCTTTTCCTTCAGCATCGTGCTGCGCTTCAGGCAGCCATCGAGACCGCGCAGTCTCACTCCGCGCCCAAAGAGCTGGATGGCCTGGCTTCCCTCGCCTTTGGCGAAGTTGATTAGCCCCATCGTGGAGACGCGCCAGCTGTTCCAGCCTTCCGTGAACTTCCTGGAGCCGACCAGCAGGTTGATTTCCGAATCCCGTCCGTTGATGCTGCGGAAGAAGGACTGCGAGACGAACTCCTCGTTGCGCGTGACAATGCCTTTTTCCTCGCACATTTTTCCCAGTTTGGTTGTATCGCCGATGCTGATGACCCCGAAATACTTGCCATCGCCGCCTACCCGAAGGGCAATCTCGCCGCCAACCTGCTTGACAATGCACACATGCAGTCGCGGCTCATCCGCCGTGGACGTCGTATTGAACACCATCCTCAGCATGTCGGCGTAGATTGCTTCTGCATCCAGGCCGGCAGAGCCAAAGAGCTCCTGCAGGGGCTGGAATACCATTGTGAACAGTTCATTCCCATTCCCGTCCACCAGTCCCGTGTCCCCCTCGAAGAGCGTTTTCAGGCGAGCAATGCTTTTCGTCTTGTCCCGCAGGAACTTGTCCAGAAAGTCGATGACCTCCTCCACATCGGTAAGTTCCGCCTCGGATGTGGTGGCGGTCACACGGTTTCCCACAAAGACAAGCAATGGCCTTTCCACCTGGTATGGCGTGAACAATGCTTTGTCCGTGAGATAGACCTTCATCTGCTGGTAGAACGAGGCCAGGCATCCAATCAGATAGATTTGGCGCGCCTCCTCGTCGATTCCGCTTCGCAGGTTGTAGATGCGGTAGTCCTTGCCGTAGCCGTCGTCGTAGAAGAACTTGTAGGAGTAGTCCATGATGATGGACTTCCCGTATTCGTCCATCAGTTTCTTTTCTTCAGCGACCTTCCCTGATTTCAGGGCCTGCTTGAAGGTGGCGGAATACTCGAATGCGAATCCCTCGGCGGAGAGGCGGGTGCGGTAGTCGTACCAGACATTTCCGGACATGCCCCTGTGCCCCTCGTCCACCAGCACCAGATTGTTCTGCTCGAACTGATCCACGGAGACGGTCTTGACCTTGCCTTCCTCCTTGAGCTTGTTCATGTCGATGACCAGCACTTCCGACTGGTGCAAATTCAGCGTGTCCGCCTTGTGGAAGAGCGTCGCCGGGATATTGGAGAGCGAGAGTTCATCCAGATGCTGGCTGGACATGTTTTCGTTCGGCGCGAGGACGATGACCCGGTTGATTGCAAGATGGCTGTTCTGCCTCTTCGCACGGTTGAAGTAATGGAGGAATTGCAGTATGTTGGCGTGCATGACGAGCGTCTTGCCGCTCCCTGTTGCGCACATGAAGGCCAATTTGTTCAGGCCCTTCTCCGTGAATGGAGAAGGATTCAGGCGGAGAAAAGACTCCGTAACCAGTTGCTGGAGATAGGCGTTCAGTTCTTCCGCAAGGGCCTTGCGGTCGGAGAAATAGCGGTCAAGGTAGAGTTCTGTGAAAAGCAGGGACAGATACTGGAAGTATTTCAGTTTGAGGCCGCCTCTTTTCTCGCCTATCTGACGAACGTGGCGGCAGATGTTCTCGTCATAGAGGCGCAGGCGTTCCACGGGAACGGAACTATGCATGGTTTCGGAATTCCAGGCCAGCCATCGGTAGAAGTTGCTGTTCTGGTTCTCGTCCACTCCCTCGGCGGCCTTGAATTCATCTGGCAGACCTGTCAGGTTGTTCTTCTTGAACATGCCGCAGTCTATGCCGAATTGGTGCTGACACCAGCGGAACAGTACAAGCTGCTCCCCGAAGGTGACGGGAAGGTCTTTTTTCTTCTGGCGCGTCCCCATTGTCATTCCTCCGTCTGGATGGATTCGATGGACTTGAGCCAGGCGTCGAAATTCGGGCAGGCCAGTCGCATCTTGTCAATGCCGATGGTCTTTGCAATCACGATGCCGTTGGTGGTTTTCCCATAACGGTTGCGCGTCCATGCATCCAGCCGTTTTGAGGGCGCGGTTTCCGGACTGTTGTTAATGGCCTCTGGGGAACCGCAATGCGCCAGCACGTCATCGACATCGGCCTGGTCGATTCCAAGCATCTCCACAAGAACTCTGGAATCGCTGAAAAGGAGTGCCTCGAACTCATGCACGGCCGTGAAGGGGAAATACCGTTGGGCTGGTGTGCAATCCGCATAGTCCTGGCAAATCTGTTCCTTTGCAGCCATATTCAGGCGTTCGGCTATCATTTGGGGCGTATCATTCTCCCGTATTGCAGAATATCCCGGCCATTCCTTGATTCCGTAATAATCCACAAAGCTCGCTACTATGGTGTCCTCCCTTTGCGACAGGAAATTCCCAATCTGCCTTTCCATGCGCTCGAACCTTATGTCACCCCCCTTGAAGACAATGCCATGTCGCCCATCTGCATTTGTCCGCACAACAGGGGCATGGACGAAGATGTTCCGCATTCCCCAATATGGGGCAAGTACCTGTTTGATGAACCTGTTTTCCGTCGGTCCCTCGACCACGACTTCCACGGTGATGTGCTTATTCATGGCTTGTCCCTCCGTGAATGATGTCGTGCGTCCAGAGTTCCCCAACCGAATATTCGTCTCTCCACGCTTTGAAGTCATCCTCCTTCAGGCGTTCAAACACCGTTGCTCCCTCAGACCGTCTTACGACAATGATGTCTTCCAGCCCGAAATCATCCAGAAGCAGGGGAGACTGCGTTGCCACAATCACCTGAGTCTGCCTGGAGGCCAGTTGAATCAGTTCGGCAAGGACGTGGATGGCTTCGGGATGGAGGCCAAGTTCTGGCTCGTCCAGAATCATCGTGGAAGGAGGAGTTGGCTGCAACAGTGCCGTGGTCAGGCAGATGAAGCGGATTGCCCCGTCCGAAAGCTGGATGGGGCGCATGGGAAAGTCCTCCATGCCAACTTGTCTCCAAGACAGTCGAATATTCTCCTCGTCATTCGGTATAAGGACAAAGTCCTCGAAGAATGGCACGACAAGCTTGATGACATCCACGATATGACGGTATTCCTTTTCATGCTCTTTTTTCAGGCGCAACAGGAAGGCTGCGATGTTCCGAGCATCAAAGGCCAGTTTTGCATTGTGTCCCACGTCGCAGTACCGTCGCATTCCGGCAAGTTTTCCCGTGTCATGGAAATGGTAGAACTGCCAATTGGTGATGGCCTCGTAAGTGTATTTTGTTGCCTCCGAATGAAATTCCTTCGGCAATTGGGCGTCAAAGGTTCCGCTGAGGAAATTGCGTGTGGCGGAATCTCCTCTCGGGAAATAATGCCTCCGCTCATCCTGTATCATCAGGAAACCGTCGCTCGTGGGTGTCAGGTCAAAGTCATACCCGTTCAGTCCGAATTTAAGGCGCACCTCTATTCGGGGCGTGTGCTTGGGACCGCCATAAAAGTAGGTGTCGGCGGAGCCGGCAACATATTCGCGAAGTCCTCCTGGCTGCATCATGGCGGATATGATGCGGAAGAGCTCAATGAAATTGCTCTTGCCTGCGCCGTTTGCACCCACGAGGATGTTCAGCCTGTTCAAACTGAAATTATCGAGGCTTCTGATTGACTTGAAGCCGCGTATGGTGATGGAATCAAGGTTTGCCATTCTCATTCCTCCTCGAACATCCGTTTCTTGAACTCCGGCTCGATCAGGCGGACCTTCCAGCTTTCGTCGTCCTTGCGGAGGTTCTCGACATTGTTATCGCCGTTTATGTAGATGACATCGAACTCGCGATCGGCGGGATTGATGCGGTAGCGGGTAAAGTAGGCGTCCAGCACCGCATTGCTCTCACGCAGGTTGTCGCCGATGGTCCGCCAGATGACAAGCACCCGCTGTCCGTCCCGCAGCGTCCCCTCGATTTGTCGGAAGGTGTATTTGCCATTGGCATCAGCTGCAAGTCCCGCCGCGCCCTCGTAGTCTCCGGCAGATGCCGTCGAGACATGGAAGGACTTGCGGGCATGGCTATGCGTGACTGTCAGGCCGATGAGATAGTTGAAGGTCTCCACCAGGTCGGCATTGGTGTTCTTCGTCTCGTTTTTCTCCGTCACCTTCAGCTGATAGGCGAATGGCTCCTTGAACGCATCCAGGTTGAGGATGCTTCCCGTCGCATCCAGGTCCAGCATGTATTTCACCAGATATTCCTCCCCGAACATATCCAGCAGGGGGCGAACTTTCGCGTCCGACGGCAGTTCAATGTTGCTCAAGGCATCCTCGTAGCTTTCCAGGGACAGGTACTTGAAGCAGTGCGAAATTCCGGTGGTGCGGCTCACGGGCTTGCCGTCTTTCCAATCCTTCGCATACGCCACCTTCTCCAGACGCGGCTTCAAAACCGTGTCAAAATGCGCACCCATCTCCACCAGGATGTACTTGCGCTTCCCGCCATCCTCGCGGTTCAGGTTCATCACCGCATGTCCAGTCGTGCCGCTGCCGGCAAAATAGTCAAGAATAATGCCATTAAATGATGAACAACAAATGATAAGCGAATCTTTGACAGCAAATAAAGATTTGGGAAATGTAAACATTCTATTGACGCCAAACAAGTCAGTTAGAAGATTTGTGCCATGTGAGCCTGAAGCATATTCTGCTTTGTCCCACCATGTTGATGGAAGTGAGCCGCTTTCATTGTAATAGTTTCGTCTGTATAGTTGAATCTGTCCAGCCGAAGTTATTTCTGCCTTTATTAATGAAATCTCTTGTTTTGTCCTCTCAATTCCCCATTTCCAAACTTTTTCTTCATTTAAATCATTAATTGGCAACAAAGAAATCTCATCATTTAACGGCGGTTCACAAAGCATCCAGCTTTGACTCTGTTCATTCCATGATTGTTTCGGAACTCGCAATTTGAGTGTAATGCTGTTTACAAAAATATAATAGAATTGTTTTACACGGTCCGAGTGATTAGAATCTGTTCCTGTTTTTCTAAAGTTCTCCCACTGAAATTTCTTACCTTTATCATCAGTTTCATTGTATCGGTTAATTTGTGCTTGATTATGACTTAATCTCCCTATTGAGTTTGATTTTTCAGTATCAGATGCATAAAAGAAGCCATATTCATGGTTGATTGAAAAACCTTTGACAGTTGAACGACCTTGTGGATTACTGCGAATGCAAACTGTTCCAAGTCTATTATCCCTTCCATAGACTTCTGTGCAGGCTAATGCCAGGTAATCTCTTTCGAAATCATCAATAGTGACACAGAATAAACCCTCTGGCTTAAAGAGGAGTAGAGCATATTTTAATCTATCACACATTAAAGAAAGCCAAGAAGAATGCTTATAGCCATTTTTGTACATTATTTCAGACGCATCTGTATTGTAAGGAGGGTCAAGATACATGCAATCAATATTACGCCTATATCTTGCATTTAGAAAGCGTATCCCCTGATAATTCTCCGAATGCATAAGCACCCCATCGCACTGTTCATCAAGGTTGTCAATGGATTCCAAAAGACTCTCCTTGAAGGCATCGTTGAAGAACTTCGTGTCCACGACGAGGTTCTGGTTCTGTTTAAGGAAATCCACTGTCAGCGGAACTGAATAAGGCTGCTGGTGCTCCAAATCGGTTGCCAGCTCATCAATGGCGAAGAGTTTCACCCACTCTTCCCGCTGTGCGTCGTTGGCGGCGATTTCGGGGTAGAACTCCTCCGGCACACGGTCAAGGGTCATGCAGTAGTTCGTGGAGAGGACGAACTTTTTCTTCAGCCACAGTTTCTTCTGGAAGTTCTCGATTTGGGCGAGGAAGTCGATGATGACCTTGCCGACGCGCTTGATGGCGCGCACCTGCGCCAGCCAGGTCTCCGCCTTCCTTTCGTCCGTTGTGTCCACGTCGTCCAGGTGCATCACCTCATTCTTGATGTAGAAGTCCAGTTCGCGGGAAAGGAAACCGCCCAAGTCCTTGTGGATGAAATAGTCAAAGGTGTTCTTCGCTACGTATGCCTTCAGGTGCTTGCCCAACAGCGTCAGGGGCTTCTTCGGGTCCTTGGAGACATTCGTGCCAAGAAGAGGCACGAAAAGCGGCTTGCATTCGTTGGCAATCCAGGTGGTGATGCGCTTCTCGTTGTCGGCGGCGTAGTCGAATTTCTTGTCTTCTGGAATGTCGAATACAAAGCGGATGACGAGTTCCTTGCGCTCTCCGTCATATTCAAGGGTCTTGATTTCGGGGTGCTCCTCCGTTTCATTGTAGAGCATGAAGACACGCTTGGAATCCGCAGTTTCCTTGTTGTTGTTCTGCTCTGTGGTGGCATCCACTAGGCGGAAATGGACGGTGTATTCGCCCGCCATGAAGGTGTAGTCCTTGAAGTTCTCACTTGTCTTGATGTAGTACTGGTCGGCATTCGCCCAATGGAGTTTGACCTCCTCGCCCTCGTAGGGGATGGCATAGACGCCTTCCTTGTAGCGTCGCTTGGAGATGAAATCACCCTCCTCATAGTAGCGGCTGAAGAAGGAGAGCAGATGCGAATAGACGTCCGCCTCCAGACCAGACAAATCCACGCCCTTGGCCAACTGCGCCTTCAGTTCAGCATATTCCTTGACCATGGGGATGGTCGCTGGCAATGCCGCTATGGCTGCGCTGTCGCCGAGTTGCCCCTCGATTTCCCTGATGCGGTTTTCAATGACAGACGTGTCTGTCGCAAAGGGGGCAAGTGTCTCCTGGACGCGCTTAGGCAGACCTTCCGCGAGGAATTTCTCGATTTCCTTTTTCCTGATATTCAGGATGCGGTAGATGCCGAAGTCCAGGTCGGACTTGTCTATCTCGAAGATTTCCTTGAGACGCTCTATCAATCGGAGGAGTTGTTCGGAAGCTGCCATCTTTATGTCCTCGGCATTTCAAATGCTGTCATTTCAAGCTCCAGTGCAGTGTGAAGAGCATCTGCTCCTCCACAGTCTGCTCAAGCCTCTTTTTCAGTTCGTCCAGAATGCGTGTTCGCTTCTGCCATGCGGCTGCCTCGACGGTATCGACGTTCCGGCGCGCTTTGGAGAGCTTGCGGTCAAGTTGAGCCACCTTTTCGCTGGCTTCGGCCTGTTCCGAAAGCGTCGTGGCATTCTCTACAGCGCGGCGGGCCGCACGTTGCTCCTGTTTCAGTACATCCACTGCGTGTTGGGCGGCATTCACCTGGTCGTCCTGCCAGCGGTCCAATTGCGCTTGACGTTCCTTGTAAAGCGCATTGCTCCGCTCCAGTTCCTGCTTTGCGGTGGCCTTGGAAAGCAGAGTGGATTCCTTCGTCAATCGGTCCGTCACGTTAGGAGTGGCGAGGCGTTCTTCCCCCATAACAGCCTCCAATTGGAAGAACTGCGCCAGAACATCCGTTGCAAGACTCTTCCCCTCTTCGGTAAAGCCCGAGAAAAGGAGCGAATCCTTAGCCTCGATGCCCTCTGCAGTCCGCTTGTTCAGGAGCATCCAGCCGGAATGGCCTTTCAATTGCTCCAGTATGGATATCTTTCCTCTGTAGCCAGAGATGTCAAAATCGACATGGCAGACGTGGGGACAAAGTCTTCCGCCCTCCGTAATGCACCAGTTTCCAAGTGGAGATGATGTGCGGTAGATTTCCCCGTGGACATCAATCCCGCCAGACTGTTCCTGAAACCTGGCATCTACCTTTCTCTTCAATTGGTAGCGTCCAGCAGGAATGGCCTCGCGGGGAGGTGTCTGCAAGTCAAAGGTAAGGCATTCCTCGTCGAACTTTGCCTTGCCATCCAGCATGAACTGGGTCAAACGCCAGAACTTGCGCCCATATTCACCCAATTGGTCAAGGGCCTCGTCATAGTCAATCCTCAGCATCTTGCGGACAGAATCATCGAAATTCTCCAGCACACGTTGCCGTGTCAGGCGCATCTTGTCTTGAATTTCCGCATCCAGTTCCGTTTGCAACTGGTCGAATCGCGCCTGTATTTCCTCTTCTGTGCGACATTGCTGGTAGAGTTCCAAGATCTTGCGCTCAAGACCAACGCCGCTCTCCAGGCGACCGAGAATCTCGTCGGATGCACCAAACACGCCGCTGAAGAGCTGGAACTTGCTGGTCAGCAGTTCATAGACGCGCTTGTCCGCAGCGTTGGCATCATTGAGGAAATTGATGACCACCACATCGTGTTTTTGCCCATAGCGGTGGCAACGACCGATGCGCTGTTCAATGCGCTGGGGATTCCAGGGCAAATCGTAGTTGATAACCAAAGAACAGAACTGGAGGTTGATTCCCTCTGCGCCAGCCTCGGTCGCTATCATGATTTTCGATTTCGTGCGGAAGTTCTCGACCAAAGCGTGGCGCATCATCACCGCCTTGCTGCCATCCGTGTTGACATCGGGATTGTGAAGATTGTCCGCCATGTATTCCGCGTAAATCATTTCCGCCACGGGATCCTTTTTGCCTCCGCCTGAATAGCATACCACCTGACCTTGGTAACCATTCCGTTCAAGATAGCCGCGCAGATAGTGCATTGAACGGCGTGATTCCGTGAAAATCACCGCTTTTTCTTCTGCGCCGAGTTCCTGCATCTTTGCCCAACCCTGTTCCAATGCCGAAAGGAGCACTTCGCTTTTGGTGTCGCAGGTGACATCGTAGGTCATGCGGATGAACCTGTCAAGCTCGTCTATCTCACGTTGGAGTTTTCGCAGGTCAATGGCTTCCTCTGTTGGTTCAGGGGCACTTTCGTTCTCTTCTTCATCCAGCAACTCGACCTCATCCAGATAGTCATCCAGTGCATCTACGTCCAAAAGCACGTCTTCTGGAATCTCGTCGTTTCGCTTTTCGTCCCGTAAAGCAACCAGCCGAGCACGAATGGCCTCCAATGTGTTACGGAGCGCCGCTGTACTGGAGGCCAATAACTTGCGTACGACAAGTGTGATAAGCTGCCGTTGCTGCTTGGGGAAGGCGTAGGTGTCCTTCCGTTGCAGGAATCGCGAAACATCGTCATAGAGTTTCTGTTCCGCCTCCTGGGGAGTGAACTGCATAGTCATGAGCCGCCTCTCCGTGTAGCGGATGAATTCAGCAACATCCTTGCGCAATGTCCTTCGACAGAAACCGGCCAATCGTTTCCGCAGACCATCGATGTCCCCTCCCGTATTGCAATACATGCTTCGGAAGGTTGGCAGATCCGCAAAAATCTCCTCGTCTATCAGTGTTGCAATGCTGAACAGTTCCAGTAGGGAGTTCTGCAATGGCGTCGCTGTCAGCAGAATCTTTCGCCGTCCTTCCAGTGCCCATAGCAGACGCTGGCCAATCTTGCTGCTCTGGCGATAGCAGTTCCGAAGTTTGTGGGCTTCATCGATGACAGTTAGCGACCACTGTATGCTGCGGATATCCTCGGCCATCTTGCTGGCGAAATGGTAGGAGACGATGACCACGTTAGCCGTGTCAAAAGGTCTTGGAAGACCATTCCGCTGGGCATAGCGATAGGAAGCAGCGTCTAAAATGACTGAGGACAGGTTGAATTTGTCGACAAGTTCGATTTGCCATTGCTTGCGAAGGGATGCTGGGCAGATGACCAAAAGATGCTTCTTGCGCTCTGCCTTGAACTGGCACAGCACGAGAGCTGCCTCGATGGTCTTTCCCAAACCCACCTCATCGGCCAGCAAAACTCCTTTGGATATTGGCGAATGAAGGGCGAATAGAGCCGCTTCAACCTGATGCGGATTCAAGTCCACAGAAGCGTCAAAGAGGGATTGGTTCAGTCGATCAAGCCCATCCCCGCCACGCCGTATCAGTTCGTTTGCAAAAAAAATGACGTGAAAAGGGGTAATCATGGCTTGCCCTCTTCAGTGTGCCTTTGCTGCATACCGTCCAGCCAGGCATCGACCTCTGCCTTTCGAAAAAGCCACTTTTTCCCGATTTTCAAGGATGGCATACCCTTATTGTAAATCCAGCGATACACGGAATCCTTGCTGGCTTTGAGGTATTTTGCCACCTCGTCAATATCCCATAGACTTTCTTCGGAATTCATCAGCTGACCTCTCATGCGTGAGAAAAAGATACGACAACGACTATAAGATATCACCTTTAAGTCGGTTTACAACTGACATCTTCCGCATTTCTTGGCATATTTTGTATTTTTTTGTAAATGATGCCATTTCTCTTCTTGTTTTCCAATTGCTTTAAAGATAGCCAGAGTTAACTGTTGAGAGGGTCATTCACGGCATATTTCTCTTTTAACTTAGGCGGAGTTATACACGATTAACTTGAAGCTATTGCTGCGCCTGACTACGAGGCTCATTGCAGGCTGTGTCGAAGCGGCTCATGATTCTGCCGCCATCTAGGGATGCGCCGTCGTGGTCGCATTTCGTCTTGGTCAGAAACTCGTCTGCCATCACTCCACCTCCACGACTTCCGTCACGGTCGCCAGCAGGTGGTTGTAGTCGCCGCTGGTGGCCTCCTTCGTGAACGCCTCGATGAACTCGCGTCTCTCGCCCGCCCGGCGCAGGGCGGCGCGCACCTTACCCAGGACGTAGAAGCTATTCCCGTCCTCGCCTATGAGGCGGACCTTGACGCCCGTCTGCCTCAGTTCAATCTTCTTCGCCATCGCGTCCCCCTTATCCGGCTTTGACCATCCTGAATTCGCCCGTGTACACGAAGTCGCCGTCCACCATCCTGCCGAAGGGCTCGCGGTAGGTCTGGGTCTTCTGGTTGAAGTCCATGTCGTTCCGCATCCGCTCGAGCATCGCCTCGTCGCGGCGGCCCGTGTACCACGCCGGGTACTTGGGGAAGTAGTTGATGTAGTTCTCGGCGCGCTCGGCCTCGGTAAAGATGTCGGTCTGGCGGATGGTCAGCAGGAGCTTCTCGTCCCACGAGTGCTCGTAGGGGAAGACCTTCCCGACCACGCGCCTGCGCCCGTTCCACTGAATCACATAGACCTCGGTGTCCTCGCCTTTCAGCATCTCCCTGGCCTCACCGAGGATATGCCTCGGCAGGGTCTTGATTGTCAGTTTGTCTTGCATTTCAGCCTCCATTGGATTGTGCGAGCGGCGGAATGCCGCCCGCCACGCACATTAAAAAGCGCCGACTTTCAGCAATATCCAGTCGAGAATCCGTTTTTTTCCAACTAATTTGTACCCACCAGCATCTCCTCCTGCTCGCTCCACTTGACGGGGAGGTCGCCGCGGAGCCTCGCAAGGGAGATTCCATCGGGCGTGTCCCCGACAATGATGCGATGGACGATCGCGGGGGAGAGGCGCGACAGGCGGATGGCACGCGCAATCTGCGACTGGTCCTTGCCGATGAACCTGACAAGCTCCTTGATGTTGGCGAGGCGTCCCTCGTCGATGAGCCTCTGCCAATGCAGGCCGCGTGCGAGGACGGTCAGTATGACGTCCTGTCCGTTGTTTTCCTCGTCGGGCGCGATGACGCGCTTCCTTCCGCGCAGGCTGCGCAGGACGATGGGGATTGTTATCTCCAGGTTGCCGTTCTCCAGAATCCTTGTGGTGACGGTGTCCATCATGCCTCCTTCTTCTGTTCGTTTGCGTATCCCTCGGCCACGGACTTCAGACCAGCCGTACGCAACTCCAGTTTCAGACAGTCGGGCATTATGG
>ENA-ORPK01001178-ORPK01001178.1-human-gut-metagenome-genome-assembly--contig:-NODE-1178-length-21745-cov-4.420378_pt1 | contig 21745 bp, 19 predicted proteins | sample MGYA00242139_ERZ509068 | MGnify/ENA primary metagenome ERZ509068 (study PRJEB26280, sample SAMEA2338687) | human gut metagenome | biome: human gut; feature: human-associated habitat; material: faeces... | reverse complement strand
GAAGGGTTGTCCGGTTTGCTGCTTTCGTGTATAATTAAATTGGTCAAAAACCAACAGAAAGCGAGCTGATTATGCAATGAAAACGAGCAAAAATCAAGCAGTCATGCCGATAAATGTTGTAACAATGATTGACGAAAACGATCCTGTATTTAATCGGAAGAGTTATTCAAAGACGGACCTCGAAGCAACTTTTATGAGAATGAAAGACGACCACATGGGAAACGGACAGTTCAAACCCGGGTACAATCTTCAGATAGGCGTTGAAAGCGAGTATATAGTTGGTCTCTGATTATTTTCGAACCCGAACGACACAACAACATTGCTACCATTTCTTGAACGAACAGCGGAAGGAACCGGCCGAAGGCACGGCAATATCGTTGCGGATGCAGGGTATGCAAGCGAGGAAAACTACACTTACCTTGAAAGCATGGAGCAAAATGCATACATCAAACCGGCGGATCATGAACTGAAGAAAACAAGGAAATTCAAGAAAAACATCTATCACAAGAATGATATGCCGTGCAATGCGGAGAGTGACAGCTTTACATGCCCGAATGACAAAAGACTGCTTCATGCATATGACAGAACCGGAAAGACTGATAACGGCTGCATGATATTGAAAAGTTATTATGTTTGTGAGGACTGTTCTGGCTGCTCCCGCAGGGAAAACTGCTTTAAGAGACAGTACGAGAACCGTAAAACAGAACTTTCAAAAACAATGCATCGTCAAAAAGATGAAGCAGAAAAACGCATTTCAACCGATAAAGGCATTCTTCTCCGAATGAACCGTTCGATCCAACTTGAAGGTGCTTTCGGCGTTTTAAAACAGGATTACGGGTTCGGAAGATTCCTCACCCGAGGGAAGACCAACAACGAAACCCGCCTTTTTATCCTCGCAACAGCATTCAATATCCGAAAACTGTGCAGTCGGCTTGCTGACGGACGATTCGGGAAAGCACTGTTTGAACCGAAAACAGCCTGAAATAACCTTCCGAGAACAACAAAACTTGAGCAGGTCTGTTTGCCGTACACAAAAATCACACTTTCTGCATGAGCCGGCTTCGCTTGAGCCGAAAAATGTAATGTTCGGCACTCCCCGGGTTGCCCTCCTAAAAAAAGAAAGGTGCTGCTGCAAATATGACTTGATTTTGCAACAGCCCCGTACAGTTTGCATAATCGAAAAAATTTGAGGCAATCTCCGAAAGATTGTTCGGAAGATTATTTGTTTTCGAGGTATTCGTTAATTTTTTCAACGAGAGCATCGCAGTCGATACCATGGACGCCGCAGGCCTGTTCAAGGTCTTCGCCGCTTGCCATGACGCAGCCGAGGCAATGCATACCGCTCTCCATGAGGATATTTGCAATGCCGTAATCGGTTCTGAGAATTTCTTCGATAGTCATCTTTTTGTTGATAGCCATTATTGTTATCTCCTGTTCAAAATTATTTTTATTGTCGGCAGGGGCGGGAAAAAATATTCGCCGCCGCGTGCGAGAATACGTTTTTATTCGGCCTTTGAGGCGTATTTAACCGCAGCTTCGATGAAACCTGTAAACAGCGGGTGCGCATTATCGGGGCGGGATTTGAATTCCGGGTGGAACTGTACTGCAACGAACCACGGGTGGGTTGCAACTTCAACGATTTCAGGCCGCGGCGGGGGTTCCAGCCGGTAAAGCGAAGGCCCGCATCGGCAAAATCCTGAAGGTATTCGTTGTTGAACTCGTAGCGGTGGCGGTGGCGTTCGTGAACCTCTTCCTTGCCGTAGTGCTTTGCTGCAAGGCTGCCGGGCTCAAGGCGGCAGGTGTAGCTGCCGAGACGCAGAGTACCGCCGATGCGTTCAAGGTTGTTGACCTGATCTTCCATCAGTGCAATAACGGGGTGCTTTGCGTTGAAGTCAAATTCGGTGGAATTTGCATCTTTCCAGCCGAGGACGTGGCGTGCGTACTCGATTACGGCGATTTGCATACCGAGGCAGATACCGAAATAAGGTATGTTGTGTTCCCGTGCATAGCGGGAAGCAATCATCATGCCTTCAACACCGCGTTCGCCGAAGCCGCCGGGAACAAGAATGCCGTCCACATCCGCAAGGATTGTGTTCGGATCATTGTGCTCAAGCTCTTCTGCCGCGATCCACTTAATGTTGACTCTTGCATCGTTTGCAATGCCGCTGTGTTCCAGTGCTTCGGCAACGGAAAGATAAGCATCGTGCAGCTCAACGTATTTGCCGACGAGAGCAATGGTGCATTCCTTGGTGGGCTTGAGCGCGGATTCAACCATTGCACGCCAGTGCGCAAGGTCGGGATCGCGCTGTTCAAGCGCAAGCTTTTTGAGCACGACGCTGCAAAGGCCGCGTTCTTCAAGCATGAGGGGAACATCATAGAGGGAGCGGGCGTTAAGATTTTCAATAACGCATTCTTCCGCAACGTTGCAGAACAGACCGATCTTTGCACGGATGCTGCGATCGAGCGGATAATCACTGCGGCAAACGAGGACATCCGGCTGAATGCCGATACTTTGCAGTTCTTTGACGGAATGCTGAGTGGGCTTTGTTTTCAGCTCACCGGACGCCGAAAGGTACGGAATGAGCGTAACATGGATAAAGCAGCATTGATTCTGCGCAAGCTGAGTTTTAAGCTGGCGAATAGCCTCAAGGAAGGGCTGGGATTCAATGTCGCCGACGGTTCCGCCGATTTCAACAAGCATGATCTCGGGTTTGATTGCGTTGATGGCCTTCTTGATGCGGAGCTTGATTTCGTCCGTGATATGCGGAATCACCTGCACCGTGCCGCCCTGGTAGCCGCCGCGGCGTTCGCGGTCGAGAACTGCGGAATAAATCTGTCCGGTGGTGGTGTTGTTGAGCTTTGTGAGCTCTTCGTTAATAAAACGTTCGTAATGGCCGATGTCAAGATCGGTCTCTGCTCCGTCATCGGTCACGAAAACTTCGCCGTGCTGATAGGGGTTCATCGTTCCCGGGTCAACATTGAGATAGGGGTCGAGCTTCATAATCGATACGCTGTAGCCCCTTGCTTTCAACAGCCTGCCCAATGCGGCGGCGGTGATGCCTTTGCCCAGCGAGGAAACTACGCCCCCGGTAACGAAAATCAGCTTGGTGTCCATGTGTTCCTCCTGAATATAAAATCGTCAATGCACCGCAGAAGGAATGCGGAGAACACTCCGCGCCGCTGCGGCACACAATAACTGTCCATTGAATAATATTATAGTTAAAACCCGCCGCGTTTCAAGCCCTATATGCGAATAAAATCCGATATAATTTTTCGCGGCTTTCCGCGGCGGAGAAAAAACTGTTTCGGCACTGCATTATTCTTCCGTCGGTATCGGACGGATATGCCAGAGTTCTTCGGAATACTCCCGAATTGTTCTGTCGCTTGAGAACTTGCCGGAATTTGCGGTGTTCATAAGGCATTTTCGCGCAAATGCCCGCTCATCCGCCGTATCATAAATTGCACGGAGCTTTGCTTCAATATAGCTTTCAAGGTCGTATAGATTGAAATAATAGTCCGGTTTGCGCCAATCGCCTGTCAAAAGGGAGTTGTAAACTTCCGTAAATACGCGGCGCGCTTCTTCTTTTGCTCCGGAATCCTGCGGCAGTGTGTAAACGGCATTCAGAATGCTGTCGTCAACAAGGGAATCAACCGCGCGGCGCACGACGGAGCTGCTTTCGTAAACGGTGCGGGGGTTGTAATGCGGGCGGAGGCGGGTCAGCTCCTCGACTCTTGCACCGAAGATATAGTTGTTTTCCTCGCCGGCGCACTCGACGATTTCGATATTTGCGCCGTCATATGTTCCGAGAGTTACGGCACCGTTTATCATGAACTTCATGTTGCCCGTGCCGCTTGCCTCGGTTCCGGCAGCAGAGATCTGCTCGGAAATATCTGCGGCGGGAATGATATGCTCGGCATAGGAACAGTTGTAGTTTGAAACGAACACAACCCGCAGTTTATCGCGAACGGCCGGGTCGCTGTTGATGCAGCGTGCAAGCTCGTTGATGTATTTAATGATGTTCTTCGCCATTATGTAACCCGGAGCTGCCTTTGCACCGAAAATGAATGCGGCGGGGGGCATGTCGGAAAGCCGTCCTTCCTTAAGCTCGCGATAGATATGCACAATGCTCAGTGCGTTCATAAGCTGCCGTTTGTATTCATGCATGCGCTTCACCTGAATATCAAAAACGAACTCCGGAGGAATTTCAACACCCTCCTTTTGAAGAATGATATCGGAGAGCTTGCGTTTTGCCTCGCGTTTGACGGCAATGAAACCCAGAATCAGTTCATCGTCGATCAGGGGTTCAAGCTTTTTAAGCTCGTACAGGTCGGTCATAAAGCCGTAGCCGATGCGGCTCCCGATAAGTGTGGAAAGTGCGGGATTGCAAAGCCCGAGGAAGCGGCGCTGGGTCACGCCGTTTGTTTTGTTTTGGAAGCGTTCGGGATAAACATCGTACCAATCCTTAAGCACTTCGGTGCGCAGCAATCCGGAATGGATCTGCGCAACGCCGTTGACGTATGAGGAAACAAAGGTTGCAAGCCTTGCCATATGAATCCGTCCGTCGGCAACGATGTACATTGAGTTTATCTTTTCCTGCGGCAGCCCGCGGGACGTCAGTTCGCGGTGCAGCGCATCGTTAATGCGGAAGATGATATCGAGAATATTCGGAATGACGCTGCGGAAGAGCTCACAATCCCATGTTTCGAGAGCCTCGCTCATGAGCGTGTGGTTTGTGTAGCTGAATGTGCGCCGCGCAATGTCCAGTGCGTCGTCAAAACTTTTGCCCTCGTTCATAAGCAGACGGACAAGCTCCGGAATGCTGACCGTCGGATGCGTGTCATTAAGCTGTATTGCGTTCATCTCCGCAAAATTATCAACCGTGCCGAAAACGCGCTTGTGACGGCGGAGAATGTCGCCGAGCGATGCGGCGGAAAGGAAATACTGCTGCTTCAGGCGCAGGCGTTTACCCTCGTATGTGCTGTCGTTGGGATAAAGCACACGCGTAATGTCCTCAACGGCATTCTTTTCGCGGACGGAAAGCGCGTATTCCTGCGAATTGAACGCGGCAAAATCAAATTCCTCCTCCGCTTCGCTCTGAAACAGGCGGAGAGTGCCGATTGTTGAAGTGTTGAAGCCGATTACAGGCATGTCATAGGGCACGGCGAGAACGCGCCTGTCCGCGAATTCAACAACAATGGTTTTATCGTCGCGTCTGCGGCTCCACGGATCTCCCTGCTTTTGCCAATCGTCCGCACGTTCAACCTGAAAGCCGTTCAAAAAGCTCTGCTTAAACAAACCGAATTTGTAGCGGATGCCGTATCCGTCCAGCGGAAGGTCGTGAGTTGCCGCGCTGTCAAGAAAACATGCCGCAAGCCTGCCCAACCCTCCGTTGCCGAGAGCGCAGTCCTCGATGGATTCCATAATGTTGATATCGACTCCGCGCAGAGCAAGCAGACGGGATACTTCCGGCAAAAGATTCAACACGAACAGATTGTTAAAAATCATTCGCCCGGTTAGATATTCGGCGGAAAGATAGTATGCCCTCCGCCCCGTTTCACGATTGCGGCGGCTCCTGCGCCAATCATCTGCAACGGCATACATCACCGCATCAGAAAGTGCGCGGTGCAGCTGCTTCGCATCCGCCTCGTTTATGTTTATCTGATAGTCGCTGCGCAGAATATCCTCCGTGCGCCTGATGATCCCTTTTGCATCCATAAGCATGATTCCGTTACCCGTGGCTCTCGGCTGCCCGAAAGCGTCCTTTCGCAGTCTGATTAATGTTTTCAGCTTATTATACCATATGCGGCGCGATTAGGTAAGTACCGGGTGACGGGAGTTGATGATGAAACAAACATTATTAATATATCATCCGTGTATTTGCTTTTAACGCTTAAGTATGTTATAATACATTTGTATTTGAATGTTCTTTTTTAAGCTTTTTTCGTAAAGAGCCTTGACTTTGTATCTTTTGCAAAAACAGCTTGAGTCGGCACTTCTCCAAAATCAGCTGCGGGCATGTTAATGCAAAAAATTAAGCAATCCCGTGTTCGGAAGTGAGCACACTGAGTTTTTTAACAAACGAATGCAGGCACAACTTTTCTCAGTGTATCTGCAAAAATAAATCTGATTAAATAATGTATGATTATTCATAAAATGGCCGATGTGAACGGGATGTTTAAGCGTGAATATGCATTCACACTCGCGAAACTCGGCACGGCGAAAGAGGAAATGGATAAACTTGACGAGGCATTGCAATGCTGCACAATGGCAATGCGGATAACCGAAGAACTTCTCTCAATTTCGCCCGATGACGGCAAACTTAAGTGGGATATGTTTGCTTCTTATGAACAGATCGGTCATATAGCAGAACTTAAACACAATTATCGCGAAGCTGAATTGCTGTACAGACAATCGCTTGAGATCTGCCGCACTAATGTTAAGCTCGGGACTCGACCGTTTGATGAAGACGCTCTTGCAAGTTCGTTATACAGACTTGGTGCACTTCCGTTGCAGCGAAAGGCAACAGACGAACAGAAAGAACGCCTTAAAGAAGCGATGTCAATATGGAAAGATTTGTATGACGCAACGGGAGATATTGTGTATAAGAAAAATTATGATTTCGCGAAAAAGGCATTGAGAAGATAATGCGGTAAATTAAAAACACGCTCCCGTGCTTCGGACACCGCAGTGCGTTTTCAACTCCCGCTTAATCAGAAGAGCCGCGCTTTGACGCGGCTCTTTAACGTTCCGAACAACAGTTCGGCAGCTGTTTGATTATTGACCGAATCCTCAGTCAGGCTCAGTCTTCGTCCTCTTCCTCGGGGAGGAGTGCGTTATGGAACACTTCCTGAACGTCATCGTTATCGTCGAACATATCGAGCATACGTTCGATTTTTGCGATCATTTCGGGATCGTTGACATCAACGGTGTTGGAGGGGATCATATCCTGTTCGGCGGAGAGGAAGGTGTAGCCTGCGGCTTCAAGAGCCTCGCGAACGGCAGAAAAATCGGCGGGCGAAGTGAAGACTTCAAAGCAGTCATCCTGTGCATTGAAATCGTCAGCGCCGGCATCAAGAGCAGCCATCATGAGTTCTTCCTCATCGATTTTTGCGCTGCGTTCAATGACGATATGACCCTTCTTGTCGAACATCCAGGCGACGCAGCCGGAGTTGCCCATGCCGTTGCCGTATTTGTCAAACAGGTGGCGGATTTCCGCAGCGGTACGGTTGCGGTTGTCAGTCAGAACTTCAACAATGACTGCAACGCCGCCGGGGCCGTAACCCTCGTAAGTGCCGCTTTCGTAGTTAATGGAGCCGAGTTCGCCTGCCGCCTTTTTGATGGAGCGGGAGATGTTGTCGTTGGGCATGTTGCTTGCCTTTGCTTTTGCAATAACATCGCGGAGTTTTGAGTTGTTTGCGGGGTCGCTGCCGCCTTCTTTAACGGCGATTGCAATTTCTCTGCCTATTTTTGTGAAAACCTTACCTCTTTGAGAGTCGGTCTTCTCCTTTTTGTTTTTAATGTTTGCCCATTTGGAATGTCCGGACATAGGTGTACCTCCTGAATTTTTCGCCGACGCACATTATTCGCTGCGCCGTTTTGATTTTGGTAAGTTTTTATGATAATGCCGCACTCGAGTTTTCAAGGCAGCTTATCGCCTTTTTGATTTCGGATGAACCGAACCGCTTTGACGTATCCGCCGCTGTTACTCACCGGTGTAGGGTCTGCACACAGCAACAACGCGGTGCATACTTGTTCCGGCGGAAGAGCTAAAGTCGCCGAGACAGGTGATGAGCGTCAATCTTGATTCGCCGTCATGCTGCATGACTTCCCACGGAACATGCTGATAATGGTATTGGTTAATGCTTTCAACGATATAATAAGCGTATTCGCCGTTCTGCATTTTGACAATGACCTGATCCCCGGGTTGCAATTTATCCTTTACAACGGAAAAATAACCGAGTTTGCCGCTGTATCGATTGTGCCCCGCAAGGATAACGTTGCCGCCTGTTACGGGATCCCCGCTGTATTTGAGCCATCCGGCACGGAACGGAGAACGTACGGTTGCCATTTCGCCGCGCCAATTGTATCCGACGGGATCCACGGGGCAGGTTATATCATATTGCGGAAAATAAACGCATTCGGGCGCATAATCGTAAATGAACGGTTCTTCCGTAACATTTTCGGGCAGGGGCGTTTCGTCCGGCGAAAACGTCGGACGCGGAACGAGACTGCCCTGCGGCCCGATGTTGGGATTGTTCGGGTCATCGGGATCACTCGGGCTGCCTGTCGGGAAAGGCGGAATCGTTTCGAATACTTCTCCGAAGATGTTGCGGCGTATCCAACGCCCGGCATCGTCAAAGAAAAACGTCGTGTCGCTCACGATAATAATGATACCCGCAAGCATCAGCACAACGGCGATTGACGTCACAATGGCGTTGTGACGGCGGTTTCTGCGCCTTTTTTCGGCAGGAGTATATACTTTTCGTTTCTTTTTATCCATAGCCCCTTTATTATATCAAAGAATTTTAGTGTTGGCAACAGAAATTGTTTATGGTATAATACGGAATATAACGGAATTTTGATCCGGGGGACGGCGGTTCGGCTTATTTTTGCTTAAAGTTCAAAGTTTTTTCACCGAACAGCCGCAATCTGCTCCGATCGAATGCACGGATGCAGCCTGCGTGCAGACACGGCGGGCGCTGCATCACAACAAACGAACGCTGGTTCTGTTTAATGCATCAGCGTATTTCCGACAAGAGGTATCCACATGGACTTCAAACAAAACCTTTGCGCCGCTCTCAGCAATGCCTGCGGCATGACTGCCGAACAGATCGGCGATATGCTTGAAACTCCGCCGAACCCCGCAATGGGTGATTTTGCGCTGCCCTGCTTCAAGCTTGCAAAAACTTTCAGAAAAGCTCCCCCGGCAATTGCCGCGGAGCTTGCCCGGAATCTCGGCGAAATTGAGGGTTTTTCCCGTATTGAGACAGCCGGCGGCTATCTGAACTTCTTTACGGACAAATCCGCATTCGCCCGAACCGTCATTCAAAGGGTTCTTTCCGAAGGCGACGGCTACGGTGCTTCAACCGAAGGCAGCGGAAAGAATATCTGCTTGGATTATTCTTCCATAAACATCGCAAAGCCCTTCGGTATCCACCATATTACAACAACGGTTCTCGGAAATTCGCTCAGGCGTATCTTTGACCATTTGGGCTACAAGACCGTCAGCATCAATCACCTCGGTGATTGGGGAACGCAGTTCGGAAAAATGATCGTTGCATACGACAAATGGGGCGACAGAGAAAAAATCGAAAACGGCAATTCCGTCCGCGAACTTGTTGCACTCTATGTCAAATTCCATGAGGAGGCCGAAAAAGACCCCTCTCTTGAGGATGAAGCACGTGCCGCATTCCGCCGCATCGAGCTGCACGAACCGCATGAATGGGAGCTTTTCCAGTGGTTCAAAACGCTGACGCTCAAGGATGTTGCGCGGGTCTACGACCTTTTGGGCGTAACATTCGACAGCTATAACGGCGAAGCCTTCTACGAAGACAAAATGCCTGCTGTTGTGCAGGAGCTTAAGGATAAGGGGCTTACGAAAATCGACAACGGCATGACCATTGTCGATCTTTCCGAATATGATATGCCGCCCTGCATAATCCTTAAGAGCGACGGAAGCACCATTTATGCAACCCGCGACATTGCCGCTGCGGAATATCGCAAGAATACTTACGATTTCTATAAGTCCCTGTACGTTGTTGCCTATCAGCAGAGCCTGCATTTCCGCCAGATTTTCAAGGTGCTTGAGCTTATGGGCTACGATTGGGCAAAGGATTGCGTTCATGTCAGTTTCGGCATGGTCAGCATGGAGGATATGACTTTTTCCACACGCAAAGGCAATGCTGTTTACCTTGAGGACGTTTTGAATGCCTCGATTGAAAAAACGCTTGAAATTATCAAGCAAAAAAGTCCCAACCTTGAAAACAAGCAGGAGGTTGCGCGGCAGGTCGGCGTCGGTGCACTCGTTTTCGGCGTGCTTTATAACGGCAGGATAAAGGATTACACCTTCTCTTGGGAAAAATCTCTCAATTTCGACGGCGAAACCGGTCCCTATGCGCAATACACCTATGCGCGTGCATGCTCCGTAATGCGCAAGGCGGACGGATTCGATGCCGAAAACATCGATTTTTCGGTGCTTTCGGATGAAGCTTCGGCCGCGCTGCTTCGCGCAATAGATTCACTGCCGGGCTGTATTAAACAGGCGGCGGAAAAATACGAACCCTACCTTATCTCCCGCGCGGTTATAGATATTTGTTCATGCTTCAACAAGTTCTACTACGACAACCGCATTATGGATGATGATACGGCCGTTCGCAACGCAAGGCTTGCGCTCACCGAAGCCGCACGCACCGCCATTCGCACAGGTCTGTTCCTTGTCGGGCTTGAAGCGCCCGAAAGGATGTAATTCGGATCCGCGAAGCGTCAATCAATTGGCTATCAATAATAATTTATTTTATCGAAAGGAAATACACAATGGTTCTACTCGACGAATATCGTCAACAGTTGACGGCAGCCATTGCAGCCCTTAAGCAGGCGGGTGAATCCCTTTGACCTTGCAGGGCTTGCAAAGGAAAAACAGGAGCTTGAGGAGCAGATGGCTCAGGACGGCTTCTGGAACGATGTTGAAAATGCAAACAAGGTCAATCAACGCATAAAAGCGATTCACGCAAAGCTTGACAAATATCGCAAGCTTGAAACAACCGGCGAGGACGTCTCAACCCTGTTTGATATGGCAGAGGAAGAAGATGACGAGGAAACCGCGCTTGAAGCACAGGCGGAGCTTAAGGAGTTCCTGCATAAGGTTGAAGAGTTCCGCATCGACACGATGCTCCGCGGGCCGTACGACAATGCAAATGCCGTTCTCAGCCTTCATGCCGGTGCAGGCGGCACGGAAGCGCAGGATTGGGTCAGCCTGCTCTACCGCATGTACACACGTTATTGCGAACGCAAAGGTTTTGTTGTGAAGGAACTGGATTTGCTCGACGGCGAGGAAGCGGGCATCAAGTCCGTCACCTTTGAGTGCCAGGGGGACAATGCCTACGGTTACCTTAAGGCGGAAAAGGGTGTTCACAGGCTTGTTCGAATCTCCCCGTTTGACTCCTCCGGGCGCAGGCACACCTCTTTTGCCTCGCTGGATGTAACTCCGATTCTTGACGATGATGCGGGTGATATTGAGATAAATCCCGATGATATCCGTGTTGATACTTATCGTTCGAGCGGAGCAGGCGGACAGCATGTTAACAAAACATCCTCCGCGATCCGCATAACGCATTTCCCGACGGGTGTCGTTGTTCAGTGCCAGAACGAACGCAGCCAGATTCAAAACCGCGAAACAGCAATGCGTATGCTCCGCGGCAAGCTGCTTGAAATCAAGGAACGCGAACGCATGGAACACATGGCGGATATTAAGGGTGAAATGAAAAAAATCGAATGGGGCAGCCAGATTCGCAGCTATGTTTTCCAACCCTACACAATGGTCAAGGATCATCGCACGGGTGAGGAAACCGGCAATATTCAGGCTGTTATGGACGGCGACATTGAATCGTTCATTAACGCATATCTTATGAAGTGCTGATGCAGACGTAAATTCGCACTTTCGGCGGAGCTGTTTCGACTTGTTTGCCCGAAACGGCTCCGTCTGCAAAATTCAATCGGAATTTGCCGAAACCGAAAAATTCCGGTTATCCGATTAAATGCCGATTCCGTCAAAAAACAGATTAAAGCGGTTCGGCACGTTTCATTTAAAATAATATAAAGGAGCTTTTGCAGCGGCAGAAGCAAAGGTATAAACAATGGGAAAATTTAACGGATTCAACACCGGCGCAAGCAACATGCAGGGGCTTATGCGCCAGGCACAGCGGATGCAGCAGGAAGTTGCCCGCGTTCAGGAGGAAGTCGGCAACACCGATTTTGAAGCAAGTGTCGGCGGCGGCGCAGTCAAAGTTGTTGTGAACGGCAACAAAGAATTCAAATCCATCGAAATCAGCCCGGCGGCAGTGGATCCGGATGATGTTGAAATGCTTCAGGATCTTATCCTTTCCGCAGTGAACGAGGCCGTTCGCCTTGCTAACGAAACGATGGAAAAGGAAATGTCCAAAGTCACCGGCGGTCTCGGAAATCTCGGCGGCTTCGGCTTCTGATTCTTCGGCAGAACAAAATGGAAAGTCTCGACAGACTTATCTCGCGGCTCAACCGCCTGCCCGGAATCGGCATCAAAACAGCACAACGGCTTGCTTACCATATTATCTCCCTTCCCGATGAGGAGGCAGCAGCCCTTGCGAATTCGATTGAGGATGCGCACAGGCTTGTTCATTTTTGCCCTATCTGCGGTAACTATACGGAAAATGAGGTTTGCGAGATCTGCTCCGATCCGAAACGCAGCTCCGACACCCTGTGCGTTGTTAAAGATGCGCGCGATGTTATTTTTATGGAACGTATGCGTGAATATCACGGAAGGTACCATGTTCTCGGCGGCGTTCTTTCCCCAATGGACGGAATAGGACCGGAGATGCTTCGAATAAACGAACTTTGCAAGCGCATCGAGTGTGAAAAAGTTAAGGAAGTTATCCTTGCAACCAATCCCGATGTTGAAGGCGAAACAACCGCAAACTACATCGCAAAGCTGCTCAAACCCCTCGGCGTCCGCGTTACGCGCATTGCTCACGGAATACCTATCGGCGGCAGCCTCGAATACATCGATGAAGTTACCCTGCTCCGTTCCATAGAAAACCGCAGAGAAATGTAAATCGGCTCTGCACTTTGGTGCGCAGCCGTGAGGCAGGGGGTCTGACCGCAGAAGCCTCGGAGCGCACTCGAAAAATTGATGAACATAAACGATTATAAAAATCAGAATTGCGAGTGCGGCAAGCCGCAAAGAGCCAAGCCGCAGCGGAGCACATTGCCAAACAGTATGATGAGATTCTGGAATGGGCACAGCTCTATGATAATTGCAACATTTCCATGAAAAAAGTGATTGTTGCAAATATGATTGACCGCGTGGACGTTTTCCGGGATTACCAACTTACAATCAGGCTAAACATCACAATCGAGCAGTTTTTGATTAGTTTAGAGAATGTTGCATAACACGTCAGATTCCTTGTTGTGGGGGTACACACGCCGTATTCTCGCAATGGGGGCATAGAAGATCACTACTTGGAGAGCGCTTGACTGGCAGTCAAGAGGTCAGCGGTTCGATCCCGCTTATCTCCACCAATCGGGTGCGCTGAGTATTCTTAATAAATGCTTGCTTTGAAAAAAGCAAGTTTTTTGTTTTATGTCCGCTTCCCTTTTGAAGCGGGCTTTTTTTATGCGGCGATTGCCGAAATGTCCAGTCCAGCGCTGAACTGCTCAAAGTCAATGTTGAAGTCGATATGCAGCCGATAGTCCCGATACACCTCCACACGCCGGATCAGGCAGCTCACAATCATTTTCTTTGACTCCGTGCTGGCGCTGTCGTACATATCCGCCCATGAAATAATATCGTCATACTGAGCGTTTAAGGCGTCCAGCATGGCCTGTCCCTCGTCGTAGGCCGCCTGCGCCGCCTCCATAGTGTGCTGAACTTCGAGACATTTTGTCTCACAGTCAGAAATCAAAGAACCAAGCAAATCCTGCGAAAAAGCACTTTCGCCCCGGAGAGATTTAATGACCTCTGCCCGGAGCGTATCAAGCTCGGCGGCGGCCTTGGCGTAGTCTGATTTTGCACTTTTGAGAAGTGCCTTCCGTTCTTCCATCTTTTCACGATAGCGGATATTGACGATCTCGCTTTTGGGGATCGCTTTCATCCGTTCAAAGATCTGCCGCACCACCTTATCAATGATACCGTCAAGAATATGAGCCGTGTAGCCAGTCTGCCCGTCACATTCGGTTTGCTTGCGTGTCTTGCCGTAGCAGATATACCGCACACGCTTTACAATGCGGTGAGCATCTTCCTTGCACGGATAAGCCTTGCCGTTGGTGGTGAGCGCCAGCCGGGAGCCACAATGCCCGCAAAAGACATTCCCGGCCAGCAAGGACTGACCACGGGTATTCAGCGGTACGCGCCGTTCCTGTTCGGCGGAGTTGGCACGGGAGGTACGAATGTGTTGTGCAGCCTCGAATAGCTCCGGCGTTATGATCTGCAAGTGGGGCAGCGTTTGGGAGCGGCTTTCGCCGCTGCGAAGCACCCCGGTATATGTCAGATTGCAAATGATACCCCGGATGCTGGCGTGATGCCACATTTTACCCGTTCTCGCCCGATAGCCGAGGTTATTTAAGTAGGTGGCGATCCGTTGAGCGCCGAAACCCTCATGCACATATTTGTCAAAGATGATCCGTACCACAGCGGCCTCGGCCTCGTTGACAGCCAGCTCAAAAACCTCGTGCTTGCGTTTATTGAAGCGCCCGCTCTTTACAAGGTCATACCCATAGGGAGCAAGACCGCCCTTGAAACCTCCGTCCTCGACGAGCTGGCCGAGAGCGGTTTTTGTGCGAATTGAAGTCTTTTCGCTTTCGCCGTCAGCCTGCCAGAAGCGGATGTAGTTGGTGAGCTTGTCCGTGTGATTATCAAAACGCTGTTCTCCCTCTTGGGTACTCCAGACACGGATGCCGTTCTTGACAAACCATTCCACTACAAAAGGCGTTTCGTCAGCGATACGCCCGATGCGGTCAAACATGAACACAAGCAGAATATCGAATTTTCCCTGTTTGGCTCGTTCCTTGATGATTTGCAGCTTGTCCCGGTTTTCGGCTCTAACCTTATGCCCGGACACGCCGTCCTCCTGTTCCTCGTGAACAATCGTCCAGCCCATTTTTTCACAGAAGCGATGGCACTCTCTGCGCTGCATGGGAATGTCGGCTTGGCTTTTGTCGTTGTAGTCCACCTGCTTGTCGGTGGACACGCGGTATAGGCAATCGACCCGATTACCTGTCATCATTCTGTTTTCCATCATATTGATCCGTCCTTTCATTTGTCGATGGGTCAATGAAAAAACGCAATCAATACGCGGGGAATATGAAGTTTTCAAGGTACATAGGGACTACCCCCACTATTATTATCCCTCTGTTCGGGAGGGATTGCAAGGATGTCGCCGGAGCTATTTTTTGCCGTATTGTTGGCAAAGGAAGATAGTAAAATCTGCTTTACATGATGGAGCGCTGCCGCATTTTTGCAGTCTGCAAAGCTGGCGGTGATGGCGTAGCCATCCACAGCAAATGCGGTATGTTGTTTTCTCTGCTGCATAAAGACCTCCTTTTCAATTCTCGGCAACAGGGAAAGGCCAGCGCCTCATAAAAGCGCTGGCCTGCGACTTATGACCTTGGGACGAAATGTCCCAAGGTGTTTTTGACAGTTGGGAGCGCCGCACCCGCTCCTGTTGGCCTGTCATAAGACAGCTCATATTCAATGCGGCGCTCCCTCACAGCGGACAGCGACGATCCGTGACGGAGCATCAACTACCTTGCTGCGGAGAGGTGAAAACTACCTCTCATATACCAAGGACAAAAATCGGGCAAATGGAGATACCCTTAGAGAAATTTTTTCAAATATTTTCTCATGGCCGCCTTGCCGCTTTTGACGGAATGGCGAACGGCGCTCTTGTCCACGCCCTGCTCCCGGGCGATCTGGCGGTAGCTCTTGCCGAGGATCAGATGCGCCTCTACCCGGACGCCCTGCACCTCCGGCAGAGAGTTGAGGGCATTCCACAGGTGGACGAACAGCTCCATACGATCCAGAAGCTCCTGCGGCGTCGGCTCATGCAGGCAGGCCGAGTATTCGATCCCATCGTCACAGTCGAGGGAATACTGCGCCTTGTTGCGGGTCGTGCGCCGCTGATGGGCTGCCTCATACAGCTTGTCCGCCTTCAGCTCGGCGGCCACTTCGTCGGAAACTTCGATGTATTCATCATGGGTGTACCAAGCGTAAAAGTCCTTCAGATTGATGGTCGTCATTTGTATTTCCTCCATTCGGTTCATGTGTGGGTGGGTGAACAGAACGGAGGAACGGCGGGGATCGGCAGCCGGGGCTGGCTGCTTTGGGACAAATTGTCCCAAGGTGCAGGCATATAAAAACGCCCGCACAGCAGGACGCTATGCAGACGCATGAAATTACATTATCATAATTGTACTGATATATTGTACCTTCATAGACAGACTGTCCCGGAGGGGGAGCTACGCTTTTTTTAGCTGGTGTAGATCATGGGTACTGTGAAAAAAGGCAAAAATGGACACGGCGATACCTCCTGAGCACCGCCGTATCCTCAAAAAAGGGCGACTTTAACACACCCTCCGTAAATCCAATTTTTCAAAAGGAAAACGGCGGCTTTGATTTTCATATTTCAAAGCCGCCGCGTTTTGGCTTCGCGCAAATCTGCTGTTAGCGGCTTTGTGCGAATTTACTTATGAAACTTGATGTTTAGCAAATGCTCTTCGAGAAACAAATATACCAATTCCCAAGAAGATGAGCGATACCGGGACTGCCCATACAGCATATAGCATACCGTTGCTCATTTGTTCTACCGACATAAGGGAAATAGCTTGTGTTTGATACAGCGGCAGAAGTACAATATACCGAAACAACGGATTTGTTTCAGAGACAGGCAGCAAAACAGGGAAAAGATAAATCGCCGCAGAAGCTACTAAAGCCACAATTTGTTTTTTGCTGATAGCAGACAGGAGCAGAGTAATTCCCATTACGCTGATCGTTCCTGTAAAAGCCAAAAGAATTTGGTATTTGAGTAATGTCCCGCAGGTGATGTTAAAAGGAATAAATCCCTCAACATACTCTATGGGCGCAAAAAGAATACTGCAATCCAATCCCGATTTCCCATAAAACATATAAGCAAGGATTAGATTGAAAGCTACAATCAATGCGGTAGAAAAAATAGTGGCAAAGATACTCGAAACAATCTTTGCGGTCGTGCATTTGGTTTTTCCGTATTTACTTGTCAAAATGATGTTGTCCACGCCCTCATACTCGCAGGAAAAAACCGGGGCAATCATTATTACTATTGCCAACGATAGGACAATAAAAATCTTTACCATGTTTTGACTTGTGGAAAGCCACCCATCAGTATAGCCAATCTTAATTTCTTCATCACCAAACACATCAGAAACACTTAACCCATTCCAATTTCCATTCATATCAGAAAATCGGGCAAAAGCTGCTGATTGCATGGCGTTTTGGTAAAGATAAGCTGCGTTCATTCCATGCAAATCGGATTTGGGTGCAAAGTCATTCATCATTTGCTGTACTTTTTCGTCTGTTAAAATCCCCTCGTATTTTGCTGCAATCTCTTTGTCGATTTCTACTGCCGTTTTTCCTGTTCCCCCGTCACTTTTTCCGCCAAACGCATACTTGTTTTGGTAGGTGGAAAAACCAAAAAGAACAGATAAAAGAAGTATCGCAATTAAAGCAATTTCTGTTAGTTTTTTTGAAAATATTTTCCGTAGTTCAAAATGAATTAGTATTCTCATTCCTCTGTTTCTCCTTTGAAATAGAATAGGTACAAATCTTCCAAATTAGGTTGCACCCGTACCGCATTTTCCATAGGTGGGCGGTCTGCAATTATTCGCAGTATAGTTTGATTATTGTCTGTGTTCCGCAGATTGCTTGTATTGTAGGTGGCGGCATATTTTTCTGCGTAAGCAGTCGGTACAAGACATTCCCATACTTGACCGTTAATTTCGGAAGTGATCTCTTGCGGCTTTCCAAAGTGAACAATCTGCCCGGACTTCATCATCACAATTTCTTCTGCAATAAACTCCACATCAGAAACAATGTGGGTAGATAAGATCACAATACGGTCTTTTGAAAAAGCACTTATTAAATTGCGAAAGCGGACACGCTCTTTAGGGTCAAGTCCTGCGGTCGGCTCGTCCAAAATCAAAATGCGGGGATCATTTAGCATTGCCTGTGCAATTCCTAAACGCTGTTTCATGCCGCCGGAAAAGGTTTTGATTTTATGATTACTCTCTGCTGATAAGGCCACCGCTTCAAGAAAATCTTTTGATTTCTTTCGTGCAGTTCTTTCGTTCAACCCTTTCAGCGTAGCAACATACAGCAGAAAATCAAGTGCTGTAAAATCGGGATAGTAACCGAAATTTTGTGGCAAATATCCCAAGAGATTTCTGTACTGCTCACCAAGTCCTACGATGTTTTTCCCGTTCAACAGAACTTTCCCGGAAGTTGGATTTTGGATATTACAGAGCAGCCGCATAAATGTAGTTTTTCCTGCGCCATTTGCACCCAACAAGCCGTAAACGCCGTTTGATAATGTAATATTCAAATCGTTCACGGCAGTTTTTGAGCCGAATTTTTTTGTCAGCCCGATTGTCTTTAATTCCATATAAAAACTCCTTCTGCATAGAGAGCAAAAAATACTCTCCATGTATTTTCATGGAGAGTATAAGGGGAAAATATCTACTTTTTATCTACACGATAGTCACTTAATTTTCACGCAGTCTTTGGACAATACTTCCTGCCCCGATTTTTTGATAGATTGTTACCGGGATAACCCCACATAGGATCAGGGCAAACAGCATATAGAGAACAAACGGAACAACGGGATAATGGAATGTCCCGAACTGCAATGTGTTTCGGACAACGGTAAACAAGAAATAATCAGCAGCGGAGCCAATGGTAAGCGCCAAAATCATTGTCGATGCAAAATACCAGAAGCCCTCCCATACAATTAGTTGCTTGACTTGCCGTTTGGTTGCTCCTATTGCCTCCATTGCAGCAAATTCTCTTTGCCGATTCAAGATGTTTGCGCTCATGGTATTGATGAAATTTAAGATACCGATTGAGAAAAGTACCAATGTTAAAAAGGCTGATAACTTCGATATAGAACTCTTGGCCTCAGACAATGATTCTGCCAATTCGATTTTTGAAGTCCGCGAAATGGCAGGAATATCGTCTGTCAACGAAACGACTTGGTTAAGAATACTTTGTTCATATTCGGGGCTGCTGTCTATTTTTATGGAGTAGATAATTGCGTCTGGTTTGTAATCATCAATCACCTTGTTTGAAACTACTAGCCAAGGTGCTGCGCCTCCGTTCATTCCATCCCGCTCTAAAGGAAATTGACCTCCAATCGGCAGTTGAAATTGCTGTTCTATATCCATCACGGAAAAAGAAATGATACTTCCCTGATGTAGTCCACTCCCGTTCATTTCGGTGGTAAGGAGAAAATCACCGCGCTCGAAAGCGTCTATGTCAATCGGGTCTTCCGCAGATTGGTTATAGGAAGCAATTACGCTACTGTCCACACCAACCAACAAGCTCCAAAAGGTCGCGCTGGGATTATCAATCCATACTTGCGGGTCTGTTGACTCCATCCCGCTCGACTGCTCAAACTCCTTTTTGATTTGATACCAGTCCCTATATACCTCATCTGAATAGTATTCATAGATTGGTACGACTTTTGTCATTTCAAAGGATTCCACACCCTCCAGCTCCCGAAGCTGGCTTATCATTTCCGGGGTGAAAGATTGTTCCTCTTGAGGCGAGAAAGCCGCTCTGCTCATTTGATTATACAGAGATATGTCATGTGCCGTGTTATAGTCAATATATTCGTCAATCGACAAGCCGTTTAAGACTGTCATACAAAGCAGGAATGTTATGCTGCTTAAAAAGAAAGTTCCTATTACAAAGCAAGCCTTTTGCGGATGCCGGAACGTATTTTTTAATCCCATCCAGGGCAGCTTGGCGCAATCTGTGGAGCGACTTGTTTTCCACCCTCCACTTTCTTCTACATACCGCAACGCGGCCATCGGTGAAATGGACAGCACTTTTTTTGCGGTCATATAGAAACTTACAAAAATCATTGAACATGAAAACAAAGCTGATACAACAGGAATTGTCCAGTGAAGCTCTGCGTGTGTAAAGCCCGTAAGCAGATTGCCTAGCAACAGCGGGACAACCCATAAGGTCATAGCACAGCCAAAAAGTAAGCCGATGGGGAGCGCCAGTATCAAAATACGGAGCATTCGATAGAAAATTACGCGCTTTAGCTGCTTAGGTGAAGTCCCAAGCGTTTTCAGTACCCCGTAAAACTGCACATCCTTTGTGACGGAAATTGAGTTGATGTTGTAGATGATTAAAAAGCCGTCTATCGCAAAAAACAGTATCACAGCCAATGCAAGCACCAAATCACGAATGGACACTCGCTGTCCTGATAGAACTCTGATACTCTGCTGATCTGTCAACCCAATCTGTCCGGCGATTTGATTCAGGTTTTTTTGAGCACTGCCGGAGACAAAAGAAAATCCGGCAACTTCCGCTGGTAATTGGTGTTCGGATAGTCTTGCTGTTGACAAAAAAACGGCCTGCTTAGATGCTGTATCAATATAGGATGTATCTGTATAGAAGCCAGATAAGTGGAAAGTTTCTTCCTGTACCACATCGTAATCATCCCAACCGATTGATAAAGTGATTTCCGTACCGACAATCGGCTCAATTCCAAATCGTTTTAATAGCCATGTAGACATCATTACTTCATCCGCTTCAGTTGGATAGTGTCCTTCAAAGTCGGATATGGCGATATGATCAATGAAATCAAAGAGGTTTTGCAGTCTGCGCGGCAGAACGTAGCACAGCAGGTGAACACAGAGCTTTTAACTACTTACTGGAACATCGGGCGCATTATCGTAGAGCATGAGCAGCAAAGCAGGGAACGTGCTGAATACGGACAGCAGACATTAAAAGAACTGTCCAGAGTGCTGACAAAGGAATTTGGCAAGGGCTTCTCCCGTTCCAATCTGCAAAATATGAGAGCGTTTTACCTCACCTATCAAAAATGCCAGACACCGTCTGGCAAATTGAGCTGGTCGCACTATTGTGAGCTGCTTTCCATATCCGACCCAGATAAACGCAGCTTTTACGAAAAGGAAGCAATCAATTCCGGTTGGTCTGTCCGGGAATTAAAGCGTCAGATGGCAACCTCCCTCTATGAAAGGCTGCTGCTTTCTGACGGAAAAACAAATAAGGAAACGGTGCTTGCCCTTGCGCAAAAGGGGATTGAAATGGCTTCTCCCGGCGACATCATCAAAGACCCCTATGTTTTTGAGTTTCTGGGCATTCCCGAAAGTAAGCCGGTTATGGAAAGCGAGCTTGAAAAAGCACTTGTCCAGCAGATTGAAAAGTTTCTTTTGGAGCTCGGGCGCGGGTTTATGTTTGTCGGCACACAGCAGCGGGTTACACTGAACAACATTCATTACTATGTGGATATGGTTTTTTACAACAAACCTCTCCGTGCCTATGTACTGATCGAACTGAAAACGGTCAAGCTGCTGCCGGAAGCGGTTGGACAGCTCAATATGTATCTCAATTATTATGCCGCAGAGGTCAACGATCCCGATGATAACCCGCCCATCGGTATTATTCTTTGTACCGATAAGACAAATGTGGAAGCGGAATATGCTCTCGGCGGGCTTTCCAACAACATCTTTGCCTCGCGCTATACCTATGTAATCCCGAATAAGGACGAGCTGATCGCACAGGTGGAAGCGGTCTTGAGAGAATGGCATGAGCCGGAAGCGGACGGCGAAAAAGAGGATTAAAGTCACTGTTTAGGAGCATAAAAAGCGGCTTGCAGCAAGGCTTTCTGGCACAGAAACCAAGCTGCCCGTATGTTTTCCTTTCCACAAGAGAAAACAGTCTTTGAAACCGTGACGAAATGGCAAAAAGAAAATGCGGGACGCAGCAGC
>ENA-ORPK01001177-ORPK01001177.1-human-gut-metagenome-genome-assembly--contig:-NODE-1177-length-21764-cov-3.124925_pt1 | contig 21764 bp, 12 predicted proteins | sample MGYA00242139_ERZ509068 | MGnify/ENA primary metagenome ERZ509068 (study PRJEB26280, sample SAMEA2338687) | human gut metagenome | biome: human gut; feature: human-associated habitat; material: faeces... | reverse complement strand
CGTCGTCCGTTTCGGTAATTTCCGTTTCCGAGTGGCTTTCACTGCGGGAGGATATAGAATTCATCTCCCAAAAGATGTCTTTTAAGAGTTGCTTTTTGCCATCGTCCATTGTGGCAACCTCTTGGGGGTTATCTTGATCCGTATTCGTTTTTACAGAGTAAACGGCAAGCACCTCTTTCCAAACGGCTCTGCTGCCACTCATTTCAAGAACATCATAGGATACCGAGTTCTTTTCCTCTTGCAGCTTGGTATCGTATTCGGTATTGATTTCCTGCACAACGGTCTGCATACTCATTCCAGTGCCGGAATCTTCGTCTGAGAAGAAAATGCCAAATACTGAGCCGAGGATCATACCAATCAGGCAAATCACGATAATAACCAAAACCGCCACCCAGCCGCCTGCGGCGATAGCGGCAATCAAGGCTTTCGTTCCGGCAATAATCGCTTTAATGGCAAGTGCGGTCGCTTTGGCAATCGCCTTTACCGTAACCACGGCGGCTTTTGCCGCAGCCCTTGCCGCTTGTGCTGCTCTCTGTGCAGTTTTAACCGTAATGATTGAATCCACCTAAAAATCCTGGATTGCTATGCCCCCGCTTATGCCCCTTGTCATCATAATGGTTTAAACCGCCAAAGAATCCTGGTCGACTCTCACCTACTTTATGCCCGTTATTGTCATAATGATTCATACCACCAAAAAAGGAAGGCGAACTATGTCCGATTTTCTTTCCATTTGCATCATAGTCGTTCATACCACCAAAGAATCCTGGTCTGCTCTCGCCTACTTTTTTCCGTTTGCATCATAATGGTTTATGGATTCAAAGAATCCTGGTCTGCTATATCCTTTTTTACTCATAATGTCATCCTCCTGACTCTATTAGCCTCTTGTTTGATCTCAGAATAACACACTTTTCTCATTTGGAAGTCGCATAACAGGCGACATTCTTTTATCGCATTTACATTCATTATATCTTAATATTTGTCTGGAACTATCTTCAGTATTCTGACTGACTTCCTCTGCCGCCAACTTCTTGCCAACTTGGCAAGAAGTTAAATCAGACCGTTTCCCCTGACGCTTTAACGCCTCATATTTCATTTTATAAGCAAATGCTTTTTCGCTGATCAGCAGCTCTTCTCGTTGAATGTTGGAATCTACCATAATTACCGTCGCTTCATCATCCGTAAGATCTTTGATGATAACCGGCATTTTCTCTAATCCTGCAAGTTCACATGCTCGTTTTCGCCGATGACCTGCTACCAACTCATAACCCCCAGACTCTCTCAACCGCACAATGCCAGGAACCAATACGCCGTATTGTATAATACTTTCTGATAATTCTTCCATTTTCTTATCATCTCTTACTTGAAATGGATGATTCGGAAATGGATGAAGACTTCCGATTGCTATCTCACTAATTCCATTGATTGACTCTTCGTTTGTTCCAAACAATGCATCAAGCGGCTGTAAGGAAACGGGAGTTGCTCTTTTTTTAGATGACATCTTTCAGCACCTCCTCCGTCACTCTCCGATAAGCTTCTGTAGCTTTGCCTTTCGGATCATAAGAGAAAATACTCTGTCCTTCTCTGACTGCTTCCTTCATTCTTACAGAAAATGGAATATAATTATCAAAGATATGGATTTGACTTCCATATGCATTTCTGAGAAGCTCCATATTATTTCTGGCATCATTCGTATGAGCATCGACCATCGTAAACAAAATACCTCCTACTTGCAGCTTCGGATTGATCTGCTTGCGGACCTTACCAATTGTTTTTAATAACTGCTGCAATCCTTTGATTGGCAGGTAAGACGCTTCAACCGGAATTAGTACTTCATCTGATGCAGCCAGTGCATTGATTGTGATCATTCCCAATGATGGCATACAATCTATGATGACTGCATCATATTGATCCTTGATACCATATAAAATCTGTTTCAATACATATTCCCTGCTCATTGCATTTACCAACTGTACTTCCGTACCTGCCAGTCCAATGTTAGAACAGATAATGTCTATCCCCTCTGCCTGATGTCTGATATAACAGTCGGAAGGAATATCTTCATCTTTCATTACTGCATCCATAAGAACTGTAAGTGTTTCATTACTGTCATCACAATCACGATATCCAAATCCTGCGGATACATCAGACTGTGGATCGGCATCAACGATTAACACTTTCATATTTTTTTGTGCTAATCCTACTGCTAAATTAGCTGTACATGCGGACTTTCCAGTTCCCCCTTTTTGGTTTACAATAGAAATAATTCTAGCCATTTTTTCATCACCTTTCAATCAATAAAAATGACCGAATCAGCTAAACAGATTTTCATCCATTACGAGCTAATTCGGTCCTGTTTTCGCTATTAAATTGTAATATCATCACTTTCGTGATACAGTAAAAGCATCTCAGATAAAAGCGAATATTTTCTTTCATCTGAATAAGGTTTTTATAAAAGATAGGCCTTTCCTTCATAAATTTGTTGATTCGTTGCAAGTTTTTTTCAGGACCAAATCGCCTCAACCCCTTGTATTTACTGGGTTTCCGTTGATTTAGTCTTATTTTATCATCATCATCTCCCAGCCGGATTCCCGTTTCCAGGCACAGCAGGTAGGCCAGGTTCTCGACGCTTGGCTTTCGCAAAATCTCCGCGGAAATACGGCAGCATTCCCACCCGCTAAAGGTTTCAATCCGCCTCTGCTTAACTGCCGGAGCGCGGATTTCTTCTTCGCCGTTGTATCGGAACTTTCGCCGTGCCAGTTTCAAGGCGGAACGGACGATGACGCAAATATCATTGACCGTCTTGGGGGCCAAGCCGCCCTTGCCGTCCAGCCGCCCGGATTTGAGCTTTCTGTCCACAAAGCAGTTGAGCTTTTCTTCTGTGAGGTCGCATACCCGTTGCGCACCCAGTTCAGGTTCAATGTGCTGCTGGATCAACACCCGGTAGCGTTCCCGGCTGGTTGGCTTGATTTGGCTGTTTTCCGCTTGCCAATGGGCCAAAAGCTCTTTTACCGTCAGAGTGCAGCCGCGCAGCTGCTGTTTGCGGTTCTCCTCTCGGTAGACAGCCAGCTTTTGGCGAACGTCGGCATAGGTGGTTCCGTAAACCGAGCGATAGAGGGCCCCACCGTCCGGCTTTCGGTCCGCGATATATCGGCCCTCCCAGCGCCCATCCTTGCGTTTGTAGATATTCTCTCCTCGCCTGGGCATCGGCAATTCCTCCTGTGACCACGATTTTGACGGTTAAAGCAGAAAACTTGCTGTCCTCCCGTTGCTTTTCTGCATAAAAAGAGAGCAAGCTTTCTGGCCAATACAGAAAACAATTGTTGTTTTATTACAAAACCCGGCAATTTTCAGCATTGCGGATTGACAAGTAAAGAACTTATGATATAATAAGTTCGTACGAATGGGAGCTTATATGAATCAGAATGCTTTCGTCAAGGGTTTTCCTTGGCGAAAGTTTTTTTGCCTTTTTATTATACCATGGATTCGTAAAAACCCATATCGAACGGTGTCGATTGCTGAAAAATTTCGTTTCTAAGTCTATCATGCTTACTATAAATATTATAGATTCTGTGCTTTCAATTCTATTATGGGTATACTGTCTAAAAGAATGATTACTAATTCCAAAAGGACGGAATACTATGGATTTGAAAGCAATCGGACGGCGCATCAAAATAGCCCGTGAGCAAAAGGGCCTGACGCAGGAAGCATTGGCGGAGCTGGTGGATTTAACGCCCATGCACATTAGCGTCATCGAACGAGGCTTCAAGCCCACAAAGCTGGAAACCTTTTGCAGAATCGCAAACGTCCTTGGTGTGTCCGCCGACACTCTGCTGCAGGATGTCATTGACTGCTCCGCAAATTCTGTTCCCTCTGAGCTGGACACTCTGTTAAAAGATTTGCCCGCAAAAGAGCGCCGCAAAATCTACCATTGCGTCAAAGCTTATATCGATGCCTATCACGAAAATGGCTAAACCCGCCAGCAAGCAATCAAAAGATTGCCTGCTGGTTTTCTTTTCCCATAATTCGACTGACTTCGACAAGCCTCTTCCATTATTATAATTCTATTAGAACTACTTGTAAATATGTTAAACCGAGTTTTGCGGGAAGTTCTAAAAAAATAATGGAAAGAGGCAAACACAATGGACTTTGAAACAACATCCCCCAACGGCTCCCAGCTTCTTCAGCAGCTCAAAAGCACCCTGACACAATACGCCCCCGATTACGCACAGGAGACGCAGCAATATGAGCAAGCCAAGGATTCCCTGCCGGACAGCACCTATTCCGATGCACTGGAAGCCCAATTCGCCGCCAAGCTGCTGTACATCTCCTACCAGGGCTTCCGGTGGAACCTGGAGTGTTTTCAGCAGCCAGTCAATAAGCTGCGCATCAATACCGATTACGAAGATCTCCACCAGGAACAGCAGCTTTCCCACCTGCCGGAGGTCATTCGGCTGGAAAAGTTGATTCACACTGCCTATGAAGACTTTTCCCCAGCCCAACGGGAAGCCGCAGCGCAAATTGGAGATTACTATGATTGTATTGATTTTTCTCACCTCCACAACACATATTCATAAAGAGAAGGAGCGTTTCTACTATGATTGCCAAACTTCGCAGGCCGGTGGCACTGCTGCTTGTGCTGCTCACGCTGTTCAGCCTCGTGCCATTTGGCTTTGCCGATGAATTCCCCACCATTCAATCTGAATCGGGGGTAGATCCTCCCACCGGAGAAACTGCTCCCATCGAAGAAGGCGCAGCCACAGAGCCACCCGCAGAAACAACGGAGCCGCTCACAGACGCACCCACTGAAGCCCCCACAGAGGCAGCCGCAGAAGAAGCCACGCAACCACCGGCAGAAGGCTCTCCGGAAGAAACCATCCCGGAGGATGCGGTTTTGGAAGACCAGCTCCCGGATGACCTGGATGCAGATGACCGCATTCTGGATGCCGATACCTACGCCTCCACCCAGAACAGCATTATGCTGTTCGACTATGCGGACAACGGCGACTATACCACCCGGCTGAATTATCAGGTGTCCTGCACCTATCAGCCCAATGGCAGCGGCACGACTCGGACGGCTTATATAAAAAATATGGGCTGGCACTTTGCACGGTATGGCGGGGTTGCCCATGCGGATGAGCCGCTGTACTGCATTGAGCCCTGGCGGAACTACGGGGCCAGCACCTCCGGCAATTCTGTTGACCGGGATGTGACCCTGTACGGCAGCGGCAGCTCCACCGGCAGCAAACCCGCAGGGGGAGACAAGAAAGTGGTCCTGAAGGTGGGCGCTTCTCCGGTTCCCCATGCAGAAATCCTGGAAAAAGTGAAACCCATCCTGGCCAAGGAAGGGGTTGACCTGCAGGTGGTGGAATTCACCGACTATGTGAAACCCAACCTGAGCCTCAGCGACAAGGAAATCGACGCCAACTTCTTCCAGCACAAACCCTACCTGGATAAGTTCTGCAAAGACCGGAACCTGTCCCTGGTTTCCCTGGGCAAAGTCCACATTGAACCCATGGGCGTGTATTCCAAGAAAGTCAAAGACATTAAATCCGTGCCCGACGGCGCCAAGATCGCCATTCCCAACGATCCCACCAACGGGGGCCGTGCCCTGGCCATCCTGGAAAAAGCCGGGCTGCTGAAACTGAAGGAAGGGGTAGGGGTACTGGCCACCGCCAATGACATTGTGGACAACCCCAAGAACCTGAAAATCACCGAAGCGGAAGCCGCCATGCTGCCCCGGACCCTGGATGATGTGGATCTGGCCGTGATCAACTCCAACTTCGCCATGGAAGCCAAGCTGAATCCCACCAAAGATGCCCTGTTCATCGAAGCCAAGGATTCTCCTTATGCCAACATCGTGGCCGTCCGGAAAGGGGACGAAAACCGTCCGGAAATCCAGAAGCTGATGAAGGCTCTGAACAGCCCGGAAGTGAAGAAATTCATCGAAGAAAAATACCAGGGCGCCATCATCCCGGCGTTCTGATGACAAAAGAGGTGTTGCACCGGCAACACCTCTTTTGCTATACTGAAAGAAAAACTTCGGAGGCCTTATCCATCATGTCCAATACCATTGTTTATGAAGACGGCACTGCATTCCACCCCGGTTCCTACCTGGAAGACCTGCTGGATGACTGGCAGATGACCCCGGCCCAGTTCGCCCACAAACTGGGGAAACCCCTGGAAACCGTGGATCAGCTCCTGGCTGGAGAAATCCCGGTGGATCTGGAACTGGCCAGCAAACTGGAAGAAGCCACAGAAATCAGCGCCGCCGCCTGGCTGAATCTCCAGTTCATGTTCGACGAAAAGGTGGAGGCGCATAAGAAGGGGTAAACAGGGGGGTGTGAACTTTTTTCACACCCCCTTTTTTTATTTGCCCAAACCCGTAGCGGCCTCACGCCGGGAGGCCCGCAAAATATACGTACAACTGCTGCCTTGGCGGGCGGCCGGGCCTGCCGCCCCTACGGTTTAGGTACCCAACCACCTGATCACCCAATCACCTAACCCTGGCGGGTCTGCCGCCCCTGCGGATCCAACCCCTTAACCACTCATCCCATACATAAAATAACATTAAATACGAAGAAAAGATGAATAAATAATAAATATTGACAAGTATTAAACAGCTACATATAATGAGGTCATAAAGTGTATAGAATTCTGTTTTTCCTTTTGATAAAGGAAAAACAAAATAAAGAAGTAGACTTTTCGGGGCAACAGGTTACAGTCATTCAGGAGGGAATCTGTCATGAACAAAATTTATAAAGTCATCTGGAGCCGGGTCCGGCACTGCTATGTGGTGGTGTCTGAGCTGGCCAAACGGGCTGGGAAGGAAAAGTCCAGTCATCCGGGGCTGGCGGCTCATCTGGCAGCAGGGGCTCTGTGTGTGTGCCTGCTGACCCTGGGCGGACACGGGACGCCGACAGAAGCGGCAGGACAGCCTGCGGTATCGGCTGCTACCCAGAATCAGTATGTGGCGTTTCTGGTCACAGTGGATTCCGGCAGTGTAAAGGGCAACGACAACGGCCAGGACACCAATACCTTCAACGGAGCCACCTATCACAAAGTGACCCTTTCTGACGGCAGGACCAAATACTGGGTCCGGGAAGGCTATACCCTGACGGAGGGAACAAATGGCAAATACACTACCTTATCCCGGTCGGATAAAAAATTTGACGTGGCTTTTACCGGCAGTGGGAATCAGCCGGCTGATATCCTGTCCAATACCACTTCTGCCGTTTCTTCCACCGGTGTTTCCACCAATGTGGGGGAATCCCTGAACAAGGTTTCTGCCAGTGCCTTTGAAGGGCTGAGTCAGGCCGGTGGTACCCAGGTGCCCGGAAACTGGGATTACATCATCTACGAACCTTCCTGGGAAGGACACACCCAGGCCAATACTGCCAACCGCACCTATTACAAAGACGGCTATGCGGATATGTACAATCCCTCTGCAGGGACCAACGGCAATCCCCGGGGATTTGTGTCCGTGGGGAATGACCTGGTATGGAACGGGACCCTGAATCAGTATACCTACAAAGGGAAGGCGGTGGACACCTCCCACCTGTATGTCATAGGCGGCAAAATCGGTGTCTTTACCAGTTATGATGGATCCAAAGTCTATGAAGGCACCGTCTATGGGGCCAACAACGAAATCCTCATGACGGCTATGAAGGACGGAAAATATTACAGCTACTGGGCAGCCCCGGTGACGGACCCCAGTGCCACCATGGGCACGTACCGGGTATCGGATTACAACAAGGACCTGGATGTGCTGAAAAGCAACGATGTGGCCTTATATCACAACGATATCAAATCCGTGGATATGGCAAAAGGGGGCACGGACGCAGCGCCTGCAGCCACCATCACCGCCATGCGGAACGGGAACGGCACCCCTGAGGCCGTGGACGGAGCCATTACCGTTACCGGAGGGGGCGGCACCAACGGTCAGGATACCACTTTGACACTGTCCAATACCACCAATGGGGCTGCGGTATCCCAGACTTTCACCACCGGGTCCAAAGTGGCGGCCAATACGGCTGCCACCGGGTCCAGTGAACTGAAAAGCCTCACCATCAATGGCCAGGAGTATACAACGGCCCTGAAATTCGGCGGGGACAACCATGGTACCACCACCCTCACCAGGAATCTCAGCGAGGAACTGGATATCCTGGGGGGAGCCACAGGCACCCTGACGGACAATAACATCGGAGTCAATGCTTCTGACGGCACCCTGAAGGTCCAGCTGGCCAAAGATGTAGATCTTACCGCAGCAGGGTCCCTGACGGTGGGGAATACCCGGGTGGACACCAATGGGGTCACGGTTGCTCACACGGGGAGTACTCTCCAAATGGGCTATCATCAGAGCTTTACCTATGACTATATGAAGCCCGTTACTGAAAATGGCACGCTGAAGCTGGAATCTGCCAGAGCCAATGCAGAAGGGCTGTTTGTGACGGGCCTTTCCAACCGCACCTGGACCCCTGGAAACTATGTGACCGGCCGGGCGGCCACGGAAGACCAGCTGGAACAGGCAGGACGTCACTTCCTGAGCATCAAGACGGCTTATGTTGACGAGATGGACAAGCCAATCACGCCGGTTGCGGAAAATACGCTGGCCAATTATTACAATGATGGCGCCACGGGCTCTGCTTCCATGGCCTTTGGCGTAGAAACTAAGGCATCTGGCGATCAATCCTTGGCCATGGGTGCCAAGAGCTCTGCTTCGGGCATGAATTCCCTGGCCATCGGCTATGGCAATGAAGCAGCCGGTACGCAATCTGTGGCCGTGGGCAATAGCACCAATGCCAGCGGCAATTTCTCCGTTGCCATGGGCCTTGGCGCGCAGGCCGGTACGAGGAATACAGATGTAGAGTCTACCGACCATGGCGGTGCTGTTGCCGTTGGTTATGGTGCTGGTGCAGCAGAAACCGGCTCAGCTGCCTACGGCTATTCGGCTACGGCAGGTGCAGTAGAATCCTCGGCTTTTGGTACCAGTGCGCAGGCCAATAAAGAAGGCAGTATAGCCTTGGGCGCTCACTCTGTAGCCAACCGGGAAAAGGGATCTACCGGTTATTTAGCGCCGGATATGACGAATCCTGAAAATGCAGTCAATGCAGCGACCTGGGTGTCCACTTCCGGTGCTGTTTCCCTGGGCGGACGGGATGCAGCGGGTACGACCATCAGCCGCCAGATTACCAACCTGGCTGCCGGTACCAATGATTCCGATGCCGTCAATGTGGCCCAGCTGAAGGCGGGGGAGAGCAAGGGCCTGAACTTCCAGGGCAATGATACCGCCACCGCTGTCCATGTGAACCAGGGGGGCACTCTCCAGATCCAGGGCAGCGGCCGGAAGGCGGATACGGAATATTCTGCTCAGAACATCAAGGTGCTGACGGACACGGCCAACAACCGGCTTTCCATTGCTCTGGATAAGAATCCTGTCTTTGCTTCCGTAACAGCGGGTACGGAAGGGACTGGGGCTGACGGCGGCCAGGCTGGTTCCATCAAGATTGTGGGAGCCAACAGCAGCAATGCCAACAAAGCCACCACCATCACTGCAGGTTATACTGCCGTTCCGGAACTCTCCGGCACCAATGGCACCGGCCGCCTCAGCTACACCGATGGAGATGATACGGTTCATACGGTGGCTACTCTCGGCGATGGACTGAAACTGGATGGGGATACGGGAACGGGCAGCGTGGCTCTGGACAATACCCTCACCGTTTCCGGCGGCGCCAAGAATCTGGCCAATGGCAGTAATATCGGCGTCACCGCCAATGGTTCCACCCTTTCCCTGAAACTGGCCAAGGATATCACAGGGCTGGATACAGTGACGGCCGGGGGCGCCAAGCTGGGCACCCAGACCGATGGCAATGATACCACTCGGAGCGGTGATTATCTCACCGGATTGGACAATACCACCTGGACCGTAGGGCAGACCAATTATGTATCCGGCCGGGCTGCTACGGAGGACCAGCTGAAGAGCGTGTCCGATGTGGTGAATGCCAACAAGACAAATATTGCCAATAATACCGAAACCATTGGCAGAGGTCTCAACTTCCAGGCCAATACCAAGGGAACTGATGACTCTTATAAAACGGTCAACCGGGCTTTGGGCAGCACCGTGGCCGTCCGTGCCCACGATGCTCAGGATGGGCACACCTACAAGACGGACAACCTGACCACGGAAATCGATGACAACGGCATCATCACCGTGAAGATGGACACCCAGCTTACGGCGGACAAGGTGACTGTGGGGAAGGACAATAATGCCATCACCATCAATGGGGCCGACGGCAGTCTGACTACCGGTTCTTCCACCCTGAGCGGTACAGGCCTGACCATCACAAATGGCCCCAGCGTCACCACGGGCGGCATCAGCGGTGGCAGCAAGCAGATCACTGAGGTCAAGAGCGGTGCATCCAGGTATGATGATTCCAATAATCCGATATATGAAACAGACACCAATGCCGCCAATATCGGCGATGTGAAGAAAATCGCCGCCAAGGCCGTGACCGTCAGCGGCGATGGGACGAATACGAAAGTCGATAAGACCACCGCTGCTGATGGAACGGTAGACTATAAGGTTTCCCTGAATGACAGCGTGACCCTGGGCAGCGATGCTGCCAAGAAAATCGCCCTGGATGGCACGGCAGGCACTGTTTCTGCAGGGGATAAAGTCACCCTGAATGGAAATGCGGGAACGGCCACCATTGGCGGGGCCACCCTTGGCAATGACGGCACGAGCACGAATACGTATCTGACCGGCCTGACCAACAAGACTTGGAATCCCAATAACATTACCAGTGGTCGGGCAGCTACAGAAGATCAGCTGCAGACGGTATCTAATACGGTCAGCAAGGGATGGAAGGCACAGATCAATGGCACGGATGTCAAGACCGTTACGCCCAACGATAACACCCTGAACTTTGTGGCAGGAGAGAATATTTCTCTTTCCAGTGGCAGTGATATCAAGATTTCCACTGCACAGGACGTGAACTTCACTACTGTCCGGGTAGGTGGCACCAACAATAACGGTACCTATACCGGTGGTATCTACATCGGCAGCCAGACTGGCGGTGGGGCCAACAGCGGCAAAGGGTTTTATATCACCGGCCTCCAGAATACCAATTGGGACGCTAACAGTATTGTGGAGAACCGAGCAGCCACGGAAGCGCAGCTGAAAGCTGCCATCAATGACGTGAATGCTGGGACGGTGGCCAACGACAACTATGTAACGGACGGATCGGCCAGCGATGATGCGGACAATCCCGGCTCCATGAAAGTGACGTTGACGGAACGGAATAAGAACACGGTGAATATCTCCGGACTCCACGACTACTATGTAACCGGGGGCAGTGTTTCTACTGCGACAACAACCACGGATGGCGTGACGTCTACCACGGCCACCCTGACGCTGAACAAAAATAATGGCACCAGCGTGAAAGTGGATTTGTCCGGCCTGTCCAATATGGATTACCATCTGGTGGAAAATTCCGCGTCCGGTTCCGACGGTAAATATTCCGTAGACGCAAATGGGGATGTGACACTCACCGTGGCCAGTCCGACGGATACGGTAGGCAAGGAAATCACCATCTCGGGTCTGGCCAGTAAGGCAGATGTAGATAAGGGACTGAGCTTTACGGCCAGTGTTCTGGCAGACGGTGCAACTTCGCTGACACATACGGCTCAACTTGGAGATTCCATTGGTATTTTTGGTGGCAATAAACAGGATGGTCATACCTACAATACCAACAACATCATCACCACCATTGATACTAGAGGTGACATCCGGGTCCTCATGGATGATAATCTGGTGGTTGGCTCTAAGGACACTGGCGTGGATGGAAGTGTGAAAGCTACCGGCCAGGGCGGGGCATACCTGCAGATGAACGGCGCAGATGGCTCTCTGCGTATGGGCGATGCCAGCGGTAATTTCGCCGCACTGGTTCAGAACTATGGCAGCGATGGAACTGCTTTCCTCAATTCCAGTGAAAGCGGATCTCCACGTCTTCAGTACTGGGCAGCCAAGAGCGGTCAGAAAGAGGCCGATGCGGAAAAAACACTTCATACTATTGCCACCCTGGAAGATGGCCTGAAGTTTGCCGGAGATGATGCCAAGAAGGATACGTCCAAGGTTGTCAGCACTACACTGAACAGTACCATGAACATCACCGGCGGTGCCGTTACCAGCAATTTGACGGATGGCAACATTGGCGTGGTGAAGAATGGCGATGATGGACTGGCCATCAAGCTGAATAAGGACCTTACCAATATGGAGACCATCAGCTTTGCGCCTACTGAAGCAGACAAGCAGGGAATCAAGATTGGTTACCAGACTATTGCCAACAATGGTACCAGCCCCAATGCTGCTGCTGGGGATTACATCACGGGCCTGACCAACACCAAATGGTCGAAGGACGGCATCGTCAGCGGCCGGGCGGCTACGGAAGACCAGCTCCAGCAGGTAGCCAAGTCCATTGTGGATGGTAAGGAAACCGGCGGTGGCTTTGGCATCAGTGACAATGCAGGCACGGTGGTGAAGCAGGATCTGGGCGGCGCCATCCAGCTCAAGACAGCTGACAGCAATCTGACCACCACAGCAGATACGTCCGGCAAGGCTATTTCCATTGGTCTGAGCAAGATTCTGACCGACATGACCAGCGCTACTTTTAAAGACAGTACGACTGGTGCTACTACTGTTATCGACGGCAAGGGCATTGCCATTACGCCCCAGAACGGCAGCACAGATGGTCAGGTGAAACTGACGACCGACGGCCTGTCCAATGGCGGCAAGCAGATTACCAATGTACAGAGCGGTCTTTATGATACAGCCCAGAACAAGCCGGTAGATATTTCTACCATTACTACAAGCAACCCCATGCTGCAGAATGCAGCCACTATCGGCGATCTGCAGACGGTCAGCAACGGCGTGAAAACAGAACTGACGGACAAGGGCCTGAACTTCAAGGGCAATGACGCTACTACTACTGTCCATACAAAACTGGGCGACACCCTGACCATCCAGGGAACCGGCGCGGATAGCCGTAAATACGACGGCGGCGCCAATGTCCGCGTTGTGGCCAATGATACCACCAATACGCTGACGGTTCAGCTGGATCGTGACCTCAATGCCCATACCCTGACGTTAGGAAAAGCTTCCACCGGAACCGAAACAGGGGAAGCAGGGACACTGATCCTCAATGGGACAAACAAGGATAATGGGATGAGCCCGGTATCCATCGGGGTCACCTATCGGGGAAATAAGGACAATGAAGTCATGACGACGGCCATGTCCCGGATTACCTATAAGGGCGGTAATGGAAACGACCACACCGTGGCCACCCTGGAAGATGGTTTGCAGCTCTCTGGTGATAATGGTGAAACAGCCAACACCACGCTCAATAAGAAAGTGACCATCAAAGGCGGTGTCACGAAGGATAACCTGGTGGATAACTCCACAGATCCCACGAAGAACAACAACATCGGCGTCATTGCCAGCCAGGATTCTGGCGGCAATACCACCCTTTCCCTGCAGCTGGCCAAGGATATCACCGGCCTCAATACGGTGACAGCCGGCACGGTGGTTATGGGGAATCAGACAGTTGTGAATTCGAACCAGACGAATGAAACGGGGAACTATGTAACGGGCCTCTCCAACAAGGATTGGAATGGTACTTATGTCTCCGGCCGGGCGGCTACGGAAGACCAGCTGAAGAAGGTCAATGATTCCATTACCCGGGTCCTGGGCAACGGGACATTTGCCATTACGGCCGGTGGCAGAGGCGAAGCCGTGGATGCCACCATCGAACAGAATCTGGGCAGTGCCATCCGGATTTTCGGGGATGCCCCTGTGACCAATGAACAGAATGACGGTTCCGGAGATTTCTGGGATCGCAGCAAGGCCAATATCCTGACCAAGGTGAAGAAAGACCATAACAACGAGGATTACGTTTCCGTAGAACTCCAGGATCATCTGGAAGTCGGTGTCCATGGGGATGGTAAAACCATCGAAGGCACAGACGGCAGCATGCAGTTCAAGGGCGCTTCTGCCAAAGAGGTGAACATCACCGGCGATACCGGCATTGCCCTGAGCGACGGCGATGGCAGCGCCAGGACCGTGACGGCTGCTCTTCGTCAGGACAAGGGCGCCGGCTATCTGGATCTGACGGGAACCACGGCGGGAACCAAGGCGTTCGTGTCCGTCCATACAGGGGCCAAGAACCTGGCCCAGCAGGACCAAACCCGTCTGATCTATACGGATCAGGACAGCAAGGCCCATGATGTGGCTACCCTGGATGATGGACTGGCCTTTGCAGGAGACAGCGGGGCAACCACCCGGCTATTGAACAAGTCTCTGAAGATTTCCGGAGGAGTGACAGATATGAACAGTCTGTCGGATGGGAAGAATCTCGGTGTGGTGGCTTCTGATGATGGCCTGACTCTCAAGCTGGCCAAAGATCTGACCGGTCTTGATTCCATCACCTTGAACGGCGGGGTTAAGATCAGCGGAAGCACGGCCGGGGCCAACTATATCACCGGGCTTTCCAATACCACCTGGAACGGGACAGCTGTTTCCGGCCGGGCAGCCACGGAAGACCAGCTGGCTTCTGCTATGAAGAGTGTCACCAATGTTTCTAATGGGGGCGGCTTTGGGCTCACTGCTGATGATGGGAATGCTGCCAAGGCAGATCTGGGCGGCACCATTGCTGTCAAAGGAGACAGCAACATCACCACTTCTGCATTGGCAGACGGCAGCACCTTCAATATCAAGCTGAACAAGGATGTGGACCTGGGGACGGACGGCTCTCTCAAAGCCGGCGGAGTGACCATCAGCAATAAAGGCATCGATGCGGGCAGTATGAACATCACCAACGTGAAGAGCGGTATCGTCAATGGGGACGACAGCGACAACTCCAACGCCGCCAACATCAGTGACGTGAAGACCATTGCCGGGGATGCGGCCAAATCGGAAATCGGCAAGCTGGGTAAACGGGAATTTGCCGGGGACGATGGAGCAAGGGTCTCCAGAGGTCTGGGCGACACCATGAAACTGTCCGGCGGGGCGGATACCACGAAACTCACTGACAAGAACATCGGTGTGGTGAAGAACACCAAGGGGGATGGATTGGACATCAAGCTCTCCAGCGAACTGAAGGGCCTCACCAGCGTTACCACCGGCAGCAGCACCCTGAACAGCGATGGGCTGACCATCAACAACAGTGAAGGCAAGGCCGGCACCACCATCACAAGCGGCGGCATTAAAATCGCCGCCAGTGGGGACAATACCCACGCTGTGGAAGTCAGCAATGGCAATGTCTCCATGGGCGGCCAGCAAATCCATGACGTGGCTCCCGGGACCCGGCCTACGGATGCGGTGAACGTGAGCCAGCTGGGCGGGGTGGTCAGCGGCGTGAGCAACGCCATCACCCGTCTGGACAGCCGGGTGGACCGGGTGGGGGCCGGTGCCTCTGCCCTGGCGGCCCTCCATCCCCTGGAATTCGATCCTGAGGACAAACTGAACTTCGCCGCGGGCTTCGGCCATTACCGGAGCGCCAATGCGGCGGCCATCGGGGCCTTCTACCAGCCGACGGAAAGCGTCCGCTTCAATGTGGGCGGCAGCTTCGGCGGCGGGGAGAACATGGTGAATGCCGGGGTGACCTTCTCCCTGGATCCCCAGCGGAGAGACCGGTTCCAGAGCCGGATTGTCCTTATGCGGACGGTCCAGCAGCTGCGCAGCGACAACGATGCCCTGCGCCAGGACAACCAGAAAGTCCACGCCCAGCTGGACGCCATGAACGACCGGCTGAACCAGCTGACGGCATTGGTGGAACAGTTGAGTGCAAGGAAATAAAGGGGTTGTCAACGGTCAGCGGCCAAAGGAAAGAACCCGTCCTTTTTGGGGGACGGGTTCTTTTTTTACGATGAATGACGAATCCTTTGCGGGCGACCGGGGCTGTCGCCCTTACGAGTGAGCCTATCCTAACTATTTATCCACTTACCCCCCAAAATCGCTATAACTGTGCTATAATATTACATTATCCCGGTTGATACTGGAGTAAGGTACCTGAGATCTGATTTGAATGCGGCTTTGAGGACGTGGATTAGGCCGTTCCCAAAGATCGGGCGCTCTGCCCTGCTCATGTTTACACAGCTTCCTAATAGGCGAAATGCTCCGGGGAAAATTTACCATGGTTCACAGAAACTGTGAGCCGAGAAGGGAGCCATTTTACTATGGAAAAAGAAGATTGGATCAAAACGGGTTTGGTAGCTGGAGGCGCCGTACTGGGCCTTCTGGGAGAACGGGTGGTCAAATCCAAGCTGGTGAAAAAAGCTCTGGTCAAGACCACGGCTGCTGCTCTCCGTGTGCAGAAATGTGCTGCGGAAAGCTCTGCGTCCCTCCAGGCACAGGCTGATGACATCGTAGCCGCTGCCAAAGAAGAAAACCAGAAGCTGGAAGAGGCGGAAGCGGCAGAAAAAGCCAGGGAAGAAGCGGCGGCTGCCGTGGTTGAAGACCAGGCCAAATAAGCTCTTTTCTTAGAGAAAGGAGCCGAAGCCTCATGAAATTTCAAATCCAACATGAAACAGCCGGCCGTCTCCGGGTCCGCTGCCTGGCCCAGGAAGGGCGGAGTGTCCGTTCCTTCAGCCTGGAACAGGGAGCGGCCATCCTGGGCGGCCTGGAACGGGTCCCCGGGATCCGGAAGGTGAAGCTGTATTCAGGAGCAGCGGGCATTGCCGTGCTGTACCGGCCCGATGATCTGGGGAAGATCCGGGAAGGGATCCTGAAGGCCCTGGCCCGGCTGAACATGAACGATCCGGACCTGCGGAAAGCCACCAAAGAAAAGGCTGGAGCCCTGATGCTGAACCGGCAGTACCGGAACCGGCTGATCACCCTGCTGGCCCGTCACTTTGCCTGCAAGTGGTTCCTGCCCCTGCCCATCCGGATGGTCCGGGGCTGGTACCATACCCTGGGCTTTATCCGGTTGGGGCTGCAATCCCTGCGCCACGGCCGGCTGGATGTGCCGGTGCTGGACGCCACGGCCATTACGGCGGCCATGCTCCAGAAGGACATCAGTACCGCCGGTTCCGTAATGCTGCTGCTGCGGGTCGGGGAACTGCTGGAAGAATGGACCTACCAGAAGTCCGTCCATGATCTGGCGGACAATATGTCCCTTCACATCGACACAGTGTGGAAAGTGGTGGACGGGTCAGAAGTGGAAGTGTCCCTGTCCGATATCCAGGCCGGGGACCTGGTCAGCGTGAAGATGGGCAGCACCATTCCTCTGGATGGGGAAGTGGCCGGGGGGGACGCCATGGTGAACCAGGCGTCCATGACCGGGGAATCCCTGCCGGTGCACAAGACGCCGGGGCTTACCGTCTATGCCGGGACCGTGGTGGAAGACGGGGAAATCACCATCCGGGTGAAAGGCGGTGCCGGTTCCAACCGGTACGACCGGATCGTCCAGATGATCCAGGATTCCGAAGCCTTCAAGTCCAACCTGGAAAGCCGGGCCAACCATCTGGCGGACAGCCTGGTGCCCTGGTGCCTGGGAGGGACCCTGCTCACCTATCTGCTGACCCGGAACCTGACCCGGGCCATGTCCATCCTGATGGTGGACTTCTCCTGTGCCCTGAAACTGTCCATGCCCCTGGCGGTGCTGTCGGCCATGCGGGAATGCAGTACCCACAAGATCACCGTCAAAGGGGGCAAATTCCTGGAAGCGGTGGCCCAGGCGGATACCATTGTCTTCGACAAGACCGGTACTCTGACCCTGGCCAAACCCAAAGTGGCAGATGTACTTTGCTTCAGTGGGTATGACCGTGCCACCGTGCTGCGCTACGCGGCCTGTCTGGAGGAACATTTCCCCCATTCGGTGGCCAACGCCATTGTGCGCCAGGCGGCGGAAGAAGGGCTGATCCACGAGGAAATGCACAGCAAAGTGGAATACATCGTGGCCCACGGGATCGCCTCCATGGTGGAGGGCAAACGGATCGTGATCGGATCCGGACACTTCATCTTCGATGATGAGAAATGTGTGATCCCGGAAGGGGAAGAAGCTCTGTATGAAAGCCGTCCGGAGGAATATTCCCATATCTACATGGCCCTGGACGGCAAACTGGTGGCCATCATCTGCATCCAGGACCCGCTCCGGCCGGAAGCGCCGGCGGTGCTCCAGGATCTGCGGAAAGCCGGATTCAAGCACCTGGTGATGATGACCGGGGACAGCGAACGGACCGCAGCCGCCGTGGCGGCCAAAATCGGCGTGGACAAGTTCTATGCGGAAGTGCTGCCGGAAGATAAGGCCCGGTTCGTGAAAGACGCCAAAGCCAGCGGCCACCGGGTGGTCATGGTGGGGGACGGCATCAACGATTCCCCGGCCCTGTCCGAAGCGGATGCCGGGGTGGCCATTGCCGAAGGGGCGGACATCGCCCGGGAGATTGCGGATATCACCATCTCCGCCCACGACCTGCGCCAGCTGGTGGTACTGAAACAGATCAGCACCCTGCTGATGAAGCGGGTGAATTTCAACTACGATTTTGTCGTGTCCTTCAATGCAGGTCTGATCGGCCTGGGGGTGATGGGGATCCTGCCTCCGGCCACAACGGCCCTGCTCCACAACGGATCGACCATAGCCATCAGTCTCCACAGCATGACGGATCTGATGGAAGCGTAAAAAAAGGGGGCTGTTGCATGAGCAACAGCCCCTTTTTCACGGCATCAGCGCCCTCAGGACAAATCCGATCAGCCGATCCAGCAGCTGCTCCAGCGGCTGGTTTTCCGGATTCAGGGACAGGGGCCGGTCCTTGACCAGGAACAGCATTTCCGTAATGGCCGTCAGGATGAAGGTCACATAGGCATAATCGTCGTCCTGTACCGGGGCTTTGAGCTGCCCCTGCTCCACTGACTGGATCAGCAGGCTTTCCACGTAATCCCCCATCTGGGTCAGCTTGTGCCAGGAGTCCTGATCCAGCAGTCCGGAAGGGGTCAGCAGCTCCTGGTACAGGATAATCATGTGACGCCGGGGATCCAGCTGGCTTTTCAGGATGGCGTGGAGATACTGTTTCAGCCGCTGGAGAGGCATTTTTTCTTCTTTTTCAATCCCGTCTTCCAGCTGGTGGAGTACTTCCAGCTGGCTTTCGATGATGGCCTGGTACAGGGCCTGTTTGCTGCCAAAATGGTAGGAAATCAAAGCACTGTTGCAGCCGGCCAGCCGGCCGATTTCCTTGATGGAAACATTGTGGTACCCCTTTTTGTCAAACAGTTCCGCCCCGGCATCTATCAGTCGCTGCATGGTTTCTTCCGAATTCCGTCTGTGCATAAGCTTTCCCCTCTTTACAGTTAATTAGTTATGCGATTAATTTAATTATAGCGCAGAAATGAGAGAGGGTAAAGGTAAAAACACCTGTTCGCATATCTTCTTTTTTGCTATAATGGAATGAGAATTTTACGAAAGGCGGAAACTGTCATGGAAACCATCTTGCTGGGGGCGGTATTGTGTGCCCTCCTTGTGCTCATCGTGCTTCTGGTCCAGCTCCAGAAATCCCTGGGGGCCCAGGAAGAAATCCGGGCCCAACAGGCCCGGGAAGAGGCGGACCGGCTCCGGGACAGCCTGGATCAGAAGGTGACCCTGTCCATGAGCGTGGTCAGCGACCGGCTGGCCATGGTGAACCGGGGGCTGGGGTCCATGCAGTCCCTGGCCCAGGGTGTGGGAGACCTGAAAAAGGTCCTGACCAATGTGAAGAATCGGGGAATCTGGGGCGAAATGCAGCTGGGGAACCTGCTGGGGGATATGCTGGCTCCGGAACAGTACGGCACCAATGTGGCCATCCGTCCCCGGAGTCAGGAACGGGTGGAATTCGCCATCCGTCTCCCGGGACGTACCGGGGATGCCCCGGTATGGCTGCCCATCGATGCCAAATTCCCCCTGGAGGACTACCAGCGCCTGGTCCAGGCCCGGGAAGACGGGGATGCCGATGGGGAGACACTGGCCCTGAAACAGCTGGAAATCCGGCTGAAAAGCGAGGCAAAGGACATCCGGGACAAATACATCGCGCCTCCTTATTCCACAGATTTCGGGCTGCTGTATCTGCCCCTGGAAGGGCTTTTTGCAGAAGCGGTGTCCCGGCCGGGGCTTGTCAGCGAGCTCCAGCGGAAATACCGGGTGACCCTGGTGGGACCTACCACCCTGGCGGCCGTGGTGAACAGCCTCCAGATGGGCTTCCGGACTCTGGTGATCCAGAAACAGACCAGCCAGGTGTGGCGGCTGGTGGCCCAGATCAACACGGACCTGGGGGCTTTCCAGACGGCAGTGGAACGGGCGGAAAAGAAGCTGGCGGAAGCCCAGTCCGCCATGGAGTCCGTGGGAGACCGTACGCGGATTCTGAAAAAACACCTGGACCGGGCGGAAAAATTTACGAAAGCTCTTGACAATACAGGGGAGAATGAGTAAAATCGTAAGCAAGTGCTTGATGTACCTAAATAGATATACCGAAAAAAGTGTCCATGAAGGAACCAAGTACACAAGGCCTTTTCTTTCAGAGAGCTGCTGGCTGTGGGAAGCAGCGGAAGGCCCTGTGGAATCCACTCCTGAGACGGTGGGGGCAGCAACCCACCCGGCCAAGCCGTTACCCTGGAAATGAGGCTGCAGTGCAGCGAAATAAGGTGGCACCACGTGAGAGGTTCTCCCGTCCTTGACATACCCGTTTAGGGGGTCAGGCACGGGAGTTTTTATTTTATCCCTACAGGGAACAAGGAGAGAAAAAACATGGACAAGAAAAAAGTCATCGTGGTGGAACGGATTTCTGACAAAGGCGTGGAAATGCTGAAAGCCCAGCCGGATCTGGAAGTAACTGTAAAATTCGACATTCCCCGGGAAGAGCTGCTGAAAATTGTGGGGGATTATGATGCCATCATCGTCCGCAGCGTAACCAAAGTCAACGAAGAATTCTACCAGGCCGCCAGGAACCTGAAAGTGGTGGGCCGCGCCGGCAACGGGGTGGACAACATCGATATCGAAGGGGCCACCAAACGGGGGATCATTGTGGTGAACACCCCGGAAGCCAATGTGATTTCCGCTGCCGAACACACCATCGGCCTGATGCTGGCTTCCTGCCGGAACACGGTGAAAGCCCAGAAAATGATCGAAAGCCGGGTGTGGGACCGGAAGAACCTGAAGGGCGTGGAACTGTACCACAAGACTCTGGGCATCATCGGCCTGGGCCGGATCGGTACCCTGGTGACCAAACGGATGCAGGCCTTTGAAATGAAAGTCATTGCCTATGACCCCTATATTTCCGATGCCCGGTTCAAACGATTGGGCGTGGAAAAATGCGAGACCCTGGACGAACTGCTGGCCAAATCCGATGTGATCACCATCCATACACCGAAAACGGAAGAAACCATCAACATGATCGGCAAGGAAGAACTGAAGAAGTGCAAGAAAGGCGTGCGGCTGGTGAACTGCGCCCGGGGCGGCCTGTACAATGAACAGGCGGTGGCGGAAGCCATCCAGGAAGGCCAGGTGGCCAGCATCGGCCTGGACGTGCTGGTGGACGAACCCAAACCCATTTCTCCGCTGATCGGCATGGACCAGTGCACCCTGACTCCCCATCTGGGCGCCGATACGGCCGAAGCCCAGGATAAGGTGGGCATTTCCATCGCCCAGGAAGTGGTGAACGTGCTGAAGGGGCAGATGGTGCCCAATGCGGTGAACCTGCCGGCCCTGCATCCCCAGGAACTGGAAGGCATGATGGGCTATCTACAGCTGGGC
>ENA-ORPK01001171-ORPK01001171.1-human-gut-metagenome-genome-assembly--contig:-NODE-1171-length-21825-cov-5.014469_pt1 | contig 21825 bp, 21 predicted proteins | sample MGYA00242139_ERZ509068 | MGnify/ENA primary metagenome ERZ509068 (study PRJEB26280, sample SAMEA2338687) | human gut metagenome | biome: human gut; feature: human-associated habitat; material: faeces... | reverse complement strand
AACGTCTGGTATGCGCTGCCCTCGGCACAGCGGGAGGCCATTGGCCTGATCCTGCTCTACAGCAACCAGCAATGGAACCATTCCGTCAGCGTCACCACCACCAAGCGGGACAGCAATCCCAATGTGCCCCTGCGGGTGGCAACTCAGATGCTGATTTATGAAATCGTCTGCGGTCTCCGGGACCCCTACAGCTTCAACCGCAACAGCACCAACGAATGCGGCACCGCCGGGGATGTGTTCTACAACGCCGGGGCGGCCTCGCTGTCCGGCTTCACCACCTGCTATAACAATCTGGTCTGGGCCATTCAGGCGGCGAAAACCATCCCCAGCTTCTGCGGCAGCTCCAGCAGCAGTGCTCCCACCATTCAGCTCTCCGGGGATTCCGGCAGCGCTTACGATTCCAACGGAGTACTGTCTGCGTTCTCATTCAGCAATGGAAACGGCGCATCTTTCTCCAAAAGCGGCAACACCCTTTACATTACAAAGTCCGGCAATATTTCCGAGTCCACGGTATTCACCGCAACTCGGTACATCCCCTCTGCTTCCAATACCAGTTACGACATCTGGTATATGTCCGGCTCCAGCTATCAAACGACCATTTCTCTGTACAATGCAGGAAGCGGCGGCCTGAATGGCTATTTCAAAATCAAGGCTCCCTCTCTGGGCAATATCAGCCTGACGAAAACCACAGAGGACGGGAAGAACCTTTCCGGCTGGAAGTTCGGGATTTACTCCAACGCCGCCTGCACCAACCTGGTTTCCGGCCCCTATACCACCAATTCCAGCGGCAAGCTCTCCGTAACAGGGCTGAACGCCGGAACTTATTACGTTAAGGAATTGGGCAATACGGGTTCCAGTCTGGACACGCTCTACTCCTGCGCCAGCACCAATCCTCAGCAGGTCACGGTTTCCTCCGGGCAGACCGCTTCTGTTAGCTTCTACAACCGGAAAAATACCGGAAATGTAAAGCTGGTCAAACAAACCAACACCGGTGCGAACCTCTCCGGCTGGAAAATCGGGCTGTATTATGACGCTGCCTGCACCAAGCCTGTGTCTGGCTCTCCTTTCACAACGGGGGTGGATGGAACTGTGACCGTCAGCGGCTTGCAGCCCGGAACGCTGTATGCCAAGGAAATCCCTACCGGCGATTCCTATTGGAGCTTCGATATCGCTGTGAAAACCGTAACGATTCAGGCGAACCAGACTTCCAGTGTAACCTTCACCAACACCCACTATGGGCGCATTCAGTTCCAGAAAACTACCAATACCGGCAATCGTCTGGGCGGATGGACATTCCGGGTCAAGGATTCCACCGGGAAAACCGTTGGGGATTACACCACAGATGACAGTGGCTATGCCATCACCGGCAACCTTCCCCTGGGCCGCTACACCGTTGTGGAGCTTCCCACGGAGGATACCTATTGGGCCGGAGAGCTGGGATTTCACGATGTCACCGTCCGGGGTGGTCAGAACACATTGGATACCTGGCTGAATCGGGAGCAGGGCCTCGTCTGGGTCTACAAGAAGACCAACACCGGGCAGTCCGTGGAGGGCTGGCACATCACCATCTATTCGGATACGGATTGCACCCAGGAGGTGGGCACCCTCGTGACCAACGCCGAGGGAAAAGCCGGGCACTATTTCAGCCCCGGCACCTACTACGCCAGGGAAACCGGCGACGACCAGGGCCGCTTCCAGGACGAGTATTGGATGGTGGACGAGACGGTTCAGAAAATTGAAATTCTGCCCCACCAGGATACGGAGATCACCTTCACCAATGTCCAGTATGGCAAGCTGAAAATCCAGAAAACCGTAGAGGGCGACGGCAGCCTTGCCGGTTGGCAGTTCCGGGTGACGGATGCCCATGGAACTGAAATAGATGGTTCGCCCTTTGCTTCCGGGGATGACGGAACAATTCTCACCGCCAATCTGCTGCCCGGAGAATACACAGTGGAGGAACTCTTGCCGGAGGGCAGCTTGTATCAGTGCAAAAGCGACAATCCCCAGACGGTTGCAGTCATTCAGGGACAGACGGCAGAGGTTTCCTTTGTCAACGCCATCCGCACCGGTGCAATCACAATCGAGAAGGTTGATTTAGAGGAAAACCGTCTTGCCGGAGCAACGTTTCTTCTGGAATGGAGCGAGGACGGAGCCCTTTGGCAGCCGGTTGCTTTCTCGGAAACCGCTGTGCGTGGTGGCTGTTCCAGCACCGGATTGGCAGACGGGCAATTGACTACCGACGAAAACGGCAGCCTCGTCTTTTCCAACCTCTATCCCGGACTGCACTATCGGCTCACCGAAGTCAAAGCCCCCGAAGGATTCAGCTTGTTGCAAAGCGCAGCTTTTGAAGGTATCCTGGGGATTGACAATTTGGAACTTACACTTCGTGTTGTCAATGTCAGAAGCTACATGCTTCCAAAAACCGGTTCTATGGGATTGCGGCTTTATCCCTTCTTTGCAGCGCTCCCCGCGGCTGTCTGCTCCATCGGCATTGTGCTGTCTCTGATTCGCAAGAGAAAAGCATAAATGCCGCCCCCTTCTTCATGCCAGAGGCCCGTCCTCTGGCATTTCTATATACCCGTACAGCTTTTTTACAAAAGAAAGGACTATGCTATGAAACAGGAGAAAAACGGATATTCTTCTAATCATTTTTGTTTCTCCCAAAGAAGGCCACAGCGCAGCAGATAATCATGAGCAGCAGCCTGAATTTCAGCTTCCAACCCGGCAGCTATATGTTTGTACAGGTGGGTTTGGTGCTTACCCTCAAAGCCGAGGCTCTGCCTGCTTCTGTACCAGCCTGTACAGCGGAAAGCACACTCGGTTTGAACGAGAAGATATTCTGGCCACAATGGATGTAAAAGCCGTCCCCCAATGGGCCCAGGAAAATCTACGCAAAGTACTCTCCGAGGAGAAGAAACTGAACCAGAAAAAGGAGGCCGCACGATAATGGACTTTGAAATTCGGAGCGCAACCCCTGCTGAACAGCAGTATTGCTATTCCCAAAGCACACAAATCGAAGGGCAAGCGGGGTGCATTGGGTATCTGCGCGCAGACTTTGGTTCAGGTGGAGATGACTTTTTTGCTTCCTGGTTTGACAGCAACCGGGAGTGGAAGAATCCCACGTTTTCAAATGAACTTGACCAGCTGATCAACACATTGCGCGGCTTCCAGACCGAATGCCTTATTTCAGGAACCGCCCTCCAGGAGACGTTTCTGGTTGGCAGGACGGAGCTTTCCAATTATTGTCATGCGCATCCTGAAGGTACGATTCAAGGCTCTCCTTGCCAAGAAATCGCCCTCAGAGCGGATTCTGACAATCACGCATATATTCTCCGACTGAATCCCAGCAAAGGCAATTACAATTTGTATTGCTACTGCTACCGCCGTGATTTCCTTGACAGCCATCTGAAAAGCGCCGAGCGGGGTATCCGCTTCATTGACCCAAAATACAAAGAGCTGTTCCGAATAGAGGACGGCGACCAGGTTCGGTATTTTACAAAAGGCGGCGAGGAGCGAAAGATAACCTGCCGCTATATCGATGATTACCACTTTGAGGCTGTCAGCCATCGGGGAAACAATCTTTACCACATCTGCGAATTTGCAGAACGGTACAACAGAACCGGCTGCCATGACATCATCCCACTTCGCCAGTCTCTCCCTGAGAATTGCTTCAGCGCCTTGGAAGCCACCGGCGAGATGATTCTCATTACCAAAGGAGAACGAGGCTATGCGCCCACAAGTGTTTTCCCGCAAGGCGCTTCCCCCAGTGAGGGGGCGGCAGCCTTGAACGCTGCAAAAGGTGTTACCAAGGCGCAGGAGGCCGCTATGGTAGCCGGTTCCATGTTTGGCTGGGGAACGCCTGCTGCCGACCCGAAAAATTACGATAATCTCGGTCAGCCCCTAAAAAGCAAATGCCGTTCTCACTCCGCAGAGCGCTAGAAAGGAAATCCCATGAACACCGCGTCTTTGGAATATCACCGTGGTGATATTTTCTATGCAAACCTTGAGCCGCATCTCGGCTGTGAACAGGGCGGTATTCGCCCCGTCCTTGTCCTGCAAAATAACGTTGGAAATAAGCACTCCAAGACGCTGATCGTGTCGGCGCTGACCAGCCGAACCGCAAGCAAAGCAAAGCTGCCAACCCATGTATTTCTGGATTACATTCCCGGAATGCAAACAAAGATTCCCTCCCTAATCCTTCTGGAGCAGATTCTCACTCTGGATAAGCGCCGTCTGCTTGGCTACATTGGAACGCTTTCCGGTTCCCAGATGGAGCGGGTAAACAAGGCGCTAAGATGCAGCCTTGAATTATGACAACCAGGCTGGGCAGATATCACCTGCCCGGCTTTTTACATAGATGAAGAAGGGGGGCAAAGCGCTGACAAGATAACATTTGTCCGAGCATAGTTCAACAACGGGATGCTCGTAATAATATAGCAATGAAACGCTCATTGTAGAAAGGATTGCCTATGATTGCAGATGAAATTAAAACCGACTCCTCAGTAGTCCGAATTCATGATGAATTTTGCAGCAGCCCCTCTCAAGCTCAAGAATGTATGTCACACCTAAATCAGATTGTTTCCAACTCCTACAGGAGGAGAAACATGGCCGTCCAAGCTACGCCTAAAGGAGAAGCCAAACAAATAGGACAGTAATAGTTGCGAAATTAACCCATTATTTGGCATTTGCAATACCATTGACGATATGGCAGTACGCCTATATAATAAGGCCAGAAAGGAGGCCCTGTATGGAGCAATATGTAAAATACCTTCGTAAGTCAAGATTCGACCGGGATTATGCGGAGCTCAGTGTAGAGGAAACATTGAAGCGTCATGAAGCAATTCTGGACAAAATTGTTAAGGACAAAGGTTATTACGTTGCTAAAACATACTATGAGGTCGTTTCTGGTGAATCAATCGCTGCTCGTCCAGAAATTCAAAAAATGCTTGAAGAGGTAAGTGCTGGCATCTATGTCGGTGTTCTGGTTGTCGATTTAGAGCGTCTGGCCAGAGGTAACGGTGCTGACCAAGCCTACATTAGTCAGGTATTTCAGTTTTCTTCCACGAAGATTATCACACCAACAAAAATCTACGACCCAACAAATGAGTACGACGAGGAATACTTTGAATTTGGCTTATTTATGAGCCGCAGAGAATATAAAACAATTAACCGCAGACTGATACGAGGTCGTGACAGTAGTGCTTCCGAAGGGAAGTGGATTAGCAGCATTGCCCCCTACGGTTATGACAAAGTCAAAATTCCCAATGAAAAGGGCTTTACTCTGGAACCGAATCCAGACGAAGCGCCCTATGTTCAGAAAATTTACGAAATGTATCTGGCACAGCAGGGAACCAAATTAATCTGCAATTTTCTGAATGATAATAATGTTCCGACCAGACATGGTGACATTTGGCATCCAGCTACAATTCAGAACATGATTACAAACCCTGTTTACATGGGCAAGATTAGAAGAGGATGGAGCAAACAGTTAAAGAGTATTGAAAACGGAACCGTAAAGCGGCATATCAAGCGCTCTAAAGAATACGGAAATTATACTGTTTTTGATGGTCTGCATCCAGCTCTTGTAAGTGAAGAAGATTTTCTGAAAGCACAGGAGATTAGAGCTGGTCGAAAGCCAGCAACTAAGGTACGAGACGATTTTGAACTGAGCAACCCTTTTGCCGGACTTCTTTTCTGTGCCACTTGCGGAAAAACAGTAGGGCGTACTACCCTGTCTGCCAAGCAAAACAAAGCGCCTCGGCTTCGGTGTACCAACCATAGGAACTGCCATAATGGAAGTTCCTACTTCAATGTTGTTGAAAGCCAAATTATCGATGCCCTCAGAGAATGGCACAAAGGTTATAAAGTCAAGATTGAAACAGTTGGATACGCCGACGATATTAAGGCTGCAAAAAAACAATTGAACCGTTTAGACCAGGACTATAAGAAGCTGTCCGCACAGTTGGATAATGCATTTGATTTGGTTGAACAGGGTGTTTACACCTTGGATATGTTCCAGAGCAGGCGCTTGAAGTTGACTTCTCAGCTTGATGAACTCGATGAACAGAGAAAAGAACGGCAAGAGTATATCGCTCATCTGGAAGCAAGCCAGCATCAAAAGGCGAATCTCATTCCGCAAACCGAAGAATTACTTGCCAGCTATGACCACATGACCAATACGGAACGCAATGAACTATTAAAAGTCATTCTTGAAAAAATTGACTACTACAAGGGAGCCGATGGTAAAATCGTGATTGACCTGTATCCTCGGCTTCCCAAAATTTAACGGTTTTGTGGGTATCATCAATACACACATGTACTGGTGAACGATCCGACTACGGGGTATGGGATTTTTATCGAGAATATGCTGGACGCGGCGGGGTGAAAAACAGCTCTCCCGGAGAGGTTTTCCGGGAGAGCTAGTTCGATAAACCGGAAGTTATCTTCCTGTAATCAATCCTAATCTATTACCAAATTCCCCATTGACTTTTCACCTGTTACCTTCTCACCCAGTCTATTTGCCCATCCTTCTGTAAAAAATGAAAAGTATGAAATCTGCTCATCTTTTCTCTTTTTATGTAAGTTCGGCAAAAATCCCCACAAAGTTGAAGGCATCCCAATTACAATAAGATATAGTGGACCTAAAATAAGGGACTGTACTGTATGACCATATTCATGTACAAGAAGTCTTTTTAAAAGTTCATCTTTTGTATACTCAACTTTTAATTTATCATAAAAGTATGGTTCTTTCGCTACAAATACAAACATTCCCAAAGAGACACTTGATTTATCATTCCATTCTGTTATTACTGCACCATGATAAAAATAGTGTCTGTCACGAATATGAAGCAAAAAATTTATCAATCCCAACAAAGACTGTAAAATACCCCATGTACACTGCACGATAAGATATAAAAAATTTTTCATAGTATGTTCTCCACCAAATTCCGATTTATGAATGCAGGGACAGCAAATGTCATCCCCGTGAAATTATTCCCTTTGGATCCGTTTTTCAATGTCTTCAATCGATGGCAGTTGCCGTTGCAGTTCTTCCGGCAAGCTGCTGGTTACTTTATACGCACTGACACCCATGGGCTTGGACATATCCTTGAGTGCATATTCCGCCACCAGGTCATTTTTGCTCTTACACAGCAGCAAGCCAATAGAGGGATGATCATTTTCTTTTTTTAGAATCCCATCTACCGCTGAAAGATAGAAATTCAGCTGCCCAGCATATTCCGGCTTGAATTCACCGGTTTTCAGTTCGATCACCACATAACAGCGAAGATTCAGATTGTAAAACAGCAAATCAATGTAAAAATCATCTCCACCCACATTCAGGTGATATTGATTTCCAAGGAAGGCGAATCCTGTTCCCAGTTCCAACAGTAGCTTTGTAACATCTTTCACAAGTGCCTGTTCAATATCCCGCTCCATCATATCTTCTTTAAACGGGATAAAGTCAAACACATAGGGGTCTTTCATTGTCTGTGCGGCAAGCTCACTTTGCGGGGAAGCAAGGTGCGTTTCAAAATTATTAACTTTGTTTGCAATAACCTGTCTTTCGTATAAATTGCTTTCAATTTGATGAACCAATACACTGTGCGACCATCCATTTTCAGCCGTTTTTCGGATATACCACTCCCTCTGCTCCTCTGTTTTTACCTTATCCAGAATTGCTACATTATGAGACCATGGAATTTGTGCAGACACCGTCTGCACAAATTCCCGATCCGGATAGGTCGTCGCAAATTTCGCCATATACTTGAGATTTCGCACCGAATACCCTTTTGCTTCCGGGAATGCCAGCCTAATGTCTGTAGCAAGGTTCTCAATAAATTTATTTCCCCAGGTTTTATGCTCGTTGATAGCTGACCCAATATCGTAGTACAGGCATATCAGTTCCCTGTTGACATTCAGCGCTGCCCTATATTGCGCACTTTGGATTTCCTGCTTGATATTCTGTACCAAATCCAAGTACTCGCCACTGTTCATCAGCATTTGCAAATCCTCCATTCTCATGAAATGAAACACACCTTTTTCTTTGGATATTTTACCATACAGCGCAAAAGAAAGCAATTGGCTTTCAACAGCACAAATGAAAAGGCTATACAAACATGTCGTGTTGTCCATAATGGCAATCACTCGTGAGCGGAAGCCCCATTTTGCAGGACGGAAAACTTGTGGGTGCGGTGACCCATGTGTGAGTAACGTGATGATACCTACACCATTAAAACAGATGTTTCCTCAATTATAATCTGTTAATCAAGACTTACGAAGGAACGAAAGGGTGTCGTGAAATGCGACATCCTTTCGCTATTCTAAAATCTGCCGTTCATGGATTCGCTGCTCGTATCGGCCATGGGACTTAAATCACGTATGAACACCCTCGCATTAGCTTCATCTATTACTTCTTCCACAGCAATGCGAAATAGATACGAAATTGCTGTTGACCTATTTCGTTTCAATGGGTATAATCATCTTAGAAACAACTTTGGAGGTGCGCTATGAAATACCTATCTTGTTCGGATGCTGCCAAAGCCATTGGCATTACGCCACGCAGGATTCAGCAAATGTGTATGCGTGGAGAAATTCCGGGTGCCGTCAAAGATGGGCGCAGCTGGATGATTCCCGAAGATGCGGTCCTTCGCAAAGAACGGAAAAAGCCGCTTCCAATCGGAGTATCGGACTTCAAGGCTGCCACAACGGATTACTATTACGTAGATAAAACCCTGCTGATTCGGGACTTTCTGGATACAAAGCCGAAAGTCTCCCTGTTCACCCGCCCCCGGCGCTTCGGCAAGACCTTGAATATGAATATGCTCCGCACATTCTTTGAACGGACGGAGGAAGATACCTCTATTTACTTCCGGGATAAAAAAATCTGGGCCTGTGGTCAGCCGTATCGAAATGAGCAGGGAAAATACCCTGTCATCTTTCTAACCTTCAAAGATGTAAAATTTAGTACCTGGGAAGAAACCATTGCTTCCATTCGGAGCCTTGTGGCAATTGAGGCACAACGTCATGAGGAGCTGGGCACCAGCAGCAAATGCAACGACTATGACAAAGAGATATATGACCAACTGGCCAGCGGAACAATCTCAGAAGTTGGTTTGGCTGCTTCCTTGAAGGATCTTTCCCGGATGCTCCAGAAACATTACGGCATTCCGGCGATAATCATCATAGACGAGTATGACACACCGATCCAACAGGGGCACAGCTGCAATTTTTACGATGAAATCGTAGGCTTCATGCGCAATTTCTTCTCCGGCGGACTGAAAGACAATCCGAACCTTGCCTATGGTTTTTTGACCGGAATCCTGCGTGTGGCAAAAGAGAGCATTTTCAGCGGACTGAACAATCTAAAAACCAACTCCATTCTGGACGTTCCCTTCAGCGAATACTTTGGCTTCACACCGGACGAGGTAAAAGAGCTGCTGCAATATTACGGGGAAGCGGATAAATTTCAGGAGGTCTGTGATTGGTATGACGGATACCGATTTGGAAATTCTGATATTTTCAATCCCTGGTCCGTCATCAACTACGTTTCAGACAGCTGTTTTCCGAAAGCCTTCTGGCAGTCCACCGGCAGCAACGACATTATCGGAGAAATTGTCTCCACTGCAACACCGGAAATCACAGAGGGGCTGCATAAACTGCTGTGTGGAGAAAAAATCACCACCTATGTGGATACCAGCGTGATTTACCCGGAGGTGCAGAGCAATCCATACAGCATTTACAGTTTCTTACTGATTGCCGGTTATTTGAAGGTCGCCGCAGTCTATCCCCAGTTTGACGGCAACTTTATGTGTGATGTCGCTATCCCCAATAAAGAAATCGCCTACGTCTACGAAAAAGAGGTTTTGAACCGCACCAACCAAAACGGCGTTGCCATCTCCATTCAACAGGCCATTTTCTCCGGGGATGCCGTGAAGCTGCAAAACCTATTGGAGGATTTCATGCTGCACAGCATCTCCTCTATGGACAGTGCCAACGAAAGCTTTTACCATGGCATGATGCTGGGACTCTGCGCTGTGCTTGGAAACCGCTATCAGGTTCGCTCCAACCGGGAATCCGGTTTGGGCCGCTTTGATATTCAGCTGACACCCCAGGTGAACGGACTCCCCGGTTTTCTCTTTGAATTCAAGCATACCAACGACCCGCACGCTGACCTGGACACGTTGGCGGATGCCGCACTTCGTCAGATGGATGATAAGAAGTACGATACAGAATTACGCAGTCTCGGTGTACATTCTATCGTAAAAATTGGGATTGCTTTCCGTGGAAAAAAGGCCGTGGTGAAATGCCAATAGGAGTTGGCATAAGCATCTGTAAAGACTACGCTATTGTAGAAAACGGCATTCGGAGTGTGTGTAAAAATCTCTACTCCATAATCTGAGATATGCTCCCGTCAAAAGGGTGTCGCATTTCACGACACCCTTTTTGCACTTCCCGATACAATTCAATATTCTGCCAAAATACATAGAGCGATTATCCCTTGCTGCCTTTTTCAAGCAAGAATAATCGCTCTTTTTGTTTTTCTCAGGAAAAGCAAAATCATTTCACGGTGAGCGGGCCACCGAATTGTCCCGAAAAGGAAGGAATGACAATGACTACAAACCAAAATCTGAATCTGGAGGTATTCAGCAGTCCGGAATTTGGGCAGATACGGATTCTGGCTGAAAATGGAAAGTATCTGTTCTGTGCCAGTGATGCGGCAACAGCCCTGGGATATTCCAATCCCCGCTCCGCTTTGCAGCGGCACTGTAAGGGTGTCGTGAAACGCGACACCCTTACCTCCGGCGGCACCCAGACGCTCTCCTACATCTCCGAGGGAGACTTGTACCGGTTGATTGTCCACAGCAAGCTGTCCGGTGCCGAAAAATTTGAGCATTGGATTTTCGACGAAGTGCTCCCCTGCATCCGGAAGCATGGCGGCTATATGACGGACAATCTGATTACCGAGCTTATGGCTTCTCCGGATATGATCTACAAGGTCACATCCGATATGCTCAAGGAGCGTGGAGCCCGAATGCGCCTGGAAGGAGAAATGAAAGCAGCCAAACCGAAAATCGAATATTTCGATTCTTTCATTACCGCCAGCGACTGCACCAACATCCGCACCACCGCAAAGGAAATCCAAGTCCCGGAACGAAAATTCGTCGCCTGGCTTCTTGCGAAGAAGTATCTGTATCGGGATGCCCGCGGAAATCTAATTCCCTATGCCAAGAAGTCCAACAAGGGCTTGTTCATCGTTAAGGACTTCTACTATGGCTACGGACAGATTGCCCACCACACGCTGATTACGCCCAATGGGAAAATGCTGTTCATGCGGCTGGCCCCTGCCATTCTGGCAGCACCCTAGCGCTTTTCACCGGGAAGGGAGTTGATGCCTATACCTGTTTTCCGTGTTGAAAAGAATGCAAACTACACAACGATGAGTAACTACCATCTGCGGGACAACACCATTTCTTTTAAGGCCAAAGGTCTCCTATCCATGTTTCTGAGTCTGCCAAAGGATTGGAGTTATTCTGTCAAGGGGATTGCCACAATCTCCAAGGAAGGTGTGGATGGTATTCTTTCCGGGCTGAAAGAGCTGGAAGCCGCTGGCTACCTTGAGCGTCACCGAATGCGAAACGACAAAGGCCGCCTGGGTGACAGCGAGTACGTGATTTACGAGATGCCTCACCGTATCCGGGGTTCTCCTGAACTGGAAAAACCAAATCAGGAAAAGCCTGTTCAGGCCAACCCTGTTCAGGTAACTCCTGAGCAGGAAAAACCTGTGGAGGAAAATCCCGCACAATTAAATATAGAAGTAATAAATAAAGATAAACAAAACGGATATGAAGTAAGGCGTGGAAAATTTATTTCCGTCCGGGGAAAAGGACAGCAGCGTTTCATCCGATTATGTTCTCTCGGGGAAGGCTATACGGAAGAAGATATTCAGGCCGTAATCTCTGGGACCAAACAGCATCATTTCAGGAAGAAAAAGCCCGTCATTTTGGAGAATCAAAAGTTCAAGCTTCTGGTTGAAATTGATGAGCGGATTCGTGCCAAGGGGCCCGGGTATCAGCGGTGGGCAACCGCATATAATCTAAAGCAGATGGCCAAAACCAGAATTTTCCTCAAAGAACAAGGGATTGGTTCTATAGAGGAGCTTCGGGAAAAAGCAGATACCACTGCCTTTGAGTTTGACCGCATTGCCAAGGATTTGAAAGCCGCCGAACAGCGGCTGGTAGAAATTGCTGCCCTAAAAAAGCATATTGTAAACTACGCCAAAACGAGAGATGCGTATATTGCCTATCGGAAAGCTGGGTATAGCAAAACATTCTTTGAGGCCCACCGTGAAGAAATCACACTTCACAAAGCGGCAAAGGACGCTTTTGAAAAAATGAACGTCTCCAAGCTTCCAAATGTCAAAGCACTTTCCGAAGAATACGCTTCTACCCTGACGCAGAAAAAGGCCCTGTATGCGCAGTACAGACTTGCCAGAGAGCAGATGCAGGAGTATCAAAAGGCACTTCACAACACAGAGGTGTTCTTTGAACTGTCCGAAAAAGAAGCTGCCTGCCACCAACGTGAGCATGAAAAGGAGAACTCCGAGGAACCCAATCATAGCTGAACATTGGTATCCAACGAAAAGCGAGGGCACAGGAACAGAGTGGCAAACTGTTTCCTGTGCCTTTATTTTTCTATTTGGATTTCTTCAAGCATTCTGCAAGAATGCGCAGCCATCCCGCAGCGCCGGGATGATCTTTGGGGCTTGGGGAATTTTCCCCAACAAGCATTTTTCGTCTGGGTGCTACCCAGACACTGCTTGCCACTAGAAATTCATCTCGTTTTTCCACGCCTCTGGCGTGTCATTTCGTAACTCAGCCTCACCAATTCCTGAACCTGGTTTTCTGGTACTGTATCATCCAGCAAAATGGTGATCCACTGCTCTTTATTCATGTGGTAAGCCCGGAAGTATCCGGGCTGGCCCAATAATGAACCGCTAATTCTTGGGTCACATTTTACATTCAACGCATCAACGACACCATCACCAGGCAATCCCAGCTTGGAACGCTCTATCTCCATTACCAGGCCATACCACTTTCGACTGTCCTTGTGTCGCAGCACAGCATTCCAGTCTTGCCAGGGATAGTCGGGGTCTGTGTCGTACTCTTCCTTTACCCACTCAAACAACTGCTTTCTTGTCATGTACTATCCTTCCTTTATCGGCACACGATTTCAAATTATATCTGTTAATAGAATATCATATTAAGAATCTCCGAACAACACAATCGTGAAAATTTAATCTTTCTCTGCCAAACATATTTTGTGCCAACGCCAATAGCGAATATTTGTTCGGTATGTCAATTGAACAGAAAGCGGTTCTATGGTATAGTGTAGTCCAAGGAGCTGATACACATGATTCAAAAATATAGAGTTGGCGACATTGCCTATCTTATCGAAAGTGGCCGCTATATCCGGGAGGGTAAAATCACCTATATCTGTGGTGACATCATTACCTTCAAGTTCACAGACTGCAGAGGAGCTACCAAGGTAAAAGCACATCGGCTATTCCCCACGGAAGAAGCCGCTATGGGCTATATTGATAAGAGCAAAACCCTGACCTCCAATCACCTACGGGCCGTGATTGGATAGCAGAATATCTCCAAAAGTCAAGTTTTGTTTTCCCTCTCTCTGATGGTATAATGAGTTCCAGTGCGCAACACAGGAGGAATGACTTTATGTCTATAACCACCCACGCCCATACGCTTCAAGAATATTTAGACCAAGCCACCCCGGTGCTGATGGAGATTCCCGGATTGTCGGAGCTGCTTCATGCAGATGGAGATAGTTATGATCGGCTTGCCGAAAAACATCCTGACGCCGTATTCACCCTGATTGCTATGAACAACCTGTTCCACCATGACCGGGAATTTTCGGAAATCCATCAGGAAGCGTTTTCCTCTATTCTGGATGGAGAGAACATTCCCTCTGTGCTGTTTCGATACAACCGCCGTATGGACGCTTACCTGCAATCGCATTTGTGGGATGATTAATTTATGGAACAAAAGCCAATAAAGCCATACAAGCAGTTAAAACAAAAGCAGAAAGCAAAAATTTCCGACTATATGTATTTGGAGACGCAAGCCTTTTGGCAGGCTAGTCAAAGGATGCCATCAACAGATTCAGAACTGCAAGCCGTGGCACAGAGGGTATACAACCATATTGGCAGCTTTCGTGTCGCATACGAGGAAGTGTACGCTGTATATCTCAAAAAGCTTCCGCACATTATAGAGCGTCTGGAAACAGATGGACTTCCGGGGCACATTCGCAGTCATGCAGAAGTCAAGGAGTTGCAGCGTGTCCGTGCTGCTAAGAAGGCAGGTACGCCACGGAAAAAGCAGGTCAAAAAAGCTGTAGAAGCATCACCACTTGACCAGGACGATACCTTCTTTTTCATTGCAGGCTATACCTCTGGCGGTGCGCCCTATGGTGTTACCTGGGCAGAAATGGGACTGAAGCCCTGGGAAGATTTAGAATAATTTTAATGTCATTCACTCCCATAATGAATGTATCTTCCTGTTACTTTAATTGTTGCAGTGTAAGCGTCAAATCCCCCCCGCAAAGAAACTGCCGGACACCGCCCAGGGTGTCCGGCAAAAAATCAAAATATGTCCGCTGCAGGGGCTTCACCGAGGAACACATCCACGGTATCGCCAATCGCATCCCGGAATGCCTCATCCGTCATCCAGAAGCAGGCGGAATATTTTCATAATCCCCAAAGATGCAAGTCGTAGGGAGGTTTGACGCTTACACATTTTCTTCCCTTGAAAAAAGAGTGTTGCACTCGTCGAGTACGGTTCAACAGAGTACGGGCAATGCCAAGATATTCGTTCGCAACTTTCGACAACGACTTTATTCATTTTATAGATAACTCAAGCAGTTCTTGTTCTGTATACCCAAGTGCACTACGTACCTTTTTAATTGCGTCAGCAAAATGCTTCAATGCATATTCATTAGCAAACTTTTCTGAAGTAAAGTTAGAATAGATTTCATTGTGATATCGCCTTGCCAGAACTATTTTATAGGGATCCCAATCATCCATTGCGCGTATCCCCTGTGAAGTCTTTTCATATTCCGCTCTTTCGTTCGCTTCCATCCGAGCATATTCATAAGGGCTTTTTCCAGAGTTCTTGAAATGAATCCAATGACCATACTCATGGAGTACGCAAAAAAGCGAAAGCAGAATCGGATATTCTACATTGAACGCCATCATCCGTTGACTAATATGATTGATTATTGACTCTAGTCTGCAACAACGATACTATCAAGGTCTGCTAAAGTTGACGCATACTCAATAACAAACAGCTTGGCTAAACTTGCAGGAATTTGTGGCTCGTTCTCGTTTTTTGAAACAAATATTTCATCATCAGAACAATCCACCAAAATCAGCGATTTTGCATTATAAGAGTCAGGAAAATCTTCTTTGTAGAGAAAACCATTTATTTTATTCTTTACCTCTCTGAAATTTTCCGGCTGCATTGCCCACGGCACAAACATTATACCTATGCCGATACAAACTACAAGCAAAAACAAAAATACTCCAAATCGTTTTTTCTTACGGCGTTTTCTCTGCATATATGTGCTCACCTCCCAACACCAAAACTCCTATGTGCCATTTTTAATCGGCATAATTTGCCTGAATACACTCTGTAAATCCAGACGGATCTCCCAACTTAGCTTTATCAATATTATCACGAAGATATTTGCGTGTGGCGTCATCACAGCGATCTGTTCCCATATAAGGCATATCAAAGGCTTTTTCGAGTTCAGCTAAGGCTTTTGCCGCCCTTTCCGAATCCGTATTGTAAGTATCAAGCCATTCCTGCATCCAAGAATATTCCCAAAGGTTAGATGCTCTTGTATCGCCATATCCTATCTGAAAAGACGCTCCCGTATCTTCGCCTTCCAAAGCATCAGGCAGCGTAACGCCCTCCGGCCAATTCAAACTCTCAATGGTCGTTAGGTATTCTTCTTCAATGGTAGCAAAGTCCGTGAAACCTCTTGTGTTTGTGTCGGAGTCCGAAGAAGTGGAGCAGCCTGCCAGCATAATCACCAGCAAAGAAATCATAACACACAGTAACAGTCTGTACGGTCTTTCGGATTTTGAGATTGTTCGTTTCATTTTGTTTCCTCCTTGAATTGAGTTTTATTATCTAAGAGCCAATGCAGGCTCTAATTTTGCTGCTTTCAATGCTGGTAATAATCCGCCCAATAATGCTGTAAGCACAGACACAGCAACTGCAACAACAGCAACGCTGATTGGATAACTCGGTGTTCCCACCGGGGAATCCACAGGGAGCAACGCTCCAATACAATGCACCAAAATCAGCGAAATCAAAATAGCTGCAAAGCAAACGAATATTGATAAAATCAACTGTGAGCCTAAAACCAGTGCCACAATATTTGTTCGTGAAGCACCTATCGCTCTGCGGATCAGCAACTCATGTGTGCGCTGTTCCAATGAAGATAGTCCGATATTGATCTGCCCTAATACGGAAACAAACAGCAACAAAAGCGAAGTAACCAAAAGCCCTAATTGCAGTATGGACAATACCGAATCATAGGTATCTCCAATATCACTCCGCCCAGCACTTTCCCAGTAACCGCCAATGGTATCAGTCAAAATGTCGCCAAGGGCAGAACGTATCTGTTCGATTGTCAGTCCTGTTGTGGGATGCCAATACACATTTGCATTTTGTACTTGCCACATTGCTGGTGCGAAATTGAGGATCGCCGCAGAATCCGTATAGATAGTCGGAAAATCCCTGCCATCGTTTACTACTCCGACAATATTGAATGGGGTTAACGAAAGTGTGCTTTTTACATTCCCTGCAGCATAGGGCGAATCATTAAAATAGTTTTTAGCTTCTTTGTTTATGACCACTTCAAGCGATCCGCCCTCACTCGAAGGCTCTAACCATCTACCGGATGTCATTGGAAGATTATAGACTTGACTATATGCCTCCGTGGTGCAAACTACATCAAAAGCCATCAGGTTTTGGTAAACATCATTCGGCGGTATTGGCGTTAAATCTTTCATTGGTGCAAATCGAATATCCTCTCCCATAGAAAAAGTAACAGCGGCTACATCATCAATGGCTTCAAATCTCTGGAATAATTGTTCCATTTTATTTCTATCGTGAAAATCGGATTCCGTTATCACGAATGAGTAAGTAGGTGACCAGCCATATACCTGTGCGTTTACGGAAATCAAATACTCCCGTCCAAGCGTACCAACTAATACCGATCCAATCATTGCGATAATGCCTACAAGCATTGAAACACTTGTCAGAATACTTCTAAGTGGAGACAGACGAAGGTCTTTAAGTATCATTTTTAGCACAAGTTATCCTCCCTCCATCCATTTCAAAAATCGTATCACAGGTATCTGCAATATCAGGATCGTGCGTAACCAACAGCAGCATAATTCCATTTTCTTTTACGACGCTGTGCAACAGTTCCATAATCTGCGTTCCCGTCTTTTTATCCAACGCTCCCGTAGGCTCATCACATAAAATGGCTTCCGGAGATACTGCAAGCGCCCTTGCGATTGCAACTCTTTGTTGTTCACCGCCGGACAAATTGATTGGATAATCATTTTCCTTGCTTTCTAAGCCGACACTTTTTAGCAAGCCTGTAATTATCTCGTGACGCTGTTTGGCGGTAAACGACTTTTTGGCATAGAGTAGGGGTAATTCGATATTTTCCCATACCCGCAAGTGCTTAATCAGAGAGTAGTTCTGAAATACAAATCCGATATTATTGGCTCGCAGTATAGACAGATCACGGTCTTTCAAAGCAGAAATAGATATACCATCATAAAGGTACTCGCCCTCATATTCCCGATTTAACAAGCCAATAATGGATATAAGGCTTGTTTTGCCTGAGCCGGACTTTCCGACAATGGCATAACTGCGCCCTCGTTGCAATTCCATATTAGCGTTGGTTACTGTTGTCAGCATATCGCCATTATTCAATTTGACGCTTGCTTTCAAATCCTTTATTTTGATTAAAGTCTTTTCGGAAATTCCTTTCATTTTATCAAATTCCCCTCGGATCAAGGTTTGGCGGAGTAGCAGAAACCACATCGCCCTCCTCTAAGCCGGACAGTATTTCTATATTGGCTCCGTCTGTCACACCCAATGTCACTTTTGTTTCCACTCTTTCTCCATTCGGAGTAATTACAGTAACCAATCCCGTACCTTGTCTACCCGCTATTACCGACAGCGGCAATATAAGGACATCATTTCTCGTTGTCGCCGTTATGACTACCGTTGCTCTTTGCCCCGATTTCACATCGACTGTTTGACTGATCAAGCATTGCAGAATGCCCTCTTGCGGCACGATTCCCGTAAACGCATTTTCATCTGCGGCAGGCGACACCACGGCAATCATATCGGTTGGTCCTACACCATCATATACTTGAAATTTTGCTTTCAACTCTGCATACTCCGGTAAGGTACTCAAAAAATTATCTGCCTCTACATTGAGGGCAAATCCTGTATAATGCACTATCGCTACGGGATAATTACTCGGTACGCTTTCATTGGATGGGGCAATAGAGGTAATTGTACCATCCACCGGAGATTTCAATTCTTTGCCGTTCACAGTTCCAATAATTTGCCCGGCAGTGATTTTTTCTTCTAATTCTACCGCTGTATTAAATATGCCATTTTCGGGTGAGGAAATAATAAACGGTACTGCCGGAACAATAGTCGTTTGCGTTGAAACGGTTGGAGTAATTGTCCCTCGTACAACTGATACCGTTTTTTCTGCGGATGTTGCGCTATCTGTAAGATTGTTTTCGTCTGTCTGCCCAATTGCAGAGCAGGCAGATAGCGTAAATACAAGAAACAAAATAGAACATAGCAGCATTTGTTTTCTTAGCAACTTCATCATTCCTCCTTATGCCGTATCACAAAAAATACGAGCCTCTATCTTGATACTTTTATTATACCAAAACAGAAGCCCGTATTTTCTTGATTGCTCGTAAGATATTCCTCTTTTTTTCTATGCAAATTCTTACAATTTTCCTATGCCAACGGCAAAGTAATTGAAAACTTGTTTTGTTCCTCTTGGCTCTCTGCAACGATTGTACCATTGTGTAGTTCAACAATCTGCTTTGCAATCGCCAAACCTAATCCAGCTCCTCCACTGCTTGTACTTCTCGCTGCGTCAAGCCGATAAAACTGCTCGAAAATCCTGTTTAACTTTTCTTCCGGCAGAGTATCGCCGTGGTTACAAAAAATAATGCTGACCGTATCTTCCTGACATTGTGCGCTGATCGTGATATCCGTATTTTCAAAACTGTAGATAACCGCATTTCTCAAAAGGTTATCAAAAACACGCTGAATTTTGTCTGCGTCACATCGAAGCATTATATCATCATCAACACAAAGATTACATTGCAAATTCTTTGATTTGAGCATAGGCTTAAATTCATATACTAGTTGCTCCAGCAGGCGAGTTAAATTGATTTTCGTGTATTGTAATGTAATATCGTATATATTGAATCGTGTTATCTCGAAAAACTCGTTAATCAGATCCTCTAACCGTTCTGCCTTACCAAGAGTGATTGAAAGGTACTTTTCTCGAAGTTCCTTTGAGATTTGCGACTCATCACGCAGTAAAGTAAGATACCCGATTACAGAAGAAAGCGGTGTTTTCAAATCGTGTGCAAGATACATAATCAGGTCATTTTTTCGCTGCTCATTTTCTTTTGCAAGCCTTGCATTACTTTCAGCCTCTTGTTTTAACTGATTGATGTTAGCGGCGATTTCACTCAACTCCGGGGACATTTCAATGTAACTGACATTCTGATCGAACATTTTTCCTGTCGCAGCCTGTACCTCGTACACATAGGCGACTACTTTTTTCAAAAGTAGGTATGTCAAGTATATAATACAGCAACCCCACACGATTACAGCCACTATATAAAGATATGCTGTTCTGTAATACAAGTAATAATACAAAACATACTTGCGGAGAATTTCCTCTGCCATAATTCCTAAAAGAAAAGTACCGCCTAAAATAAGCACAGAGCAAATCGCACATTGAATTACATACCCTTTGAACAAGGTAGAGAGCAGATAGTTTTTTTCTTTTTTATTCAATTTCATAACCTACCCCCCAAACAGTTTTAATGAACTTCGGATTTTTTGAAGGTTCATTCAATTTTCCCCGAAGCCGCCCAATGTGCGCCATTACCGTATTGTTATTGTTGCGAAGATACTTTTCTTTCCACACGGCTTCAAATAATTCCTCCGAGGCGACAACTTTACCCTGATGTTCGCACAGATACCACAGAATAGAAAACTCCAACGGAGTCAAGGCTATTTCTTTGCCATACAAGTAGCACTTGTGGCTGACTCTGTTTATCAGTAGACCTCTGATGTCATACTCGTCTTTTTCTTCGGATTGGCTCAAATTAGGACTGTTATAGCTCTGATAACGCCTTAATTGCGTCTTTACTCTTGCCACAACCTCTAAAGGATTAAACGGTTTCGTTATATAATCATCCGCACCAATCGTAAGCCCCATAATCTTGTCGCTATCCTCAATTTTGGCGGTAAGCATAATAATAGGGAAGTAAAACTTTTCCCGAATTTTTTGGCAAAGTCGAAAACCATCAATATCCGGCAGCATAATATCAAGTATCGCTAAATCAATCTGCGACTGTTCGATACATTTCATCGCCTCTAACCCATTATAACATTTATATACTGAATAACCATCGTTACTCAAATACACTTCAAGCAGATCAACGATTTCTTTTTCGTCATCCACAATTAAAATCTTCTTGTTCATTGATCCTACACCTCATTTTCGGGTACGGCTTCCATTATGTCGCCAAAATCACACTCTAAGTATTCGCATATATTCAACAGCACGGGAAGGGTAACATTTTCATTTTTTCCGAGTTTCGCAAATGTACTTTTGCTTGCCCCGACCGCTTCTCGTAATTGACTCTTTTTCATTCCCTTGTCAATCAGAAGTTTCCAAAGTTTGTTGTACCGTACTTTCATTTCCGCACCTCCACCCAAATATAGTTTGTATTATAGCACTTTGAGAGTGAAATCGCAATTATTAAGTCTGTATTTTGAGACTTTTAGTTTTCAAACCGGCACAATATCTTTCTGATATGTAATCCAACCGCCTGCAAAATGCAGGCGGCTTGTGTATTTTAATAGGCAGGTGCGCCGTAGCCAAGAATCTCGTAATAACCGATAGAATACTCATTGACTCGGCAACTGTCGCCGGAGTTGCCCTCGACCGTATAAACCTTGCCGTTTTCGACCTTTTGAACAATACCCGTATGGTCGGATAATCCATCCTGACCACTTTCGTCTGCCCAATCGAAGAAAATAATCATTCCGGGGGCAGGCTCGGCGCTGCCATCCAGCCATTGTCCACGATCCTTAAACCATTGTACTCCGTTGACACAGCCTGCATATTTTGGGATAACTCCAGCGTCGATATAGCCGCACTCGTTGGCACACCAAGATACAAAGCAAGCACACCATTCTACACGGGAGTTAAAACCGTACCACGACCAATACGGCTGACCGCCCACATTGCCAACCAGAGAGAGTGCAACGGTCACGATCTGTCCGTCGCCGCCTGTAATGCCGTAAAGCACCTGTGACCAAAGGTAATTGTTTTCATCTGCAAGCAGTTCAGCGAGGTAGCCTTTCTGTTCTTCGTTAAAACCATATTGCGCCGCCATTTCCTCGGCAGTCTTGTGGCTGACGGTAATATACAGATAGGTTT
>ENA-ORPK01001165-ORPK01001165.1-human-gut-metagenome-genome-assembly--contig:-NODE-1165-length-21893-cov-7.304927_pt1 | contig 21893 bp, 18 predicted proteins | sample MGYA00242139_ERZ509068 | MGnify/ENA primary metagenome ERZ509068 (study PRJEB26280, sample SAMEA2338687) | human gut metagenome | biome: human gut; feature: human-associated habitat; material: faeces... | reverse complement strand
TTACAGAAGGCAACCTTACACCGGTAGCCTGTCTGGACTTTAACCCTGTAGGCTGCGAACGCCGCGATGAATGCATTACCTTGCCGCTGTGGCAGGGACTGAACAAGGTTATTGCGGATTATTTGGACAATATAACTCTGCAAGATATTCTCGACAATTATAAAGCCCGTAGCATTGATAATTATTCTATTTAATGCCAAGCGCCGGTTTCATAAAGCCGGCCTTTTTTTATGCTAAAAAAGAAAGCAGTCCGCGCAGACTGCTTTCTTTCGGTTAGGAAATGGGATGTGATATGTATTTTATCTGCTTACTCAGCAAATAACGGAGTGGAGAGATAACGCTCACCTGTATCAGGCAGCAGCGCTACGATAACCTTGCCCTTGTTTTCCGGACGTTTGGCCAATACGGTTGCCGCATATACGGCAGCACCGGAGGAAATACCTACCAGCACGCCTTCCTTATGGGCAATTGCACGACCTGTTTTGAAAGCATCCTCGTTTTCAACAGCGATGACTTCATCATAAACCTTGGTATCCAGGGTATCAGGTACAAAGCCTGCGCCGATTCCCTGAATTTTATGCGGACCGGCAACACCTTTGGAAAGTACCGGAGAACCCGCAGGCTCTACAGCAACAACCTTAACATTCGGATTTTGGGATTTCAAATATTCACCTACACCGGAAACAGTACCGCCTGTACCTACGCCGGCAACAAAGATATCAACCTTGCCTTCGGTATCCTGCCAGATTTCCGGACCGGTAGATGCTCTGTGGGTTGCCGGGTTAGCAGGATTGGTGAACTGGCTGGGGATAAAGCTGTTCGGAGTGCTTTCTGCCAGCTCCTGAGCTTTGGCAATCGCACCTTTCATGCCCTTAGCGCCGTCAGTCAGTACCAGCTGTGCGCCATAAGCCTTCAGCAGATTGCGGCGTTCAACGCTCATGGTTTCAGGCATGGTCAAAATAATTTTGTAACCGCGGGCAGCAGCTACAGATGCCAGACCGATACCGGTGTTGCCGCTGGTGGGTTCAATAATAGTAGCCCCCGGCTTAAGAACACCCTTAGCCTCTGCATCATAAATCATTGCTTTGGCAATTCTATCTTTGACGCTGCCGGCGGGATTGAAGTATTCCAGCTTGCCCAGAATCTTTGCTTCCAGCTTGTTTTCAGCTTCGTAGTTTTTCAGCTCCAGCAGCGGAGTGCCACCAATCAAATCAGTAATGCTAGTATAAATTGCCATAATAAATCGCTCCTTTATCTTTCTATAATCAGTAATTTTCTTCGTTGAGTTTTTGCTCTATATCAACAGGTAACCAAAGTCAACATCGTGTATTAAAATGTAAGCTCCTCATCGGTAAAATCCCTCATTTTCTCTGTTTTGCAATCTCTAGTAATCATAGTTAATTTATAGGTATTATTATACTGTTTTTTTTCTTACTGTCAACAAAAAGAATTAAAATTTTCTTTGCTTGACAAAAAAACGTCTGTAATGTACCATATGAAACATATTAAGACAGTAGGAATTGAATTTTACTCAAAATACGCCGCAAAAAGACGCTGACTCTGTAAATCTCACGCCGGTAAGCGTATAATAGAAAAGTAAAAGCAGGATTTCCGCTATTGAAGGAGAATGTTTTATTATTATGAAGCAATTTATCTATGCAGATAATGCAGCTACAACAAAAATGAGTGACATTGCCGTACAGGCAATGCTGCCCTATCTTCAGGAAATATATGCCAATGCTTCCAGCGTGCACCTTTTAGGTCAGCGCAGTGCAGCAGCTTTGTTTAGCGCACGGCAGCAGGTGGCACAGGTACTTAACTGTGCGCCGAAGGAAGTTTTTTTTACCTCCGGCGGCAGCGAAGCAGATAACCAGGCGCTTATCAGCGCCGCAGCTATTGGCAAAAAGCAGGGCAAATGCCATATCGTTTCCACTGCCATGGAGCATCATGCTATTTTGCACACGCTCGAAGCTTTGCAAGCGGAAGGCTTTACCGTAACACTGCTGCGTCCGCAGGCTGACGGCATCGTCACTGCCACGCAGGTAGCAGAAGCTATTACAGATACCACCTGTCTTGTTTCCGTCATGTACGCCAACAACGAAACAGGTGCCATCCAGCCTATACGTGAAATCGGAGCGCTCTGCCGCAAGCGTGGTGTATTTTTTCATACCGACGCCGTGCAGGCCGCAGGACATCTTACTATTGACGTACAGCACGATAACATCGATATGCTTTCGCTTTCCGCACACAAATTCCATGGACCGAAGGGCATCGGCCTTTTATTCGCCAAGAGCAATATTCAACTTACAAGTCTTATCCGCGGCGGCGGTCAGGAGCGCGGCAAGCGTGCCGGTACCGAAAACCTTCCCGGCATCATCGGACTTGCCGCAGCACTTAAAGATGCACAGGAAAATATGCAGGCAAACACTGCTTATATCACAGGTCTGCGCGATGCTCTGCGCAACGGTTTAGATAAAATTGACGGCGCCAGCTTCAACGGCAGCCGTGAGCATTGCCTGCCCGGTACTGTCAACTACAGCTTTCAGGGAGTAAACGGCGAAACACTGCTTTCGCTGCTTTCTAACGAAGGTATCTGCTGCTCGTCCGGCTCCGCCTGCTCCGCAGGCTCGCTTGAGCCCAGCCATGTACTGCTCGCCCTCGGCCTGAGCCATGAAACGGCTCAAAGCGCCCTGCGCTTTTCGCTGTGCGAATACAATACTATGGACGAAGTCCAAACAATTATAACTAAGGTTACAGAAGCGGTAAACCGCTTACGGAGGTAAAAGTATGCTGTCAACAGCTGCCAATTTAATAAATAAGCTCGCCTGTGAGCATAATCTGAGCGACGCAGAGCTGTTGACGCTGATAACAAGTACTGAACCTGACATCAACAAGCTGCTCGCCTGCGAAGCGGATAAACTCCGCCGTCAATATTACGGCGACAAGGTCTATATCCGCGGACTGATTGAATTCACCAATTACTGCAAAAACAACTGCTACTACTGCGGTATCCGCGCCGGCAACAGCCTCGCGGCACGCTACCGTCTGACACAGGAAGAAATTCTGGCCTGTTGCGCCGAAGGCTATAGGCTCGGCTTCCGCACCTTCGTGCTGCAGGGTGGCGAGGATGCGTATTATACGGATGACAAAATCTGCGCCATCGTCAGCGCCATCCGCAAGCAACATCCGGACTGCGCCATTACGCTATCCATTGGCGAAAAAAGCCGTGCCAGCTATCAGGCATACTTCAATGCAGGCGCCAACCGTTATCTGCTGCGCCACGAAACTGCAGACGTAGAGCATTACGCCAAGCTGCATCCCGACTGCATGAGCCTGGAAAACCGCAAGCGCTGCCTGTTCGATCTCAAGGAAATCGGTTATCAGGTTGGTTCCGGCTTCATGGTAGGCTCCCCCTACCAGACACCACAAAACCTTGTCAGCGACCTGCGCTTTCTGCAAAAGCTGCAGCCTGATATGATTGGCATAGGTCCTTACATTACGCATGAACACACACCGTTTAAGGATATGGCAAGCGGTACTTTAGAGCAGACGTTGCACCTGCTGTCTATCCTGCGACTGCTCTTCCCTTACGCGTTGCTGCCATCGACAACAGCACTCGGCACCATCCATCCCAAAGGCCGCGAGCTAGGACTCCAGGCCGGCGGCAACGTCGTGATGCCCAACCTTTCACCGGTAAGCGTGCGCAAAAAATATGAGCTGTACGCCAACAAAATCTGCACTGGCGAAGAGGCAGCCCAATGCCGTGGCCGTCTGGAGGCACGCGTAAAAATAGCAGGCTATAACATAGTAACCGACAGAGGCGATGTACGCCGCACTTTAGATAAACCAGAAGGAGAAAAATTATGAACAAGAAAGCACTAATCGCTATGAGCGGTGGCGTTGATTCCAGCGTTTCCGCATTGATGATGCTGGAGCAGGGCTACGAATGCACCGGCGTAACCATGAAGCTTTTTGCCAACGAGGATATCGGTGTTTCCAAAGCCAACAGCTGCTGCTCTATCGACGATGTAGCAGATGCCCGCAGCGTAGCAACCGGCCTTGGCATGCCTTACTACGTTTTCAACTTTGCCGACCGCTTCGAGCGCGATGTTATCGACCGTTTCGTTGACGCTTACGTTAACGGCAGAACGCCTAACCCCTGCATTGACTGCAACCGCTATCTGAAATTCGACCAGCTTTTCGTGCGCGCACAGGAGCTTGGCTGTGATTACGTTGTCACCGGCCACTATGCGCAAATCAGCTATGATGAAGCCAAAGGCCGTTACCTGTTGCGTAAGGCAGTTGATCCTTTGAAGGACCAAAGCTACGTGCTTTATTCGCTCACACAGAAGCAGTTGGCACACGCTATGTTCCCACTCGGCGGCCTGCATAAGACACAGGTACGCGAAATCGCCGAAAAGCATGGCTTCGTCAACGCCCAAAAGCATGACAGCCAGGATATCTGCTTTATCCAGACCGGTACCTATGCTGACTTTATCGAAGCGCGCCTGGGCAGAAAATTTAAGCCCGGCAACTTCGTAGACGAGGCAGGCAACGTACTCGGCAGACACAAGGGCATTATCCATTACACCGTAGGCCAGCGCAAAGGCCTTGGTCTGGCACTGCCGCAGCCGATGTACGTTAAAGAGATTGACACCAAGAACAACGCTGTTATCCTCACAACAAACGAGGGACTGTTTACCAAAAACGTTACAGCCAAGAACATCAACCTCATCGACTGCGACGCTATAACCGAACCGCGCCGCGTGAAAGCACGCATCCGCTACCACCAGCAGGAGCAATGGGCAACCGTTACCCAGCCTGACGCAGATACGCTGCAGCTCGTTTTTGACGAGCCTCAGCGCGCTATTACCAAAGGCCAGTCCGTTGTTATGTATGACGGTGACGTAGTTGTCGGCGGCGGCACAATCGTATAATACCCTGCAAATTAAAAGCATCAGTTGCTACAATAATTGTAGCAACTGATGCTCTTTTATTATACTCGTTCTGAATGAGTAATAATTTTACCAGTTGTCAGCAAAACCTTTTTAAGCATGATTAATATTTTCTTTATATATACATTGTTAACACTGACTCTATATGATAGAATATAAACAGGCAGATATAAAGCGAAACAATATTTTTATACCGCTCTAAAATAAGTTTGCCAGAAGTAAGGAGGAATAATATGAAATCATTAAAAGGCACCAAAACCGAAAAGAACCTGTTGGAGGCATTTGCTGGCGAATCCATGGCACGCAACAAATACACCTGGTTTGGTATTGTAGCCCGCAAAGCAGGCTATGATCAAATCGCTGAATTATTTGAGAAAACCGCTAATAATGAAAAAGCTCACGCTTATATGTGGTTCAAGGAATTAGACCAGTTAGGCGATACTGCAGCTAACCTTTTAGCAGCAGCTGAAGGCGAAAACCATGAATGGACCGATATGTATGTAAAAATGGCACAAGAAGCTGAGGAAGAAGGTTTCCCTGAAATCGCAGCAAAAATGCGCGGTGTTGCAGCTATCGAAAAACGTCATGAAGAACGCTATCGTAAACTCTTACAAAACATCGAAGAAATGAAGGTTTTCAGCAAAGACAGCGGCCTGACCATTTGGGAATGCCGCAACTGTGGTCATATTGTAGTCGGCCCCAGCGCTCCGGAAGTTTGCCCTGTCTGCGCTCATCCGCAAGGTTTCTTTGAAGTACATATGGATAACTTCTAAGCTTATACATCTCCCCAAATGCATAAGAGAAAGTAGAAAAGTGTAGCGTAAAATTTACGTTGCACTTTTTCTTTATTTCCGTTTCAAAACCAATACGCAAATGAAACGCAAATTTTTACGTTTCATTTCTAATACAACGTAAAAGAGGCGTGCAAATTATGCATGGCTCTAATTTCTTATAATGAATTTTTAGGTTAAGGAATATTTTGTACCCCTACCCTTGCCACCTTTAACAAGCTTATTTTTCTCCACTAAGCTGTTCAATAATCTAATAGTTTTAGCTCTACTAAAGCCTGTTATAGCTGAAACATCAGAGCTTGCCAAAACTAAATTAGCGGCAAATACTTCTAAAACTGCTTGCTCATCCACAGCAAGCGGAAGTTGATACTCCACGCTAGGCAAAGTAACCATTACTGCATTGTCACTTATAGCAAAATTCGGTTTCACGTCAGCGTTCCTGTATGCTTCTAAAATTCTACGCACTCCTGTACCAAAGATTTCTACATATTTTAATCCGAAGAACACATTGCCTAAAGTAGGATTACGTAAAACAGATACATACCCCTTCAAATATTCTTCCTTGCTAACACCTAATGGTAAGCCACCAGGAGAAACTATTTCTATTTTATCAGTATACATCAATACTCTTATATTAGCATTGATATCCCAAGTGCGATGTACTAAAGCATTAGCTAATGCCTCACGAAATGCCCTTTCAGGAATCTGTTCCTTAGTAATTCGTTCAGCTCCCTTTATCAGTTCATATACATAATAACGCCTGAATAGCTTTATCGCCTTAGCAAATTGCTCAATAACTGATACATTCTTAATGAGCTCCCTATCTAAAATCACATCATTACTGCTACCAAATTTAGCAATATCAATGCCCGGGAAGCTGTTAGTATCTGCTAAAAGTTCTCCGGCATTGTTGAATCTGTCCTTGCTGTAATATAAATTCAAGGTTCTGCATATATCTTTTGTCAGCTTCTTAATGCCAAGCTTAGCCTGCAATTCCTTTTCTAAAATAGTAAACCTTAATTCGCTATTTCCAGCAGGAAGTTCATCATAATACTTTCCCGTACCAAGTAAAGTCAAACGATTCAATTCCCCTCTATCAACCTCTATGGTAGAAGTATCATTACGTTTATAGGCCTTTCCCTTGTACAAATACGGTTTGTCCAAACCTTCAGAAACCTTTAAAGTTATAGTATTATTTTGAGAATTAATTCTCAGTGTAAAATCAGGCTTTGGTGAAATGCTATCATTGATACGATTTTCTAAATCAAGGCATACCTTTTCAGGATTATTTATACCGCAAGGAGTTCCGTCATCCCTTACGCCAAATAAAATTTCTCCAGTGCCATAATTAGCATAAGCACTGACTGTTTTCAGAAATGTATTGGTGACATCAGACTTAAATTCCAGGCTTTTAGTTTCTTTCATCTGTTACGCCTCCTATCACTATTAAACAAATTGTAGCAGAACTCAGCAGTAAGCGCAACGTATTTTTTTACGTTTTATTTTCGTTCCACTTTTATTTCATTTTTCGTTTCAAAACCAATACGCAAATGAAACGCAATTTTTTACGTTTCACTTCTGTTGCAACGCAAAAAAGAGCCGTGCCTGCGCACGACTCTTTTTTATTGCTTATTCAGCTTATCTTACCAATGATATTTTTCGCCTCTGCTGATTTTAAAAGCACGGTAAATCTGCTCAATCAGCAATAAACGTATCATCTGATGCGTAAAGGTCATTTTAGAAAAGCTCAGCGCCAAATCGGCACGCTTACGCAACGCATCAGTATAGCCAAAGGCACCGCCAATCACAAAGGTGATATGGCTGTTGCCGGCAAGCGCCAGCTCGTCCAGCTTTGCCGCCAAATCCGGACTGCTCAGCTGCTTGCCGATGACATCCAGCAAAATCACATAGGAATTTGCCGGGATAATTGCCAGCAGGCGTTGCGTTTCACGCTCCAGCACCTGCTGCTTTTCCGCAGGGGAAGGATTGTCCGGCATACGCTCCTCGTTAATTGCCAGTGTTTCCAGCTTGCAGAAGGGCGTCAGCCTTTTGCTGAATTCCTCTATCCCCGCAGTAAGATATTTTTCTTTAATTTTGCCTACACAGGCTATCGTTATCTTCAATTGCCGTAATCCTTCGGAACCTCTTCCAATACCACAGTTCTGCTTTCTCTCTGACCGTTACGCATAATAGTTACTTCGGCTCTGTCGCCTACCTTGCATTTAGACAGAACAGTGCGCAGGTCAAGCGCAGTCTTTACCTTGTTGCCGTTAAAGCTCAGGATAATATCGCCGGGGCGGATATCAGCTTTTGCTGCCGGACTGCCGGGAACAACCTTTACGAGGAAGATGCCGCCGTGCAGGTTAATTTCAAAGCCGTAGCGGTCAGCAATTTCCTGATCCATCAGCGAAGCACCCAGATACGGTCTTGCAATACGTCCACGCTCTGCCAGCTCCTGCAGAATCGGTTTAGCTGTGTTGATAGGAATAGCAAAGCCAATGCCTTCAACACCGCTTACAGCAACCTTAGCACTGTTGATGCCGACTACCTCGCCGTCAGCATTTACCAAAGCACCGCCGCTGTTACCGGGGTTGATTGCCGCATCAGTCTGAATCAGATTGAACTTGCGCTCGCCTACTTCAATGCTACGGTTCAATGCACTGATAACGCCTGCGGTTACACTGCCGCGAAATTCCAGTCCCAGCGGGTTGCCGATAGCAATTGCCGGTTCTCCGACCTGCAGTGTATCGCTGTCACCAAAGGTGGCAACGGTAAGGTTATCCGCATCAATTTTTACTACAGCCAAATCGGTTACGGCATCGGCACCCAGAACCTTGCCCTTAACGGTACGTCCGTCAGACAGGCTGACGATGATTTCCGACGCTCCCTCAACTACGTGGTTGTTGGTCGCAATATAGCCGGCCTTATCATAAATAACGCCGCTGCCTGTACCGCGCTCCATCAGCTGCGTGCGGTTGAAGAAGTCACGCACATAAGCCTTATTGGTGATACCTACGACAGCAGGACCAACCTTCTTGGCGGCAGCTACAATCGGTGTATTGCGCGCTGCGCTCAGCTGCTGCTCAGTCTTGACAGCAGGCTTATCATGCACTGCGGCAGATGTTTTATTGTCGCCGCAGCCGGCAACCAAAATTGCCGCACCTAAAAGACCACAGACAAAAATATTGGCCGATTTTTTCCAGATACTCTTGTTCATCTGTATCCACTCCTTATTTTAAATCTAAGACTGCCGGCAGCGGACTGTCTGCTACTACCCTGTTCTGAGCAGCCACAAAAAGCTCTGTTTCCTGCAGGCGGTTATTATCATGTAAAATATTCTGCACCGTATCCTGCGCCAGCTGCGGCAGGTTATTGTGCTCACTCAGGTGCGCCAGCACGATATGCTCCGGCAGACGTTCAAGCTCCGTCAGAAAATGTCCGGCGGTATCATTGGATAAATGTCCCAGCGTACTTAAAATACGCTGCTTCAGATGACGCGGATAAGGACCGTTTTTCAGCATTTCCACATCATGATTGGCTTCGAGCACCAAAGCACTGCTGCCGGCAACCGCCTCACGGATGGTATCGGTCACAAAGCCCGCATCCGTAAGATATGTGCACTTAGAGCCGTTGCTGCGGCTCGTAAAGGTATATCCGTGCGGGTCAACGGCATCATGCGGAATACTGAAGCTCTGCACCTCCAGATCACCGCAAAGCAGACGGTTATTGTCAATAAGACGGCAGTTTTGGCGCACCAGACTGCTGTCCTTGGCTAATATTGCACGCCAGGTAAGCGCACTGCTATATACAGGCACCTGATAATTTTTTAAAAATGTTGCCAGCCCACGGACATGATCGACATGCTCATGTGTAATAAACACGCCGTCCAGCTCGTTTACGCTGACGCCTATTTCCTTCATTCTCGTTGTCAACGCTCTGCAGCTGATACCTATATCAACCAAAAAGCGTTGCTTTGCTGTGCTTATCAAAGCAGCATTCCCCTTGCTGCCGCTAGCCAGCATGACTATCTGAAAGTCGTTTAGCACCAAGCCTTCACTCCTATCAATATAACATCTTTATTATAGCAAATTCACAAACTGCTATTGTGGCATTTTGGTAAAAATAACGCTACAAAAATCTGACATAATTACTCAATATATAAAGAAAAGTGTACCAATCAGCTAGAGAATCGGTACACTTCTTTATAGTTTAATGCATCGTGGAGCACTTCGGACACAGACCAAAGAAATAGAACTGACGGCGGCTGATAGTATAACCGCTCTGCTTTTCTACATCCTGTGTCAGCTGCAGCTTAACGCCGTCATCCATCAGTGCATCGTCTACCGCACCGCATTTCAAGCAGCGCAGATGATAATGCTCGCTGATATCGGCATCATAACGGAAGCTGTCCTCTCCTGTATTCAGAATCTGAATAACGTTGATATCATGCAGAATTTCTACGGTTTTATACACCGTAGCAAAGCTCATAGCAGGAAACTTCGGCTGCAGCTTATTAAACAGCATCTCTGCATTCGGATGCCATGTTTCATCAGCCAAGGCTTCATATACAGCAAGTCTTTGAGGGGTGACCTTATAGCCACGCTCGCGCAACAGGTTGGTTAATTCCTGACTTGTAAGCATATTCATCACTCCATTGCCAACAGAATCGGATACAGCGGTTGTCCGCCGTAAAAGGTTTCAACCTCCCACTCATCATTCAGCTCTTCCACTTCAGCTGCCAGCTTTTCAGCCTGCTCTTCGGTTACATCGGCACCATAATATAAGCTGATCAGTTCATAATCCCCATCTGTCAGCATCTTCTGCAGCACTTCCTCCATGCTGCTGCCGTTGCAAACAATTTTATCATTTAAGATACCAAGATAATCGCCCTCATGGATAGCAATACCGTTTACTACGCTGTCGCGTACAGCTACGGTAATGCTGCCACTGGCTGTTTCCTTGGCTTCCTTGGTCATAATAACAGTGTTTTCATCCATGCTGCGTGTTGCATCAAAATGCAGCAGTGCGGACAAACCCTGTGCCATATTGGTAGTAGGAACATAGGCTACCTTGGAATTACCCAGCAGCTTACGCACCTGCTCAGCCGCCAAAACAATATTCTTATTGTTCGGCAGAATAATGTACTGCTCGCAGGTACCGTTTTCAATAGCATTGACAAACTCCTCTACCGGAGGATTCATGCTCTGACCGCCGCTGATAATCTCTGCAGCACCCATTTCATGCATGATTTTGGCAATGCCGTCACCGGCTGCAACAGTAAGCACACCAACGCCATGCTTTACCGGTTGAATATCCTCAGCAGTAAAGAGACGGTTTTCGTGCTGGTCACGCATATTTTCTATTTTGATATCATGCAACGTACCCCATGTCTGCGCCATATTGAGCGCATCACCGGGATGCTTGGTATGGATATGCACTTTTACAATATCCTCTACCACTGCCACAATCATGGAATTGCCCATGCCCTCCAAGGCCTTGCTGACAGTCTGCTTATCAACATTAGCCTCCTTAACGATAAATTCGGTGCAATAAGGATATTCCAAATCAAGCGGCTCGCCCTTTTGAATCTGTACCTTAGCACGCGGTGTAACAGGCAACACTTCGCAATCCTGACCGCGCAGGCCTGCCAGACAGCCCTCGAAAAAGACAATCAGGCCTTGGCCGCCGGCATCAACAACACCGGCTGCCTTCAATGCAGGCAACAGCTCCGGAGTTCTTGCAAGCTCTTCCTTGCCGCTGCGAATAGCCTCCAGCAGTACTTCCTCCAGGCTTACATTACCGCGAACAGCATTATAAGCACCCTTGGCCATACCACGGGCTACCGTCAGGATAGTTCCTTCTACCGGTTTGGATACACTGCGGTAAGCATATAAAATACCAAACTGGAAAGCCTTGCCTATTTCTGTATTGTTCAGCGTCTTTTTACCGGCAACACCCTTGCCGATACCACGCAGCAGCTGCGACAAAATTACGCCGGAATTGCCGCGTGCGCCCATAATAGCGCTGCGGGCAGCAGCGGCACCGATTTCGCCGGCCTCGGCCTCATCGCTCATTGCGCTGATAGCCTTCGCCACGGACGCCATAGTATGCATCATATTAGTACCGGTATCGCCATCCGGTACCGGAAAAACATTTAAATCATTAATAGCTTCAAAATTCTTTTCAAAGCTATGGTAAGCACCCAGCAGCATATCCTTCAGCTGCTTGCCGGTAATTACCTTGCTATTATTCATCTAAACCCCACACCTTTCCTTTCAGGCTTTGCGACGGACAAATACGCCGATAGCACCAGGACCGAGATGAGCAGCCAAAACGGTGCCGATACCTGTAAGCATAGTCGGTACATTCGGGAACAATCCCTGCAACTGCTGTTTCAAATCCTCTGCATCTGCCAAAGCCTCTGCATGAGCGACGAAAATTGCTTCAATGGGTGCCTTTTCAGCAGCCATCTCAACCATGCGCTTCATAACCTTTTTACGAGTACGGCATTTGTCTGCAACTTCCAGTCTGCCCTCTTTATCTAAGTGCACAATAGGGCGAATACCAAAAATACTTCCTATCAAAGCGCCAACTGCGCCAATGCGTCCACCCTTTTGCAAATAGTCTAATGTATTTACACTGAAAAATGTTTCTGTACGAGCAACCATCTCACGCGCCATTTTTTCGGCCTCATCGATATCCATGCCTTCAGCTGTATGCTTCAGTACTTCCATCGCAATACCGCTGATAGGGCAGGCAGCCGTCTTGCTGTCGATTACACGGATATCCGCGCCCTTTATATCATCCATTACCTGACGTGCAGCAACGCAGGCGGTCTGATAGGTACCGCTGAGTACGCTGTCTACTGTCAGCATAATAACCTTTTTGCCTTCCTGAGCAAGCTTGGTAAAAAGCTCAATTACAACACCAATAGGCGGCTGAGAAGTAATAGGAAGCTTGCCGGTTGCTTCTACCATACCAAATAATTCTGCCAGGGAACGGTCACCGTCCTGCCATTCCAAATCTCCATGACGGATAATCAAACGCAGAATGTGGCAACGGGGATCATCTTTCAAAGCTGTTTCGTCTGCTGCCGAAAGACTATCTACGACAACATGTATTTCATCGTGCATATAAGCCTCCTGTTAATTATGAATATTCTCTATATAAGTTATATCCGTTCTTCTCCCATATTATATTATATTGTACCATATTCTGAAAACTATTGCTACATTGACTATGGCTAACTGACAATATTTCCAAAATTAAATACTAAATTTCTAAAAATGGCAAAAAAAAAAGCCCTTACGAAGAAGGGCCAAATGAGGGGCTGTTTTGATGTTCTTAGTATACCATCTTTGTATACAAAATGCAAGAGTTTTTTGTAAATTTTTTTACGTTAGCTGACTAAATTGTCCACGAACCTCAGGCAAGTCTTCTGATTCGTGGACAATTACATTATTGATTATCATAGCCCGCAGTATCAAACCTGCGGCCGCTTACAGCTTATTTGAAGTCTGAGCCCAACATAATTACGCCATCGCAGTCTGCAGCACCGTCACGGCTGATACGCATCTGATGCGCAAAGGGAACGTTGGAAAGACGATTGACAACAGCACCGTTATTAGTTGTAGAAACAACAACAGTATTGGCAATTATTTCGCCGCTGCCGCCGCTGATAACCTCAAAGCCGGCATTGCGCAAGCGTGCGGCAGCCTCCGCGCCTGCTGTCTTGCTGCCGCTGCAGTTAACAAGACGTACAACTCCGCGGCTGTCGGAGGAAGCTTCTTGGGAAGCAGTATTTTTACCTGCATCCTTGTCTTTATCAGCCTGCTTCTTCTTTTCTTCCTTCGCTTTTTCTTCTTTCTTAGCCTTCAGTTCCTTTTCTTCCTTGACAGCTTCCTTATTTTCTTCGCTGTCATCGCCCTTTTCTACCTTTTCCACAGCGTTGTTGTATTCCTTCTCCATCAGCTCAGCTGCAGATTTGTAGTGCTCCGTCATAGTTGCACCCTGCATCTTGACCATCAGCTCACGCAGGTCGGTAATATCCGGCAGCCAATAGCTGATACCGTCGATATACTTCGGAGTACCAGGAACCATCGCCATAGACAGGCCCTTTTCCTTAACCATGGAATGCAGCGCTCTGCCCAAATCTATCATATCGCTAAGAGGCATATCAGTCTTTACCATAGAGGTCAGCTGCTTAGCCAGGCCGGGGATATGCAGCAGCATATCGGCAGAGGTAATCTTATCGTACACTGCCATCAGGAAATGCTGTTGGCGGCGGATACGGCCGATATCGCCTTCTTCATCGCGGAAGCGTACATACTGGATTGCTGTTTTGCCGTCCAGATGCTGACGGCCCTTTTTCAGGTCAACGGTAAAGCCGTCCCAGGTATCATGATAATACATATCCTTTTCAACATCGATATCAATACCGCCGATAGCATCAACAAGACCGGTAAAGCCTTTAAAATCAACCATTACGTAATTGTTGATTTTGATACCCAGCAGCTCTTCTACAGTTTTCTGGGTCAGCTCACGTCCGCCGTAAGCGTAGGCATGGTTAATCTTATCCCAGCCGTGACCGTCAATGCGTACGCGTGTATCACGCGGTACCGAAAGCAGGGAAGCGCTTTTGTTGCTGCTGTCGAACATTACGACAAAAAGCGTATCACTGCGGCCCACATCATCGGAGCGTTCGTCAACGCCCAGAACAACGATATTCTTTTTCAGATTCAGCCTGTCTGTCGGCGCAAGATTATCCAAGCCCGTTTCCGGAAAGAAATAACCAAAGGCAATATAGCCTACTACACAGATAGCCGTTACAATCATTAAAATTTTTGTCTGGAGAATGCTTTTCATCCTTATATAACCTCTCAATCAATTTCTTCTGCCAGATATTCCGTCAGCTCCTTGCGGCTGCGGTACAGGAAAGCATACAGCATGCGTGCGGTCAGGCCCCAGATAACCTTATCCTCATACAGGTAAAAATACACATAGTAGGATTTGTTCATGCGCCATCCACGCTTGCGCTGCGGCACCAGGTCAAACGGGAAATCATCACCCGGATGATCTGCCAGCTGCACGGAGCCACGCCTTGGCTTTTGCTCCAAAAGCACCTTAAGCGGTACAGTAAAAATACGCTCTACCTCGCTTTTGCTGTACGTAATCTTACTGATATCATCAATCAGACCAACAAATGGGTGGATAATAGGTCCGTTATGCGTTACCAGACAATCCAGTTCACCGCAGATGGTGATATTCTCCGGCTTCAGGCCAAGCTCCTCGCAGGTTTCGCGCACTGCGGTATTGCGAAAGCTGTTATCCTCACATTCGTACTTGCCGCCGGGGAAACACACCTCACCCGGCTGACTGCGCAGCGTATGTGCCCTTTCCTCAAACAGCACACTGATGCCTTCGGGAGTACGCACTAAGGGCAGCAGCACGGCAGCATCCCACAAGCGGTCCAGTTTATCAATGCCGGGAGCACGGCGATGCAGACGTTCAAACAATACATACTGTAATTTTTCCATCTCATTCATAATAACACCTTATTTTAACACCTTTGCCTGCAAAATTAAATAGTATTTATAAATTTCTGCGCAGCAAAAGTTTTTTCCTGCCAACAAATGTAACTAAGCTGTAAAATCCAGGTAACAATCCTTGAAAACTGCACTTTAAACATTATGTTTCTGCATAAAAGGAAAGCGCCAGCCGCTAATGCAACTGACGCCAAGGGAAAGACAGATTTAATTAGTACAGAGGAGCTTCAGCTTCTGCATGCTTTTTTTCGCTCTTGTCAACCAGCAGAGTTACAGCAGCATCGCCGGTGATGTTAACAGAGGTACGCGGCATATCCAGGATACGGTCGATACCTGCGATAAGAGCAGAGCCTTCCAGCGGCAGACCAAGGCTGGTCAGAATCATGGTCAACATGATGAAGCCTGCGCCCGGAACACCTGCAGTACCGATAGAAGCCAAAGTACCGGTAACGATAATGGTCATGTATTGGGAAGCAGTGAGGTCAATGCCATACAGTTGAGCAATGAACAGTGCGCATACGCCCTGGTAAGCAGCAGTACCATCCATGTTGATGGTTGCGCCCAACGGCAGAACGAAGCTGGAAACTTCTTTAGAAGCGCCCAATTTTTGAGCACAGCTCATGGTCAGCGGCAGAGTACCACCGGAGGAGCAGGAGCTGAAAGCCATCAGAGAAGCCGGAGCGATACCCTTAATGAATTTGATGAAGCTCATGCCTGCCAGGAATTTAATCATAGAACCATAAACGAAAACGGCGTGCAGGAGGCAAGCCAGATATACAGCGATAACAACCTTCAGCAGCGGCAGCAGAACAGCAGGACCGTTAGATGCCACTACCGGAGTAATCAAACCGAAAACACCAATCGGAGCAACAGCCATGATCATGCCGACAATTTTGTAGGAAACCTCAGCCAGGCCATCGATGGTGTGCTTCAGAGCGTTAGCTTTTTCACCGACAACAGTAATACCGGTACCAACGAAGAGAGAGAAAACGATGATTTGCAGCATGTTAGCTTTAACCATAGCTTCCAGCGGGTTAGTCGGGAAAATGTCAATGATAACCTTGGAAATAGGCGGTGCAGCCTTAGCAGCAACCTTCGCGGTATCAGCAGCCATATGCAAGCCAACACCCGGTTGCATAATGGTACCGATTGCCAAACCGATAACGATAGCAAAAGCAGTGGTTACCAGATAGTACGCTACGGTTTTAACACCGATACGGCCTACCTTTTTGATATCGCCCAAGCTGGTAACACCGATTACCAGACTGGAGAATACCAGCGGTACGATAACCATTTTGATCATGTTCATGAAAATTGTTCCCAGAGGACCAATCCAGGTCTTAGCGAAGCCGGCACCTTCAGCACCCAGCTCCAGGCCTGCAATAATACCAAGCGCAAGGCCGATTAAAATTTTTGTAGATAAGTTCATTTTTACAACCCCCAGATATTTAAGTAAAAAAACTGTTAAGATAATTATAGCAACTTATCATGGAAAAGTCCGATTGTATACAGTATTATTGGTTTGTATACAATATTATTTACGATTATCCCGTCGAAGCGCATAAAAATACCCCTGCAGCAACGTGCAGGGGCAAAAGCAAATTATCTTATTTAACTAAAAGCTCATACAGCACTACGGCCAGAGCACCGGGAACACCGAAGAAACCGGCAATCAAAGCCTTGATAACCGTAATCTTCATGGTAAAGCCCGCCAACGAGCCTACCAGATTGATGAACCACAGCAGCAGTGCGCCGCAGAGCCCATTCCACACCAGCTTAAACGGCATCGACAGCAGCTTTACTACCAGCAAAAGCAGCAGTACGCCGCCAATCATCGGCCCAAAGGCACCAAGCGGTGTCAAAATAGCATTAAATTCCATATTAAATAACGCCGGTCCTTTCTACATTGTGCGCCTGTTTTCCAGCGCTTTAGACAAGGTTATTTCGTCAGCATACTCCAAATCGCCGCCCATGGGCAGACCATGAGCAATACGGCTGACAGTTATTCCTACAGGCTTCAGCAGCTGTGCCAGATAGGTAGCAGTCGCTTCACCCTCTACATCCGAGTTGGTCGCAATAATAATTTCACTGACCGATTCCTGCTGCAGGCGCAAGAGAAGCTCTCTGATGCGCAGCTTTTCCGGACCGATACCGTCAAGCGGCGAAAGCACACCGTGCAGCACGTGATACAGTCCGTGATAGCCATGACTGCGCTCCATCGCCGCAATATCCTGCGGCTGCTCCACTACACAGATAGTAAAGCTGTCGCGCGAGCTGTCACGGCAAATCTCGCATACATCGCTGTCAGTAAGATTAAAGCAGCGGCTGCAGTAGTGAATCTGCTCCTTGGCACCGCTCAAGGCCGCCGCCAGCTGTTTCACATCCTCCGCAGGCATGTCAATCACATGATAGGCCAGTCGCATAGCTGTTTTTGAGCCGATGCCCGGCAAACGCCTGAGCTGCTCATATAAATTAGCCAGCGGCCTGATCATTCTTGCCATCAGCTTAGAACATGCCAGGCAGCTTCATGCCGCCGGTAACCTTAGCCATTTCTTTTTCGGTAAGCTCGTCAATTTGCTTCATAGCGTCATTGACAGCTGTCAGAATCATATCCTCCAGCATTTCTACATCCTCGGGATCTACAGCGGTCGGATTGATTTTGATGGATTTCAGTTCTTTTTTACCGCTGACAACAACGGTTACGGCACCGCCGCCGACAGACGTTTCTACAGTACGGCTTTTCAGATCCTCCTGCATTTTCGCCATATCAGCCTGCATTTTCTGTACCTTTTTCATCATTGCCTGCATATTACCCATGCCACCTGGAAACATAATTAAATTCCTCCTTGATATTTACATATATTGATATTATATATTCTCAGAAACATAAGCCAAGGCTTCAGAGCCTCAAATTAGGTTTCATTGGTCTGATATATCCGTTACACTGCCGCCTAAGGCATTAAATGCCTTGCGCAGGTTTTCCGGCAGCTGCGCTGCCTGCAGATTTTGCGTTTCGCTTTCGGGCGATTGCTGCACTTCCTGCTTTACAGGGGGATGCGGCAGCCTAGCCTTGCCCTCAATGACAGCCTCCAGTATGATTTCACGTCTTGCCAGACGCAGCAGCACCTCCTCAAAGGCTTTGCGATAATCATCCTTATTCATTCTGTCCGCAAGGAACGGTGCCTTGAAGGCAACCTGCAGAATGTTGTTGGCAAAGCTGAAGACTCTGCCGTTTTTGGCGCAGGATACCATAGAATTCTTCTTTTCGGCCTTCATAATCTCCAAAGCCTGCTTCCAGAAATCCTCACCGGCGGCAAAATCACCGGCATATTCCTCTGTCTGCTGCACTTTAGCGCTTTTAGGCTTAGGTGCGGCGTTCACCGCTGCAGCCAGCGTATCGGCAGCAGGCTGCAGTTGAGCTTTGGCTGCAGGCTTCTTAACCGGAGCAGCTTTTGCTGCCTGCACCTGTTCTGCCGCAGGAGCTTGCTGTGCAATCGGCTGCTGTGCTGCCGGTGCGGCATATTCCTGTACGATTGTCTGCTGCGCAGGCTGAGCGTTAACCGGAGCCTGTTGATAAACAGGCATCACACCGCCTGCCAGCTGACGCTCCAGCTGTTCAATTCTTGCCGATAAAGCAGCCAAAGTGCTGCCCTCTACGCGGCACAAATCAAGCAGGCACAACTCTGCCGTAATGCGCGGACGCATGGAACCGCGCAGCTCCTGAATAGCGCTGTGCAGTCTTTCCTCCGCCGCCAGCAGACGGTCACGTCCGAATAACGGTGCCAGCTCAGCCAACGCTTCTTTAGTATCCGTCAGATAAATTTCCTCATAGTCAGGAACTGCCAGATAAAGCACCAATGCCCGCAGATACTCAATAAGCTCTGTAAGCACCTGCTTGACATCCTTACCTTGTTCCAGCAGCAGATTCAGCGTAGCCAGCGCCTGCGGCAGCTGCCTGCGGCCTATTGCTCCCGTCAGCTCGTGCAGCGCTTCACGCCCTACGATGCCCAGTACCTCGCGTACGGTTGCCACCGTAACACGCTTGGCCATGACACCGCACTGGTCTAGCAGGCTAAGCGCATCACGCATGCCGCCCTCAGCCTGAATAGCTATTAAGCGCAACGCATCCGCATCCGCCTCAATACCGCTTCCTGCCGCTACCATAGCCAGATGCTCCGCAATCTCGTCTACCGTCACCCTGCGGAATTCAAAGCGCTGACAGCGCGACTGAATCGTTGCAGGCACCTTCTGCGGGTCCGTCGTCGCCAGAATAAATACAGCGTGTGCCGGCGGCTCCTCCAATGTTTTCAGCAAAGCATTGAAAGCGCCGGTAGAAAGCATGTGCACCTCGTCGATAATATAAACCTTGTAACGGCTTTCGGCCGGTGTAAAGGCTACCTGCTCGCGCAGGTCACGGATATTATCTACGCTGGTGTTGGACGCAGCGTCAATTTCAATTACATCCAGAGAGGTTCCCTGCACAATGCGCTGACAATTGCCGCATTGGCCGCAGGGCTCGGCAGTAGGCCCCTGCTCGCAGTTCAGGGCCTTGGCCAGAATACGCGCCATACTGGTCTTACCGGTGCCGCGTGGACCGGAAAACAAATAGGCATGAGCAATTTTACCGCTTGCCAAAGCATTTTTCAAGGTTGTTTTCACAGCCTTTTGTCCCACAAGAGCGTCAAAATCCTGCGGACGCCACTGGCGATATAATGCTACATAAGCCATCACTGCACCTCCCCGGAATTTATTACATACATAATTATTATACTCAAAATAGCCTGAAATGTAAATTGAAGTTTTGTAGTCCCAAAATCACGTTGAAATAAATATTTTACTAATACACTAAAGTATTATATAATATCTTCAGCAATTTAAAAAGGGAGGCTACAGTCATGACTATACCCGAAATTGATAAAGATTTCCTGCGCAGGCAGCTGCCGGAATTTTCCAGGCAGACTGCCGACTATCATAACGAGAAAATCGGCAAAATTGCCTACAAGGAGTTTTCCGGTTACTTCGGCAGCTTCGCCCAACGTGACGGCAAAAGCAATATGCTGCGCCTGCGCTGCAGCGCCGGACGCATCACTGTTGCAAAGCTGGCCTTCATAGCCGAGATAATCCGCAAATATAACATCAGCCGCATTCACTTCACAACCGGGCAGACTATACAGCTGCATGATCTCAGCGCCGAGGCTGCCGCTGAAATTTTGGAGCAATGCCTGGACGCGGATATCATCCCCTTCGGCTGCGGCGGTGACTATCCCGGTAATGTGCTCTGCTCACCCTTAAGTGGTATAGAGCGCGAAGAATATTTTGACGTGCTGCCTTACGCCGAAGCAGCAGCGCAGTATCTTGTCGCTGCCATTCCCGACGGCAAGCTGCCACGCAAATTTAAAACCGGTTTTTCCAATTTCCCGCAAAATCTTACGCACGCTACCATGCGCGATTTAGGCTTCGCCGCCCGTCCCGACGGTCGCTTCGATGTCTACAGCGCCGGCGGTCTGGGACCTGCTCCCTGCATCGGTATAAAAATGGCCGAGGCTGTTGCTCCCGAAAAAATCTTGTATCATATCAAAGCAATGCTCGCCACCTTCCGCGAATGCGGCACCTATACGCAAAGATCCAAATCACGCACCCGTTATCTGCCTGAGCTTTTGGGCGGCGAAGCCGCTTACAAAGCAGCCTACAGCGAACGCCTCCTGCAGGCACTGCAGGAGGGCGGTCTTGATTTGCAGCCTGAGGCAACAAAAATCACCAAGCGCGACTTCAAGCTCATCACTGGCTTCCGCATTACCTCGCAAAAACAGCCCGGTCTTTACGCCGTAAATTATCATCCACAGGCAGGACTGCCCAAAATTGAAAGCTTCCTCGCTCTGGCGGATTATCTGCAGAACGTTAAAGCCGCCGAGCTGCGTCTTGCACCCGACCAAAGCGTCTATATTATCAACCTCACTGCTCCCGAAGCAGCAAAGGTAATGTCGCTCACGCCGGACACTGCCTATAATGCCTTCACAAGCAGCGTGGCCTGCATTGGCTCCACCGTCTGCCAGATGGGCATGGGAGATTCCCAAAGCCTGCTGACAAGCTGCTTCGAAGAAATGGCTACGCAGTACGCCGCCAGTGATGCTCTGCCGCAGATTTATATTTCCGGCTGTCCTTCCAGCTGCGGCACCCACCAAATAGGCGAACTCGGCTTCCGCGGTACAGTTAAGGTCATCAAGGGTACAGCACACCCAGCCTTCACTATGTACATCAACGGCTGCTCACTGCAGGGCAGCGAACGCCTAGGGGAAGAAGCAGGCACACTGCTCGCCGAAGATATCCCCTTCGTGCTTTTGGAAATCGGCAAGCATATCGCCCAAAGCGGTCTGGACTTTGCTGCCTGGCAGGCAGCAAATCCTCAGGCCATCGCTACTATCGTTGCTCCCTATATGAAAAAAATTGAGCTGCTCAGCAAATAAGCGCAGCACAAAAAAATCCGTCGCACATGCGACGGATTTTCTTCGTTTATTTCCCTGTAGGACCGCAAAGACGGGCTTCCCCGCGGCACATGAAAGTATCCGCTTAAGGCTGCTTCCTTCCGGACCTGACCTGGTTCA
>ENA-ORPK01001163-ORPK01001163.1-human-gut-metagenome-genome-assembly--contig:-NODE-1163-length-21898-cov-2.972669_pt1 | contig 21898 bp, 21 predicted proteins | sample MGYA00242139_ERZ509068 | MGnify/ENA primary metagenome ERZ509068 (study PRJEB26280, sample SAMEA2338687) | human gut metagenome | biome: human gut; feature: human-associated habitat; material: faeces... | reverse complement strand
TTTGGAAAATTAATGCCGCAACCTCAAACTGATTACGAGAAGAAAGTTGCTGCAGATGTTGAAAATTATAAAGCTCAAACAAAAGAATATGTTCATGGCTCTGATTTAGAGGCTGGTACTGTTATTTCGTATATCGGAAATAAGACAGATGGTATGTCTAAAGCAGAAAAAACTGAATATATTGCACAGTTTATCAGATATAACCGTTCATTAGCAAATTCAAAGATTTTTGCAAAATATATGAAAGAATGTCCTGAATTAGCAGGTAGAGTTGAAACATTGCTTGCAGCATCTTCAAATTATGCAGAAATGGATGCAAAACAGAGAACTGATTTTAATGAAGCAAAAGTAAAAGCTGCAAATTCTGATAATCAGTATTTAAAAGAAACTGGTATAAATTCTGCAAATACTGTATCTTGTGTATTAACAAGGCCAGAATATAGTGATGCAAAATATGATGAAATGAAGTTGGAAAACTCTGAATCTAACGCAAAAATCAATGATACAGGAGTTTTGAAAAATACAACTTCTGCCAACGCAACTATTCGTGATGCAGAAACTGCAGTAAAAGCCCAATCTTATATTATTAATAGTGACTATTTTAATGATGAAGTTGCTATAGATACAGCAAATAAGACAAAAGATTTTGTAAAAGGTGCGCAAGCAAGAGTTTTGAATATGACTACTGATAAAAATGCTGCAGCAACTAAATATGTTGCAGAAAATGACATAATCAAAACTTTGCATGCAGATGCTCAAGCAGAAGCTTTTGATGGGACATATAACAGTATCAATAAACATTTTAAAGGTGCAGAAGCCGATAAATATTCACAATCATTAACTTCTCAAATAAAAGGTCTTGATGCAAAAGCTCAAACAGACGCACTAAGTACTGTTTATCGTTCAGGTAATGAAAAAGCTATTGCAGTTGCGGTTAACGAAGTTCTTCCAGCAATCAAATCCCCTGATGCACAGCAGATTGCTTTGAAACAAGCTGTTATGGAACTCGCAGGGATTGTTGATACATCAGAACTTCAGGCAAAATTTGCAAATGGAGCTTTAACAAAAGCAGAAATTGCTCAACTTTCTCCAACTGAACGCAGAGAATATTATACAAGATTATTCGATAATGCTTCTCCGGCTGAAAAAATTAAATATTTAAAAAGTATCCCGTCAGGTAAGAATAAAGCAACAATTTACAGCTTGATAGGAAAATATTATCCAATTCTACTCAAAGATTTGATTAAAACTGATGCTCAAATTGCGAAAGATTTATATAGTATGACAAACTTGGATGTAAAGGCAAGAGATGCTGTCCTTGAAGTAATAATGAACAGTACAACTTCTGATTTTGTTACATTAAGAGCTGATTTACGTTTAAACGCTGATAAAGATTTTGCTTTGACAGAAACAGAACCTGTTACCGCTAAAACTATCAATAATTCTTCTATTCCGGTAGATTTTGATACAAAAGAAATTTATCCAAAAGACAAAAAAGGTTTTTATTACGTATAAATCAGGTAAGAATTTGTAGGAAAGCAAGCCTCTGAATATTTTCAGAGGTTTGTATTAGTGCGGTACTTGATTTTTGACTATTTTTATATTCTAATGAAAATACAGTGATGCGAAAGCGTTGCGAGTTCAATTGAAAGAAGACAATTTCAAATTGCCTGAAAAAAATATAAAATTAGCGAAATATGCAGGGTTTTGCTACGGTGTAAAAAGAGCCGTCGAAACCGTTAAAAAATTGAAAGCCGAAAATCCAGATAAAAATGTTTTTGTTCTTGGCGAACTTATTCATAACACGCAGGTTATTCACGAGCTTGAAAAATTAGGGATTAAAACGTTGAATGAAATTCCTGAGCGTGGTGATGGTATTTGTGTTATCAGAAGTCATGGCGAAAGTCCGGAAGTTATTGAAAAGATTAAACAAGCCGGATTTGAACCGGTTGATTTGACGTGTCTTGACGTTAAAAAAGTTCAACAAAAAGCGATTGAACTTGCAAAAGACGGCTATTTCGTGGTCGTTGTCGGCAAATCTGAACACCCCGAAGTTGTTGCAATTAAGGCAAATGCCAAATTATATAGTGACAATGTTGTTGTTGCGGCATCTGTTGAACAGTTGAAAGAATATGAACCGCAAATTAAAGCGCACAAACGCGTTGGGGTTGTAGTTCAGACAACGCAAAGAATAACAACATTGACAAGCATTGTTGACTACTTGATTTCAGTTGCAAAAGAAGTTCACGTTGCAAATACGATTTGTAAAAGTACATCAATGCGTCAATCAGAGGCTAAGGAACTTGCTAAAGAAAGCGATTTGGTAATTGTTGTAGGTTCTAAAAAGAGTGCAAACACAACTCATTTGGCAGAAATTTTAAAAGATATCACAAAGACAATTCATATTGAAAACGATGATGAATTGGATTTGTACCGTGACTTAATTGAAAAGTCGCAAAATATTTCAATAACCGCAGGAGCATCGACTCCGCAGAGTGTAATTGAAAGGGTAATAAAGACGTTAAGACAATAGGACTATAAAAATATATTTTGAGCGGAGCGAACGGAATGTACTTATCGTCCTAACGTCATATCAACTTAAATACTTAATTATAAAACAAGTAGGTTGGGCATACCTGCCCAACACAGCTCACAAAAACATTAAAATAAAATATACCAAGAAAGGAAAATATAAATGACACAAACATTAGACAAAATGGATGAATTTGAAAGATTGTTAGAAGAATCTTTCTCAAAATCTTATTCTGTAGCTGATATCGTGGAAGGTACAGTTTTGAAAAAAGAAAACGAAGGATATTTGGTTAGTGTAAAAGGAGCTAAAACAGAAGCTTTCTTGCCTAACAAAGAAATTTCTTCATCTGCAGAAAATACAGAAACTTTAGAAATCGGAGACGAAAGAGAATTCTACGTATTGAAAGAAGAAAATGATGAAGATGGCATGGTTCTTTCACTTAAAAGACTTGCTTATGCTCAAGCTTGGGCTCAACTTAATGATGCCAAAGTTCAAGGTGACACAATCCTTGCAAAAGTTGTTTCAATCGTTAAAGGTGGCGTATTGGTTGATGTTGCAGATTTGAAAGGTTTCATCCCTTCTTCTCAATTGAGAACAGGAACTCCATTTGACGGTTTGATTGATACAAAAATTGAAGTTAAAGTTTTGGAAGCAGATCCTAAGAAAAATAAGCTTATCTTATCTCAAAGACAGGCTGTTGCAGAACAAAGAGATCAAGTTGTTGACAATATTTTGTCAGAACTAGAAGAAGGTCAAGTTGTTAAAGGTGAAGTTGTAAGAATTGCAGACTTTGGTGCTTTCGTTGACATCAACGGTATCGATGGTTTGTTACCAATCTCTGAAATTTCTTGGTCAAGAATTAAACACCCGTCTGACGTGATTTCTTTAGGAGAAACTATTGAAGTTAAAATTATTAAAATCGATAACGAATTGAAGAGAATTTCATTGTCATTAAAAAGAATGGGTGAAGATCCATGGCAACAAATTGAAGGACAATTTGAAGAAGGTCAAGTAATCAAAGGAACTGTTAATAAAGTTACTGGATTTGGCGCATTCATCAATATTTTCCCTGGAGTAGAAGCATTGTTACCTGTTTCAGAAATGAGCAACGAAAATGTTAATCCGTTTAACCAATTCAAAGTTGGTGACAGTGTAGAAGTTCTTATCAAGAAATTTACTCCACAAGAACACAGAATTGCATTGAGCATCAAAGATATTAATAAAGACGCTGAATAAGTAATTCATTAAATATAACAAAAACCGTTCTTTTTTTAAGGACGGTTTTTTGTTGAAAAAATTAAAAAAATTTGTTATAATTAGAGTGTAACAGATAAAAAAGAGGTATATTTTATGTTTAAGAAGAGATTTTTAAATGCCGTCGGGGGGGGGCAGTAAGGGTTTTACCCTAGCAGAAGTTTTAATTACTCTTGGAATTATTGGCGTTGTTGCAGCAATGACAATTCCGACCTTGATTGCTAATTATAAAGAAAAAGTTTATATTACCGGTGCAAAAAAATTATATAATCAGACACTTAATGCAGTTAATAAATACTGTGCAGAAAATGGAACAATTGGGGATTATTCATCTTTTTGGGTATCAAATTCGAATAATGCAGATGGCGCATTAATAGCTTTAGCAAGTGAATTAAATGCTGTTAAAGTTTGCACAAGACGTGATAATTTGAACGAATGTGGTGGAAAATACAACATAAAACAATACAAAAAACTGAATAATGGCACAGGTAAAACAGAACAATTTGAGTCTTTGAATCGTAACAGAATGGTCTTGGCAGATGGAAGTTTTGTTTCAGTATTCAATGAAGCTAATGCTGATGGTTGTACTCACTCTTATTTCTCTTTTTATAAAGATAAAGACGGCAATAACATTCCAGACCCTTCAAGCCCATACGGATTTAAAGGAGAAATTAAGTATGGCTCCAATTGTGGATTTATTTCTTTTGATATCAATGGCTTAAAAGGCCCAAATCAAGTTGGAAAAGATGTTTTTCAATACAATTTTTCTCCTAACAAAACTAATGATTTTTCCCCTGATTATAACGGAAATCTCAGATATGTTCTTGCAAATGACAAATTAATAAAAACAGAAAATTATACAATAGGTGATTTTTAAAAAAATTAAGTCGAGATAATATCTCGACTTAAAAATTTTTGTATCTTTATTCTCCGAAATAATTTTTCAAACCAACTGCGAGTTTTTTGTTTTTGCAAAGTTTTTTTAATTTTGCAATTGCACGGTTTTCTATTTGGCGAATTCGTTCTCGTGAAACACCATATTGTGAGCCAATTTCGTCCAATGTCTTTTTAGTTCCGTTGTTATCCAGACCGTAACGCAAGATTAAAACGTCACGTTCTTTTGGACTTAACTGATTAAGCATTTTTCTGATATCTTCAAACAAATTTTCTTGAGAAACTCTGCTATCTGGTGCGATTGAATCCTCATCTACAATGAAATCAGCAATCTTTGATGAATCTTCAGAAGAATTAGCCGGTGTTTCCATACTGATTGTTGATTGTGCAGATTTTATTATAGAAGTGATTTTGCTTATTGGAACGCCTAAACGGTAAGCAATTTCTTGCTTTGTAGGAGTATGCCCTAATTCGGTTGTCAAATCTATTGTTGCACGACGAATTTTTCCTAATGATTCTATCATGTGGATAGGAAGTCTGATAATTCTTGCCTTATCAGCAATTGCACGTGTAATCGATTGCTGAATCCACCAAGTTGCGTAAGTCGAAAATTTGTAACCTTTAGTGTAATCAAAACGTCCTGCTGCTTTCATCAAGCCCATGTTGCCTTCTTGAATAAGGTCAAGAAAAGAAAGACCACGTCCGATGTATTTTTTTGCAATACTTACAACAAGTCTTAAATTGGCGTTTACAAGAAGATTTTTTGAAAAATCGTCATGGTTTTCGTAAATTTTCTTTGCAAGATCAAGTTCTTGTTCCCCAGATAATAGAGGGATTTTCCCGATTTGTTGTAAATAAATTCTAACACTGTCATCAGAATTTACTGTTGAGAGATTTTCTTGTACCTTTGGTTCTTCAACAGACTCCAGTACGTCATCTTCATCTTCTTCAAGGTCATGAAAGTTGACATTTTCATCTGAAATGTCATCTGTGAGTAAGCCATATTTTTCAAGTTCTTTTTTCATTTCTCTCTCCTGATATGCAAAATTATATTGCTCGTAATTATTATAGTTAATTTTTTAATTTTTGTCTAACTGTTTCGAAAATGATTGCACTTAGGGCGTTTGAAACATTAAGAGAGTTAAAGTCTTTCAGCATAGGGATTTTTACGATAAAATCAGAAAGTTTAAGTAAAGATTTTGACACTCCTGCGTGCTCTGCCCCCATAATTATAGCAGTATTCATATTTTTGTAATTAACATCATAATAATTATCTTTTGCGCTTGCGTCAGATGCAACTACCCACCAGTCGGAATTTTTTAATTTTTGAACCGCATTAACAAGGCTGTTTACTTTAATAATAGGAATATGGTTGATAGCGCCAGCGCTTGTTTTTTCGACTGTTGCATTGACTTGAACATTGCGTCTGGAAGGAATAATTATACCTTCAACTCCTGCGCATACGCATGTTCTGATGATTGAACCTAAGTTGTGTGAATCTTCTACGCCATCAAGGATCACTAGTGATGCATTTTCATATTTTTTTCTGTCCAAAAAATCATCTAAGTCCATGTATTTGATAGGCGAAATTTGAGCAATAATTCCTTGGTGATTAAATTCTGCGTATGGAAGAAACTTTTCTTTTGCAACAAATTGGAAAACAATATTATTTTCTCTTGCAAGTTCTTTGATTTTATTCAATTTGTTATCGCTATGGATATTTTTTGAGATAAGAATTTTGTTAATTTCTCTGTCGCCTGCAATCAGTGCTTCCATAACGGAATTTTTACCAAAAATTATTTCATTTGTTTCGTTTGTCATTATTTTGCTCCCACTGCAGAAACTTCAAGCATTCTATCTATGCATTTTAAGGCCTTTGAAGCTATTTCTTTATCTACTGTAATTTCGTGTTCTTCTTTATCAAGAGCATTGTAAATGTCTGTTAAAGTGTGCCATTTCATATTTGGACAAATAACGCTGTCTTTGATTAGAATAAATTCTTTTTCCGGATAATCTCTTTTTAGGCGATCAACAACTCCTTTTTCTGTTGCAATAATAAATTGCTTTTTATCACTTTGAGCTGCAAATTTCATAATTCCGGTTGTTGATCCAACGTAATCTGCCAGTGCTACTACGGATTGATGGCATTCAGGGTGTGCAAGAACAAGTGCTTCCGGATATTTGGCTCTTGCTTCTGTAACGTCGTTTGGTCTAATTTGCACATGTGTCGGACAGAAGCCAGTGTATGTGTTTACTTTTGTGTTGCCCAATTGCGATTCAACCCATTTGCCAAGGTATGTATCTGGCAAGAATAAGATTTCTTTAGCTTTTAAGCTGTCTACAATTTTTATTGCATTTGAACTTGTGCAGCAAATATCACATTCTGACTTTACTTCTGCAGTAGAGTTTATATAGCATACTGTAGGCATTTTAGGATATTTACTTTTGAATTCTCTGAGCTGATCTAGAGAAATCATGTCTGCCATACGGCAGCCAGATTCCAATCTTGGAAGAAGTACTTTTCTGCTTGGATTAAGAATTTTTGCAGTTTGAGCCATGAAATATACGCCCGCAAAAACGATTATGTCTGCGTCAGTTTTAGATGCCATTTGGCTCAAGTACAGTGAATCTCCGACGTAATCTGCAACTTCGTCAATCTCTACATTTTGGTAACAATGTGCTAAAATTACCGCATTTTTTTCTTTTTTTAGTTTATTAATTTTTTCTATCAGCTCGTTCATTTAATGTAAACTCTCCTACATTTAGTGTAAATTTATGTTAATATTGAAATCTTTATAGAATATATTGTATAATAAAAAAGTAAGTGAGTAAATAAGTAAGAAAAAGAAATTATGGATTTAAACAGTATTTTATCTCAATTAGGAATGGGACAGAAGGAATCAGTATATCTTTCAGTTACTCCTGGCGTGGGTTTAGAGCTTATTCAACTTGATATCCAAAGTCGTTCTGTAAAGAATTATGCGTATCGCCCATTGGAATATAATGAATCTTCCAGAGCAATTGCTGATATGGAAGCATTTAAAAATGCAGTTACAGAGTTGTTTGCAGAATTGGCAATTCCGCCGAAAAGCAATATTATTCTGAACTTGCCGATGGTGTATTTTGGAAATACGACTTTATCATTGATATTGGCAGATGATGCAATTTCAGAAGCTTTGTTGTCCGAAGTTGAGCAATCGTATATTTTTAAGAGATATGATCCTGTTATAAGCTGGGTTGATGCTGGTGGAACACAAGCCGGTGATACTAGGAAGTTGTTATATTCTGCAATTCAAAAAAATGTTATTGAAGATATTAAAACAGCTTTGAATGAATTGGGGTATGGACTCTCTGGTGTTGAAATGTCATTGACATCAGTTCTTAAAGCTCTTGCTTTTTCTGGATTGACCGAAGAGCAAATGAAAGAAAATGTGTCTTGGAATTTGATGCTGATTTCTCCAAACGGTTATTCGATTTGTTCAATGGTTGGAAAAAATATCATTGATTATTACGAAGAACCATTGGCTATCAAGTCTTTTGAAGGAGATGAAATTTATAATGCGATTAGTGCATCTGCTCAAATTACGTTGATGAGCTATCCGGCAAATTACTTGTACATTGTCTCAGAAACCGATATGGTTAGTGCAGAACTTCTTGCCAAAAGACTGCCTGTTGAAGGTACTGTAGGTTATTGGGAAAACAATTCTTTCAAAAAGCAAGATGTTTTGCCTGTAAGTTTAGAGGTTTTGGAAGATACAGCTCATAAAATTTCATTAGAGGCTATTGGTATTGCGGTTGGTAGTGCGGTTAATATGCCTGTAAAATTCAACTTCTTATCTGCAAATACCGGTGAAACATCTGGCGATGATTTGGATGCTCCGGTTCATGTAGTATTAGGCTCTACGGAATTTGATCTTTCTCCAAATGCAGCAAAGAAGATTGCAGCTCTGATTGCGGTTATTGTTTTAGTGCCAATGTTAGGTATTTTCTTGGGAGTTCCGGCTATTGAATCTCAAAAACAAAAGCAATTAGATGATGTCAACAGTAGATTAGAACAAACCAATGCTGAAATTAAAAAAATTCAGGACGCTCAAAATAAATCTAATGATTTTGATGTTAATGCGGAAATTAAAAAGGTTTTGGGTAATAACAGATCAAAACTCATGGCGTATACTGCGTTGGGTGAATCCGTTCCAAAAAACTTGTGGGTAACATATTTTGTTGCAAAAGATGATGGTAAAATAGATATTAAAGGAGAATCTAAGAATGTGGAAGATATTTATTTGTTCTTCCGTAATATGAAGGATTCATTGATTAATACTCAATTAAGATTGCATAAATTGCAGATGAAATCAGATTCTGTAGATGATGCCGTAAGTGTTGATCCTAGTAAGCCAAGTGATTATGAATTTGAAATTACCAATATGACAGCAACTGAATTAAATCCTCCTGCACCTGCAGATGCAAATGCTCCGCAAGATCAACAACCGGTTGCGCAATCTCAGAACAACAACGAAAACAAAGGCGGATTGCTGAATAATAAGCCGTTATTGAATATTGGAAAAGCGAAAAACTAGGAGAGTAAATAGTGGAAAAATATAATGAATACTTGAAAAAATTTCAAATAGCAATAGCAATATTGGCGGTTACTCTTCTTGCTTGTATTGGTATGCTTGCTAAAACTATTCCGGAAGTGTCTAAAATATTAGAAATTCAAGAGAATTATAAAACGCAGACTTCTTCTTTGGCAGATGCGGAACGAAAATTAGAAGAATTGAAAAAAGATGCTGAGCGCAAAGAAGCAGAAGATGAAAATGTTTTGAAAATGTTTTTTAAACCTATTAGTGATGGCTTGGATACAGAAGCAGCTATTTCAGATGAGTTTGGTGAAATTTTACAACTTTTGAGAGAGAACAAGGTCAAAACTCGATCTGTAAAATACGATTATGACCCTCAAGATGACAATTTTGTAAAAAATGCCGGTAACAAATACCATGTTTGTCGTGTAACCGCAGAAATGATTGCAAATTATGCTAACTTTGCGGGATTTTTGAGAGAGTTATATAAACACGAACACTTTTTGGATATTACAAGTATTGAAATTCTACCTTACCAAAAGAACAAACGCATTTTATTAGTAAATTTGCAATTTAAATTATATGCACAAAAAGACGCAGCGACAGCGGCAGAAGAGGCAAAAGCAGCAGAAGAAGCCGCAAAAGCCGAACAGGCTCAAGCTTCTGCAGATAAAGCTTCTACTCCTCCAGCTCCTCAACCTGCTGATGGTGGAACTTCTCCTGAAGCTGAGTAGTTTTAATAACGCAAACTTTATTCAAATAGTTTATAATTAATTCCGAAAAGTTTTTCGGAATTTTTTATGCAAGTAGCACAATATGAGGTTTCTAAGGTGTTGTGTCTCGCAAAATCTTTGAATTCAGATCCGCATCTGCCTCTATGGTCATTTGCTAAAAAAGGACAGCAATAAACTCCTTTTGTAGTCAGTATTCTTCCGTATTCGCAATCCAAACTATCATATCTCAATTCCTCTGGGAATTCGCATGTTTCTTCTGCTGAGTGGCATAAATTGATTGCAAAATTACTTTTATCTGCTTGTAATCCTACTTTTGCACAAATTTTTGTAAATTCTTCAATTAGAACTTTTCTATCTTCTTTGTAGTAGTTTGTGATTGCTAAAATTGGGTTAAAACCATATTTGACAAGGCATTTTAGCGCATGAATAGTTTGTCTGTAAGAGCCGCGTCCTCTGACGTCATCATTTTTTATTTCATTGTAGTGGTCAATACTCAATTTGAATATGATTTCATAATTGCTTTCGTCCTCTACTCGTTTAAGAAATCGAACTTTTTTCTCATTAATAAATGTTCCGTTTGTAAAAATACAGACATTTGTGCGTTTTAAACAAAGACGTAAAATAGTATTAAAATCAGGATGTGTCATCGGTTCTGCGCCTGTTAAATATATGCATTGAATATTTTCTTGTTTTGTATCCGAGATGGCATTTTTTATTGTATCAACAGAAATAAAATCTTTAACATTTTTATTCAATGGAAAATCTATGTAACAGTGTTTGCAGTGCTGGTTACAGTTTTTAGCTGTAAGTTCAATAAATAAATTGTTTAACTCTTTAAGTTGGCAGGTAGGTGTTTGAAAAATAGTATTAGTCATATGATTTTAACTCCTTTTTTATTTATGATTATTGTAATTTCTAAAAAAGTGAGTTAAATTCTCCGACAGGGTAATTATTTTGTGAAATCTCCCGCTTTTTTATCCTCAAGCCATTTGTTTAAAATATATTGTTCATAACTCAAAGCATAGTTGTATAGAGCATTTACTAGAACTCGTCCGCTTTCAGATTTGCCGACGATTACAAAATCTCCGGATTTGTTTTTGGCAAGCATAATTTCTTTGTGAACAATTTTGTCAACATGATTTTTGGGGTTTTTGTTAATTACAAGTTCAATCCAGTCACAAAGAATTTTTGTTCCGGTTGCTTTGTTTTCAATTATGTCTGTATTTCTTGATTGTATATATTTAGAAAATTCGTTTAATATCATAGTTTTCTCTTTTTATGGTTATTCAAATGGGGTTGTGGCGGAAAAACAGATAATATCTGTAATTCCATTTTTTGTAAATTCTTTTATCATTTCTTCGAAAGTCGAGCCCGTCGTGCAAATATCATCTATGAGCAATAAAGTTTTGCCGTGAAAATTTTCTTTGTTAACTTTGAAAGCTCCGTACAAATTTAGCAGACGTTCGTTGCGTTTTAGCTTGTATTGCGGTTTTGTGTCTTTAATTCGCCTGATAAGAGTTGTATTTATAGAATTGCCGGTTATTCTTGCAAATTCTTCTCCTACCAAATTCATGTGGTTATATTTTCGTTTTTTCTCTCGTTTTGGGAAAATAGGAACAGGAATGATTTCAAAATCTGTTTTATCTGTAACTTTTGAAAAGTATTCAGCCATGAATTTTGCAAGATAATAAGCCAAGTCTTTTTGGTTATGGTATTTTAATCCACGAATCAGCTTTTGCAAGTTTTTGGAATAAACTCCGGCGCAATATACTTTTTTGCCCTCGACAATTCTGTTTATTTGAACCGGAAGAAAATCCATTTCATTGTAGCATTTTGAGCACATTTTAACAGCTTCATCTGATTTTCTGCAAAAATAGCATTTCTTTTTATAAATCCAGTCTAAAAGTGGTAAAAGTTTCTGTAACATAGTTGGATTATACTCTAAAAATAGATGCTAGAAAAGAAAACTGTTTCTTTGAAAATTCAGACAGAAAATTTTTGCGTGAGAAAAATATGAAATATTTGAAAGAAAATTAATTTCTTTTTGGCTTTCAGCTTTTTACAACGGTAATTTTATGCAAAACTCTGTGCGGACATTTTCTTCACTTTCTACAGTAATTTCTCCTCCGTGTGATTTTATTATTTGCTGAGAAAGATACAGCCCCAGACCTGTTCCGATTTTTCTGAACTTTTTCGCTGCGGAGTAGTATTTGTTGAAAATTAGCTTAATCTCTTTTTGAGGAATTCCTTGTCCGTAATCTATTACAGAAATAGTTATGTAGCCCGGAATTTCACCTGTTTTTATGTCAATTCTGTTTTTTGTATTGCTGTGCGAAATGGCATTTGAAATTAAATTCTTTATAACCCTTTCCAATTGCATAGGATCTGCAGTTACTTTTATATCTCTAGCAGGTGTAAAGAAAATTGTAATTCCTGAACTGTTAGCAATCGGCTGAGTACTTTCTATGATGTTTGCAATAAAGTTGTTAAGCATTATATTTTCTTTCAAAAGTTTAATCCCTGTTTCTTTGATTTTGTAAGTTTCAAGGATGATTTGCACAAGTTCAACAAGTTCTTGATTGGATTTTTTCATGTTGAGGAGTGCAACTTCTTGCTTATCGCTAATTTCTCCGAATGTTCCGTTTAGCAAGAAATTAATAATATTTGATTCTGCAACGATTGGAACTTTTAAGTCGTGAGTTAAAGTTGCAACAAAGTCCTCTTTTAAGGTTTCGATTTCCCTTTCGTTTGTAACGTCCTTGATTAGGATTACATAACGTTTTTTGTCATCATCGAGGGAAAGTTTTATTGTATGCATTATAAAATTGTTTGTCGGTGTGTGCTTGATGAAAACATCTTTATTCTTTATGCGTTCGATTGGGGTATCGTCGCTTATTTGTATATATTCAAAAATATTTGAACCAATTATTTCTTGAGCCTTTGCGCCAAACCATTCTATAATCTGTGGTGTCGCACGTAAAATGTTATGTTTGTCATTGATAATTAAAATTCCGTCAGATAGGGAGTTGATGACTGATTCAAGTAGTTTGTTCTGACGCATCAATTCGTTTTGATATTCAACAATCATTTTTTCTCTGTCATTAAGAGTTTCTACCATTCGGTTTATGCTGTCGGTAACATTTTGGTATGTCGGATGACTTATTTCTTCAATTTTTGTTGATAAATTCCCGTAGCGAACTGAATTTACTGTGTTTGTAACCATCCCTAGATAGTCGTTAATCTTTGACCAGCGTTTGTTTGTTTGTCGTGTGATTAAAAATAGTATTATGAAGACCAATATGATGCTTAAATTTAGTAAATACCAGAGCATGTGTTTTTCCCCTCTCTTTATGGTACAATTATAGCAGATAAGGGGCGTTTTGTATATGCTTAATTTGCCAAAAACAATAAAAATGGTTATAACTGATTTTGATGGCGTAGTTACTGACAATTGCGTTTATATTAGTGATGATGGGAATATCTCTCGACGTTTGAATTTTAAAGATGTTATGGCTTTTTCAATTTTGCGTAAAAACAATTATATGATGGGAATTATTTCAGGAGAAGGAAATAAGGCTATTGAAATTCTTGCGAAAAAATTTCAGATAGAAGAAATTCACCAAAATATTCGTATAAAAATTGATATTTTGAAAAATATTGTGGAAAAATACAATCTTTCGAAAGAAGAATTTGTTTATATTGGTGATGATATAAACGATTTGGAATGTTTAGATTATGCTAAATATAAAATAACAGTTCCGCATGCAGTTACCAAAATTAAGGCTGTTGAAGGTATTCAGGTGACCGAAAATACAGCAGGGAACGGAGCTTTTAGAGAGGTAGCAGATTGTCTGGTTGGTTAGAAAATATTACAAAAAAAATAAAAGATTTGAGCAATTCTATTGATAAATATAAGGAAGAAACGATTATTCAGTCGCTTCCGTCTTATACTTATGTAAACCGAGCAAAGGTTTTAATTGCAAAAGGCGAGTTTGACGTAGCTGAAAAAATCTTACAGAAAGCTTTGGAACTTCCGCAAAAAGATGCTCTTGTTTACAAATATCTTGGTGCAGTTTACGAGAAAAAAGGAGAGATTGATAAGTCTGTAGAAGCCTATCAAACATCGGCAGAATTAAATCCGCAAGATAAAAATATTTGGCAGAGGCTTGGTTTCGCGCTTGTGAGTGTCGGAAAATATGAAAATGCAATAAAATCTTTTGAGAACTCAAATAAGGTGCAACCATCTAATAGTGATACTTTTACAGGTTGGGGCATGGCGCTGATGAAACAGGGTAAATTCGCAGAAGCGCAGGCAAAATTTGTTGATGCAGCAAAATTTAATAAATATAATTTTACAGCAGTTTTTTTATGCTCAATAATGGATATAAAATTGGGTATGTATGATAAGGCGGAAATGAAGTTATCTTTTTTGGCGAATGTTTGTCCAAATGCTAATAATACGTTTGAATTTGCCCGTCTGAAAGCATTGAAAGATGATTATGAAAGCTCTATTCATTATGCAAAAAAATCAATTGACTACAATAACAAAATGCTTCCTTCTTATATTTTGTTGGGTCAGGTTTATACGTATAAATTTGACTTTGAAAATTCTCAAAAAGCTTTTTCCGATGCACAAAAGATGGAACTCGATAGTCCTCCGTTATATTTTGAATGGGGAAGAAGTTTAGAAAAATTTAATAGATTGAACGAGGCTAAGGAAAAGTATCTTAAAGCTCTTGAATATGATAGCGAAAGTGTAGAAATCTTATCATATCTTGGGTTATGCTGCGCTGAGCGAGAAGAGTACAGTGAAGCTGAAGCAATTTTGGAAAAGGTTTTGGCAAAAGCGCCAGAAAATAAGGTTGCGAAACAGATTTCAGCAATCATTGCTTATGCAAATGATGACTTGCGACCTGCTATGGAATTTTTTAGGTCAGATGACGAAAATTATATTAATGCATACTATTTAGCAAAATGTTATGAAAAGCAAAATAATGACACGAAAGTTAAGGATTATTACGAAAGTGCAGTCAGAATAAATCCACATTATGTAAAAGCTTTTGAAGGATATGTTCGGTATTTGATGGCTCAAGATGAGTGGTTAGAGGCGCAAAGAAAGCTTCGTAAAGCATTAAAATATGAACCTCAGAATATTTTATTGTTAAATTTGATGTTTTATGTGAGTTATGTACTTGTCAAAGATAACGTTTGTGAATATAATGTAAAAGAAACAATTTCGTTTGCAAATACGATTGAAGAAATCGCTCCGGAATTGTTTGAGTACCCTGAGCAAAAGCTTGAGTTAGAAAAGCTTTTGACCGGTTTTTCAGAAAGAGAATAGACATTGAGAAAAATTATTGTTCAAAAATTTGGCGGAACATCTGTTGCAGATACTGATAAAATAAAAAATGTAGCAAAGATAGTTATTAGGGAAAAACAAAACGGAAACGATGTTGTGGTCGTGGTTTCTGCTATGGGACACACGACAGACTATCTTGTGAAAATGGCTAGAGAACTTTGTGAAAATCCATCAGGTAGAGAAATGGACATGCTTCTTTCTACAGGAGAAGGTGTTTCAATTGCTCTTCTTGCTATGGCTATTCAAGCTCAAGGCTATGATGCAGTAAGCTTTAATGCTATGCAAGTTGGTATTATGACTGAAAATGTTCACTCAAAAGCTAGAATCGTTGATATTAAAACTGAAAAGCTTAAAGAAAACTTAAGAGAAGGTAAAATTATTGTTATTGCAGGATTCCAAGGTGTTACAGAGGATGGTGAAATTACAACATTGGGCAGAGGCGGTTCAGACACTTCTGCAGTTGCCTTGGCTGCTGCGTTGAATGCGGAAAGATGTGATATATATACTGATGTAGAAGGTGTTTATACTACAGATCCGAGAGTCGTTCCGAATGCTTCAAGACTTGATGAAATTTCGTACGAAGAAATGTTAGAACTTGCACATGCAGGTGCAAATGTTTTGCATCCTAGAAGCGTAGAAACAGCAAAACAATTTAGTGTGCCAATGCGCGTGAGAAGCAGTTTTAAGTTGGATAATTTAGGTACTTTAATTTTAGGAGTTGAAAAAATGGAAATATATAAACCGGTTACTGGTGTTGCAGAAGATTTATCTCAGGCAAGGATTGTTGTTTGTGATGTGCCTGATAGACCTGGGGTTGCTGGTAAAATATTTAGTAAATTGGCAAAAGAAAATATTTCTGTTGATATGATTATTCAATCGTATGCAAGAAAAGTTTCTAATACAAATGACATTGCTTTCACAATTGATTCTTCAGATTTGAATAAGACAGTAGAGGCTTTGGAAGCTTTGAAGTCTGAAATTGGTGCAACAGGAGATATTCAGGTAGATGAAAATATTGCAAAAGTTTCTATTGTTGGAGCTGGGATGATTGATAGACCAGGAGTTGCGTCTACTATGTTTGAAACCCTTGCAGAACAAAATATAAATATTAGAATGATTTCTACAAGTGAAATTAAGATTAGTTGCCTTGTAGATAAAGCTGACGCACAGCATGCTGTAAAAGCTTTACATAAAGTTTTTGGACTTGAAAGCGAAGATATTGCTGAAGTTAAAGGTGATTTGCCGAACGTTTAGCTCGTAAAAACAAATTGTTACATAGATACATGTGTTTCATGTTCAGGAAAATTTTGCTGTCAGGATGATAATTCGGTCCTATGGCAAAATATAGTTGTAATTTTTAGTCTCTTTAAGAGGGGACTTGCGAATTCGGTATTCATGAATGGACCAAGTTGCTATATTTCTAAAAAAAAGAGCCCAAAGTATTGGGCTCATTGGAATTAAGAATAGCTGGAAGTATGAAAAAGATTTAATGATTATATTTAACGGAATAAGTGTTGTTTTTACAATTACCCAAGTAGGGAATATGCAAAAACCACTTAGATAATATAAAATTAGTTGATATGGAGCATGTAAAATGGTGAGCATGTGCATAAAAAAATCTGCTATAGAGAATAAGTGTAGATTATGCACTTTATGCTATAACTATTATAAATAGGCGGTTTTACCGACGCTTAACAAAACTTTATAGCAGGGGTTGACAAATAAAACAATGTGGTTTATAGTAAAAGTGTTAAAAGAAGTGTTAAAAAAACACTTAATAACAAAACCTCAGAGAGGAGGAACAAAATGTTAACTATCAATCCAGTAAAATTTAATAATGTAAAACCTGTTTCTTTCGGAGAAGGAAACTTAAATAATATAACCCCAAACGTAGCGATTTTATCACTACAAAACCCAAATGCGAAAATCAACTTTGAAAACGATTTAAATCGTACTCAAAGAGCTGATATGGTTCAAAATCCGAACATGCTTAACGCTTTAGGTGCTAAGCTTCGCAAGACTTATAATATACTATTTTCACCTGATTATGACAGAGCAAGCAAAAGCCCGAAACATATTTCTTTCTTAGGATAGTTTCGGAAACCTGCTTCCTGATGTCATTACCCCACCCCAATTAAACTTACCTCATTGAAAAACATTGTTGATAAGTAATTTTATAATTAAAAAGACCTTTCTGGCTAACCACAGAGAGGTCTTTTTGTATGTTTAAAAAAATTGATCGAAGTTTAAATATTTGCTCCACCGCCTTGCATTTTTTCAAGAACTTTCTTAGAACCTTCTTTTTGTTTGGCAAGCTCAAGTGCAAATGTTGTCGCTTCTTGATCTCTGGCGATTGCTTCTTTCAAGCCTGTCATTTCATCAAGTGTTAGGTTTGAAAGCATTGCGCCATCTGAGTTTAAGTATATTTTAAAAATCTTTTGTGACATGAAATCGAATCCAGGTAATTTCATCTGTAATGCGTACCATTTGTAGAATTGGTGAGCCATGTAATAAGGGTCAATTTGTCCGTTTCGCATCACAAACATCGGTTTTGATTTTAGTGACAAGCCGGAATTTGTTACAAGGTTTATGTAAAATGCCTCAATGCCTTCCAGCGGAGTGATTAAGCCTTCTTCTTCTTTTATTACGGCAAGAATTTTGTCGGCGTTATCAAGTCTTACAATTTTTGTTCCTTTGCTTTCAATAAAGGTCAAAAGCTTTGATATGTCGTTGTTACAAGATTTTATTATATCAGAAACATTTTTTAAAACTAAATCTTTGTTCTTTTCTGTTTCGGCGTTCAAAGTCATAGTTACACCTTTTGAAACAACGGTTTTAGACGTCGAATTTGAACTTGATGTTTTTAAATGTCTGCTAAGTCTTTTGGTTAAAGTTTTCTCTTGTTTTTCTAAAAAGAAGTAAACGATTTTTTGTAAAATATTCATAATAATAGTATATATTATATTTGTGCTAATTGTCAAAAAATTTTTCTTGTATTATAATAAACCTATCGTAAAAGGAGAGAGGAAATGGAAACATTAACGAAACAAGAGGGATTAATTACAAAGATTATCGGCCCCGTTATTGACGTTGAATTTCAACAAGGCGAGTTGCCTGAAATATATACAGCACTTCATATTAACAAAGACGACGGTTCTTATGTTGTTGCCGAAGTTCAACAAATGCTTGGCGGAAACAAGGTTCGAACAGTTGCAATGTCATCTACCGACGGATTGAAAAGAGGCATGAAAGTTTTTAATACAAATGAACCAATTAAGATTCCTGTAGGAAAACCAATTTTAGGTAGAATTTTGAACGTTACAGGAGATCCTGTTGATAAGATGGGACCAATTGAAACGGATACATATCTTCCAATCCACAGGGAATCTCCTAAATTGGTTGACCAAAATACAAATATCGAAATTTTGGAAACAGGTATTAAAGCAATTGACCTGCTTCAACCGTATCAAAAAGGTGGTAAAATCGGTCTATTCGGTGGTGCCGGTGTTGGTAAAACTGTATTGATTATGGAACTTATCCACAATATCGCAATGGAGCACTCAGGTGTGTCTGTATTTGGAGGTGTTGGAGAAAGAACTCGTGAAGGTAACGACCTTTGGAATGAAATGAAGGAATCCGGAGTAATCGACAAAGTAGCACTGATATACGGTCAGATGAACGAGCCACCAGGAGCCAGAATGAGAGTCGGTCTTTCAGCTTTGACTGCTGCTGAATATTTCAGAGATTTTTCAAAACAGGACGTACTTCTATTCGTAGATAACATCTTCAGATTTACTCAGGCTGGTTCAGAAGTTTCAGCACTTTTGGGACGTATGCCGTCAGCCGTAGGTTATCAACCAACATTGGCAAACGAAATGGGTGAATTGCAAGAAAGAATTACATCAACCAAAGATGGTTCTATTACATCAGTTCAGGCTATTTACGTGCCTGCCGATGACTTGACAGACCCTGCACCGGCTACAACTTTCTCACACCTTGATGCATCAACGGTATTGTCAAGACAAATTGCATCACTTGGTATTTATCCGGCTGTAGACCCTCTTGAATCTTCTTCAAGAGTTCTTGACCCAAATATTATTGGCGATGAACACTACAATACAACAAGACGTGTTCTTGAAATTCTTCAAAAATACAAAGAGTTACAAGATATTATCGCTATCTTAGGTATGGATGAATTAAGTGAAGAAGATAAGAAAGTTGTTAACCGTGCACGTCGTGTTCGTAACTTCTTGTCGCAACCATTTAATGTTGCCGAAGTATTCTCCGGTATTCCTGGAAAATATGTACCTTTGGAAGATACAATTCGCAGTTTCGAACGCTTATTAGCAGGTGAATTTGATGATCTTCCAGAACAAGCATTCATGTTTGTTGGAACAATTGAAGAAGCACAGGAAAAAGCTAAAAAAATGGCTGGTGAATAGTCATGATTGCTTTTAAAGTAGTAACACCAAAAGGCGAATATTTAAAGCAGGAAGTCAAAAGTATCCATGTAAAGACGGTGGTTGGAGAAACAACAATTTTACCAAATCACATGCCTATCTTTGCATCTTTGGTACCTTGTAAGCTTGTTTTGAAAAACGAAAATGATGAAGAAGAAATCTTTGCGATTTCTGGTGGCTTTTTACAATTCAACAAAAATGAAGGCATGATTCTAGCTGATGCGATCGAAGGAAAAAAAGATATCGATCTTGAGCGTGCAAAAAAATCAATGGAACGTGCTAAAGCACGTTTAGAGAAAAAAGATTCAGATACAAATCTAAAAAGAGCTCAGTTATCATTGGAAAGAGCAATTAATAGAATTCATGTATATGGCGAGTAATCCTCGCCATTTTCTTTTATTAAATTTTAGCAAACTTGTTGCATCAGTGCTAAAAATGAGTATAATAGTATTTAGCAGTTAGAACAGTTAAGTGCTAAAAGGAGGATGAATTATGTTACAACCTTTACATGATTATGTTTTATTAAAGAAAGAGAAAGAAGAAAAAACTACGGCAAGTGGAATCATTTTGACAAGTGGGAAAGAAAAGTCAAAGCTTGCAGTTGTCGCAAGTATTGGTGCAGATGTTAAAGATGCTGGATATGCTTGTGGAGATAAAGTTTTATATAAAGAATATTCAGGAACTACAATGAAGATTGATGATGAAGAATTCATTGTCATCAAAGATGAAGATATCATTGCAGTAAGTAAGTAGTAGGAGGTAATGAATTATGGCTAAAGAAGTACGTTTTTCAAAAGATGCTCGTGAATCCATGTTAAGAGGTGTTAACACATTAGCAAATGCAGTTCGTGTTACTTTAGGTCCTAAAGGACGTAATGTTGTTCTTGAAAAGGAATATGGATCACCATTGATCACAAATGATGGTGTAAGTATTGCCAAAGAAATTGAATTGGAAGATAAGTTTGAAAATATGGGTGCTAAATTGGTATATGAAGTTGCCAATAAGACAAATGATACAGCTGGAGATGGAACAACAACAGCTACAATTTTAGCTCAAAGTATGATTGAAAATGGTTTACGTCAAGTGGATCGTGGAGCAAATCCCGTGTTGATGCGTGAAGGTATCGAAAAAGCAGCTAAGGCTGTGAGCGAGTATATCTTGTCCGTATCTAAGAAAGTAGAAAGCAGTAAAGATATTGCCAATGTTGCGACAATTTCATCTGGATCGGAAGAAATTGGTAAGATTATTGCGGATGCGATGGAAAAAGTCGGTCGTGATGGTGTTATTTCAACAGATGATTCAAAGGGATTTGAAACAGAACTTGAAATTAGTGAAGGTATGCAGTATGACAAGGGCTATGTTTCTCCATATATGGTGAGTGATCGTGAAAAAATGGAAGCTACAATGGAAAATGCTTATGTATTAGTAACGGATCAAAAGATCACAAACATTCAGGAAATCTTACCTTTACTTGAACAATTGGTTCAGGCAAATCGTGCGTTATTGATTATTGCGGAAGATTTAGAAAATGAAGTAGTTTCTACTTTGGCATTAAATAAACTTCGTGGAACATTCAATGTAGTTGCGACTAAAGCTCCAGGCTTTGGTGACAACCAAAAAGAAATGTTGCAAGATATTGCGATTATGACAGGTGCTAAATTCTATTCAAAAGATTTGAATATGGAATTAAAAGATATGCAGTTATCGGATTTGGGTACAGTTAAAAAGATTGTTGTCACAAAAGATAATACGACAATGATTGGTGGAGCTGGAAGTAAAGAAGATGTAGCTGCTCGTGTAGCTGAAATTGAAGCACAAATGGAAAACACTACAAGTGATTATGATAAGAAACGTATGGCAGAGCGTTTAGGTAAATTATCAAATGGTGTTGCGATCATTAAAGTGGGTGCTGCAACTGAAAGTGAATTGAAAGAAAAGAAACTTCGTATTGAAGATGCGTTGAACTCAACTCGTGCTGCTGTTAGTGAAGGTATTGTAGTTGGTGGTGGAGCTTGTTTAGTAAAGGCTTATGTGGCTTTAAAAGATGAAGTGAAATCGGATGTAGTCGATGTTCAAAAGGGTATTA
>ENA-ORPK01001162-ORPK01001162.1-human-gut-metagenome-genome-assembly--contig:-NODE-1162-length-21899-cov-2.656931_pt1 | contig 21899 bp, 22 predicted proteins | sample MGYA00242139_ERZ509068 | MGnify/ENA primary metagenome ERZ509068 (study PRJEB26280, sample SAMEA2338687) | human gut metagenome | biome: human gut; feature: human-associated habitat; material: faeces... | reverse complement strand
CGGCCTTACCAATGCCGACAAGACTCCCGTGCTGGCCGAAGCCGAGGACAAGGTGATGCCGTTGCTCACGGGTCTTGAGAACGAGATATCCTTCAACCAGCAGCTCTTCGAGCGCATCAAGTTCGTTTACGATAACGAATATGCGAAGCTCAAGGGTGAGGACCAGCGCCTGACGGAGGAAATCTACAAGAGTTTCGTGCGCTCAGGTGCACTCCTGTCTGCCGAGAAGATGGCGCGTATGAAGGAAATCAACTCCCGCATCTCGGAGTTGCAGCAGCAGTGGGGCAACCTCCTTCCCGAGGCGACCAACCATGCCGTGGTCTGGGTTGATAACCGGGAGGATCTCGCTGGTCTCAGCGAGGCCGACATTGCCCAGTGCAAGAAGGATGCGGAGATGCGTGGTGGCAAGGCCCCCTATTGCATCGTCATCATCAATACGACGCAGCAACCCATCCTCGCAAGCCTTCAGAACCGCGCGCTCCGTCGCAAAGTGTTTGAGGCAAGCATCCATCGTGCCGACGGCACCAATCCCCAGTACAACACGTTCCCGATAGTGACTGAGTTGGCAAGACTCCGTGCCGAGAAAGGCCAGATCATGGGTTATGCCAATTATGCCGACTACTCACTTGAGAACACGATGGCCAAAAACTCAGCCAACGTGGACAACTTCCTTGAGCAGCTCATCAAGGAGTATGCACCCAAGGCCGACGCCGAAACCAAGGCCATAGAGGAGTATGCCCGCAAGACTGAGGGAAGCGACTTCCAGCTTCAGCCCTACGACCGCTTCTACTATTCGGCGAAGATGAAAAAGGAGATGCTCAACATCTCTGACGACGAGGTGAAGCCCTACTTCAATGTCGATAGCGTGCAGGTGAATGGTGTGTTCTATGCTGCCAACCGCGTCTATGGCCTGACCTTCAAGGAGCGTAAGGATATCCCCAGCTATCATCCCGACACGAAAGTCTTTGAGGTAATCGACAAGAACGGCAAGCCCCTGGCCCTCTTCTACAGCGACTTCTTCCGCCGTCCCACGAAGCGTGGTGGCGCGTGGATGGATGCCTTTGCCAAGCAGAGCCGCCAGCGCAAGCAGCTTCCTGTGGTCTATAACGTGTGCAACAGCGCCAAGGCTCCCGATGGCCAGCCCTCGCTCATCACCTGGGACGAGGTGTGCACGATGTTCCATGAGTTTGGCCACGCCCTCCACGAGATACTCTCCGACTGCCAGTACAACACCCTCTCAGGCACGGCCACGGCCCGCGACTTCGTTGAGATGCCCTCGCAGTTCAACGAGTCCTTTGCCAGTATCCCTGAGATCTTCGACCACTTTGCCCGCCATACCGTGACGGGAGAGCCGATGCCCGCAGAACTGAAGGAGCGTATGCTTGAGAGCATCAATTTCCAGTCGTGACTACTCACGCCGTAACTTGCTGGCTTTCAATATTCTTCTTGGTAGTTGGTTTTCGTTTGCCTGTTGGTTGCACTTTTTTGACCGTTTCGGCGTCCCATCCAGCAGAGAATAGTTCGCCCTTGCCCGTCAATAACCATTGGGGGGAAATCTTGTAATCTTCGGCAAGGTACGTCAGCCATCCAGCGTGAAATATTCCACTATGCGGCTCTCGCTCCAGCCGCTGAACGTTACGGCGGTTCAGTTCATAACGGCGAGTGAAGGTCTGCAAGCCACGGATCACGCCCTCATCTATGAGAGTGCGTATTGCCTTGAAGAACCGTTCAACGATGGCTACTGTTTTGTCTTTTTCCTGCTCCATTGCTTTTGCTTTTGCTTTTCATACGCACGCCCAAACACTTCCCCCAGCCTATTGTCGTGCTCTTCCAGCCGAGCGGCCCAGTCTTTCAGCTCTGAGGCCGTGGGCAGGATGCCACGAGCGAGGCGTAACTGCTCTTCGTCCGTCAATACGGGCAAGTAACGTTCGAAGGCGCACACCGTGAATATATTATTGTTTGTTCTTTCCATCCGACAAAATTTCAATGATGCCGAGAAGCCGATTTATCTGTGCGTCCTTCGCCGCAATCAATGCGTAAAAGTCAGCTGGAACGTCGGTGGTGTTGCCCGTGCCCGTAATATTCACGTCACTTTTTGTTGGTGTGGAAACATCCCCAGCAGGAATCCCGTAGAGGTCGGCAATAGTTATGCCCATGCCGTTTGCCAAAGATTCCAAAATCCCGCTTTTTACGTCTTGCGCTCCGAACACTTGGTTGAGCGATTGTGAGTTCATGCCCGCAAGGGCAGCTATCTCCGTCATCGTTTTTCCCGTTCGCTTCAAACGAGCTTTCAGTTCACTTCCTCTCATTTTCTCAATGTTGTTAAATTCAGCATATTTTACTTTAGAGTTAAAATTATTTAAAATCTATCTTAACTGCCTGTTTTTCCATTAGAATTACCTAACTTTGCAAGCGTGTTACACAACACGTTGCATAACGAGTTGCAAATGTAGTTAGAATTATTGATATAAAAGACTTTTAATAGCGAAAAAATGAAGGAAGAAATGAAAATGGATTTGCGCACGGAGGCGGAGAGGAAGCGTGCCGTATTGCACGACCATATCCGAAGCGACTACCAGCGCATCACGAAGAACCAGCCACACGTCCGCCCCTATCGTGTGATGACTTCATTGGGGCAAAAGTACGGTTGGACAACGCAGGGTATCGCCTCGCTCTTGAAGCGGATGGGCGTATATGCCCCGAGTACGGCTTGCAAGTAAACAACTTTAAAACTTCAACGACACATGATTACGCCGATAGAGCCTACATGCGCCGACGCTGGCCGATATAGCGTGACGGAGGCGTGCAATCTGTTAGGAATCCATCGCTCTACGCTGGAACGCTACAGACTGCGAAATTTAATCAAAGCGGGATTTCATGCACATACCTCCCGCAAGTTTTACACGGGTTACGAAATCAAAAAATTATGGAGAAAGCTATGATGAGAATTTGGGACAAAGTGCTGGCGTGGTTTGCAGAATACCAGCAGCAGAACAGAGAGAGACGTGTGGCACGCAAGGCGGCTCGCCTTCAACGGGAGGTGGAGCGCAGAATCCAAGTGCGTGAGTTTGATGGCGGTCTGTGCCTCTGTATTGACAACATCCCCGTATTGAAGCGGGCGGAGTTCGACGATGCAGAGTTGAGGCAAGCACGGTCGTTATTGTTCAACTATCTAACCAGCGCAAGACGATGAAAAAGAAGCAACATGCCTTCGTTGAAGAGTGCGCAGATGAGCATCGGGCCGACATCATAGAGGCAATAGAGTACGGGCACATGTGCGCCGCCACCATCATTGACACTGCTGACGGATTCGTGGAGATTGTTAGCGGCCGTCGAGGCGGTGCAGCCGTTAAGGTGCACCACGACGACGAGGAGAACAAACGTGAATGCTCTCTATTGTGCGAAGCCATTGAAAAGGCGTTACCCGAATGGGAGGACGTAAAAGAAGAATATGAAGCCGAGGAAGAAGAAGCCGAGGAAGAAGGCGGCAATAGCCCCGACCCCGCTTTTTCAAGTTGGAGCGATTATTGGGATTATATTTTCAGAACATAGTACACAACTTTAAAATATTTGCAAAATGGAAAATCAAGTAACAATCAGTCAGCCGACCATGCTGGAGGCTATGAACAGAAGCGAAACCGACATGCAGATTTCAACGGCCCACGCCTTCCCACGTGACGAAGAGAAGGCACTTGCCAAGATGGCACGGCTGGCGTGCATGGATGTGGAGACCGCCGCCGATTGCTTCTATCAGTTGAAGCGCAAAGGGGCTGACGGCACGGAGACCGACATCGAAGGTTTGAGCGTGCGAATGGCCGAAATCATTGCTTCGTGCTGGGGCAACTTGCGAGTGCAGGCCCGCATCATTGGCAACGATGGCCGCTGGATAACGGCCCAAGGCGTGTGCCATGATTTGGAGAGTAACTATGCAGTTTCAAAGGAAGTGAAACGCCGCATCACTACCAAACAGGGCTACACGTTTAGCGAGGATATGCAGGTAGTGACGGGTAATGCAGCATGCGCCATTGCCTACCGAAACGCCGTGCTGGCAGTTGTGCCCAAGGCAGTGACGAATAGCGTTATCAACCGTGTGCGTGCCGTGATGGAAAATGCCGAGATGGACGTGCCCAAGGTACGGGCGAAGACGCTCAAATGGTGGGCCTCGAAGGGCGTTACCGAGGAGCAGCTCCTGCACTACCTCCAGCTCGACAACATCGAAGCCATTGACAAAGAGCAGCTCTATTCGCTGCGAGCTTTGGCGCAAGCCATCAACGAGGGCACTACCAGCATCGAAGAGACCTTCGTTGCACCCGTGCAGCAGGAAAGAGTAGCAAATGGCGTGAAATCAGCGGCCAAGGCGGCAAAAGACAAGGCAGAGCAGGCAATGGCCCGCTCCAAGGGTAAAAACGTGACACAAACAAAATAAACGGAAAATAACTTGCACCGATTAGACGGTGCATAACTTCAACAACAAAAGATATGGAAAATTTAGATTTTGAGTTTTTGGATTTCAATCCAAAGCGAAAAGGAGGACGATCACTCGGAAAGAACCAGTTTAGTATTTCATTACATGGTTCATCGAGCGGAATACTTGAATTTGGCAGCGAGCTGAAAGAAGAGGTGGAACGTTACAAGTATTTGCGCCTCGCCCGTCAAAAAATGACGCAGGAGTTGTTTCTCGTTTTCAACAACGAAAAGGGAATAGAGTTGCGAGAGCGCAAGCGTGACTGTGCGTTGATGGGTTACTCCAAGGAGATGGCCAAATGGTTGTTAGCGCAATTCTTCAATGGCGAAAACTATGGACGGTTGCAAATCAGCGAGAACCTTGCAAATAGTGTGGAATATGCAACCTATCGTGTAATCAAGAAATAAGACGGACATGAAAACGACATTAAAGTTTAAAGACAGAGCCGAATGGCTGCAATCCCGTACACTTGGAATCGGCGCAAGCGAAGTGGGTACGATTCTCGGCTTAAACCCGTTTGAGACGCCATACCAGCTTTATTTGCGAAAGAAGGGCAAAGCAGCCCCGAAGCCCGAAAACGAAGCAATGCTCATGGGCCATTTGCTGGAGGATGCCGTGGCCCAGCGTTTCGCCATAGCAACGGGCGTGCACATCATCAAGAACACGACCGATGATTTCACGGTGTTCAACAACGAACGGCCCTACATGCGAGTATCTCCCGACCGCCTGTATTGGGGGCAAGGCGTGAAGCACAACGAAGCCAACAAAGGAGTGCTGGAGTGCAAGACTACGGCCATGCCCGTTGACGTGGACAACGTGCCGAAACATTGGTTTTGCCAACTGCAATACCAGCTCGGCGTTTGCGAATACACGCACGGTGCTCTTGCATGGATTTACCTTGGACGGCGTGAGTTCGGAATGCTGCCAACTGAGTTCGACCCCGAGTTCTTCGAGTTCTTGGTTGAGCAGGTTGACGAGTTTTGGACACGCTACATCGTTGGCGATGAAGAACCAGCGGCGTACAATGTGGAGGACGTGGTTATGATGTTCCCCCGCCATACCGTGGACAAGCGGGTGACGGCAACAAATGACCTTATCGCAGATACTGTCCAGCTGAAAGAAGTGAACGAGCAGTTGAAGGAAATCAAGGCCAAGAAAGAAGCCCTGGAGGCAAACATCAAGCTGGCGATGGGTGATGCCGAGGCGCTGGTAACGCCCGACGATACCGTGCTGGCAACTTGGAAAGCCCCGAAGCCTTCCTCAAAGTTTGACGCAAAGACGTTCAAGGACAAGTATCCACAACTCTATGCGAAGTACTGCCAAGAGGCGCAGGGTGCTCGCCGATTCTTACTCAAATAAACTCCCGAAACGATGCACGCAATAAGTAACAGTAATTTTGGCTACGTAGTTGAATTGTTGCAGGCGTACATCGCCGACAATAGTGCGAGGCGCGACGTGCGTACCGTGAACCGAGTGCGCCGTGCCCGCCTATTGTTGCGGGCGTTTGCAAAGAGCCAACCGTGTAAGAAATAGACCGAACTATGGCAAAGGACAGAGCAAAAGGAATGTTGATTAGCCTTGACATAAGGCAGCAAGTAGAATTGTTGTCGAACGAGGAGGCGGGCGAGCTCTTCAAAGCGTTGCTTGCCTATGCTGACGAGGGCACGCCTATAAGCACGGAAAACCGTTTGCTCTCGGTGGTGTTTGCAGGGTTGCGTTCCCAGCTTGACGCATCCGCCGAAAACTATGCCAAGAGGTGCGAAAAGAACAAGGCGGCAATGCTTGAACGCTGGAGAAAAGAACGTAAACAATCGAATACGAACGAATACGAATGTATTCAATCGAATACAAATGAATGCGAAAGCATACAAACGAATACGGAAGAATACGAATGTATTCAATCGAATACAAATGAATACTATATAAGAAAAGATAATATAAGAAAAGATAATATAGATATAAAGAAAGATGCTAAAGCATCTAAAGAAAAGACGGATGGCGCAAATGCGCCCCACTCTGCGCTTTTAGACGTGAATGCGTTTGTAGCATACTTCAACGAGCAGCTGGTAGCGCAGGGCGCAATTATCAAGCAAGTGAAGACGGTCACGGTCAAGCGCAGGTCGGTTATCGAGGCCCGTGCCCGTGAAAACGGAAAAGAGGCTTTAAAGACCGTTGCCGACAAATCGGCCTCGAGTGATTTCCTAAACGGGAAGAACGACCGAGGCTGGCTGGCAACATTCGACTGGATTATGCGCCCTAACAACTTCGTGAAGGTGCTTGAAGGAAATTTCGATAACAAAACAATGGCCGCAAGCAACGGCGGCAAAAACGTGAATGACTTATGGCAATAGATATTTTAGAAATCATCAACAAGTTGCGCAAATGTGGATTCCTTCCAACCGTGCAGCGTTGTAGCTATTCTCTCGATACGAAAACCGTGCTTGGAATTGTCGGGAGGCTCGGAAGAGAGTTGAACGCCGCTTTTGTGCTTGACGATGAAAACAGATGGACTTACATCCAGCTCTTGAAATGGCTTGCTGGTGACAAGACTATGCAAGCGATTGACCCCGATACGGGCAAGGTGGTGGCGGGCCGCTTGGATGCTGGCCTCTACCTTGCAGGGCCAACGGGTAGCGGGAAGAGCGGAGCCTTGAACATCATGCTCATGCTGGCCCGTACGTTCAACATCCAAGTAACGCTCAACGGTGAGCAGCGTTGTCTCTTTTGGAAAGAAGTGCGGGCCGATGAGATTGCACGCAACGGGCAGCTTGATAGGTACAATGAGGCTGGCGTGCTTTGCATCCAAGACCTCGGGACAGAGCCAACGGAATCCGTTTTCATGGGAAACCGCTTCCAGCCCGTAAGGCAGCTAATTGAGCACCGTGGGGACGCTGGCGGCGTGATTACGCTTTTCAGCAGCAACCTCCCTATGGGAAGCAGCGTGCTCGTTGACCGTTACGGCGACCGTGTGGCGAGCCGCTTGCGTGAAATGTGCAATTACATAGAGCTAAAAGGGAAAGACCGCAGGAAAAGCCGATAGGAGGGCCGTGCGTGCCCCGTGTTAAACGAACGAGCGGGCCGTGGGTACTTATTAGGGTAAAGTGATTAACGGCCCTTACAGGGCCTAAAAACAACGAATATGGAAAAATACAGTATTACAGTATCTACGCAAGCGGATGCTTGCTTCATGAATGACGAGATACTCGAACTATACAAAGTTCTCAGAGCCGAGTTCCCGAACATAGCCATGCAAACAATGGACAAGTACGTCCGTGGGTGGAGCAAGCTAAATTTGTCAAGCTGCCTTGAAGAGGATAAGCGGACAAAGAATTTAGGAATAACGAAAAGCAAAAAAAAACAAGCACATGGAACAGTTCGAATTTATCGGGTATTTAGCGGATGACGCAAAGGTCATCCAAAACAACGGAAACCCGTTTATCAGTTTTCGCGTGGGCGTTACACGCAAGTTCAAGAACAAGCAGGGAGACGCAGTCGAGCGGACGAAGTGGATTGACTGCACCCGCAACGGCGATGAGCGGTTTGCCCAATACTTGAAGAAAGGGCAGATGGTGTTCGTCCGTGGGGACGCTGAGGCACGGGCCTACCTCGACAAGAACAACAAGGCGCAGGGCTCGCTCGGTTGCCATGCTTGGGACGTGACGCTCCTTGGCGGCAAGCCCAAGAGCGAGGAGGCCGCGCCGTTTTAGCCAAGGAACTAACGATGCCTATTGAGTGCGAAAAATGCCCCTCGGCCCGTAATTGCATCAACGGCAAATATTGCACCCGCCGAGGGGTGTATGTGGAACACGATACGAAATTGAAGTGTAAAAATGAAACTTGAAGATTTGAGAAAAGAAGACCAGCAGGAATTTCTTGCAGCCTTCGCAGCAGACCCCACCATCGTCAAAATGAAAGAGAAGTGCGCATCGTTTGAAAGACGTGGGATGTGGATTCAAGCGTTGGATATGCGCAAGAGGATTGAGCAAACAAAGGTCAAGACCTTCGACAAGTTCATGGAAAAGCTGGACAAGGCGGCTGAGCGGGTCAACCTCTACGATACCAAAATGACGCAGGAGCAGCGTGACAAGCTGAATACCCTTTGCGTGACGTTGTTCATGGCGTGCGATGTGATTGATAGCGCCGTGGTGGACATGAAGGAGATTTTGCAAGAGGTGGACTGCGGGCTGGAGTTCCTTATGTTCGATGACATCAAACGGGTTATCGAAAGCGCCCGCTCCAAAATACGCTTCATGAACAATGCAAGCGACGTGGCGCAGAACGTTGTATGGGGCGACACCTCGGATGACATGTACAATATCATCCAAAACAAGGCACGCTCCGTGATACGCAAGCGAGAAGAGGCTGGCGAACATTGGGGCGACAGGTTTGAGGCCATGAAGGCCCGATAAACGGCCCGTGTCGCAAGAACGGCCCACTACCCTAACAACTCCCATCAAAGGGACGAAACGGCGGCAGGCGTTGATAAAACAACCTTGTCAGCCGTTTTGGGGGATTATAGGGGGAGAATATTAAAATAACAGTTGTATATTATGAAGATAGAGAAAATGAACATCAAAAAACAGACGAAGAAGGCAGACGTTATTATCGGAATAGACCCCGATGTTGACAAGAACGGAGTTGCTTTTCTTGAACGCACTCCCAGAAAACTCGAAATTACGACATTGGGGTTTGCCGATACCCTGGACTACCTTTGCTTCGTGAAGCGGAAAAGCGAAACCGCAGAACAGACGTTCGTGGTCGTCATAGAGGCTGGATGGCTGAATCAAGGGAATTGGCACTACCGTTACTCGGATAGCAAGGCGAAGGCCGCAGAGCTTGGAAGGGCCACGGGCCGAAACCACCAAACGGGAATGTTGCTGGCTGAAATGTGCGAGCACTTGAAAATCCCGTTTGTGCTTCAAAAACCCCTCAAAAAGATTTGGAAGGGCAAAGACAGGAAAATCACGGCCGAGGAGCTCAAAGCATTCACGGGCGTTGTCGGACGCACGAACCAAGAGGGACGGGATGCGGCTCTGCTGGCGTGGGAATACGCTGGACTTCCTATAAAAATGCGCCCAATCCAATTTGTTAAAACTTTCTAAGTGCTTACATGATAAGCGTAAAAAGCACTATATTTGCACCGTAAAAACCAACTCAAACGTATGAAAGTCGAAAAAGTAAATCTAAAACAAGTCGCAACGAACGACGAAAACCCACGTTCAATCACGGACACGAAGTTTGCCAAATTGGTTAACAATGTGCTCTCCTTCCCGAAGATGCTGGAGCTGCGTCCGATTGTCATCAGCGATGAGATGAAGGCCCTCGGCGGCAACATGCGCCTCCGTGCCTTGCAGCACATTTCCAAGATGAAGCCCGCCGAGCTGGAGGGACTGCTGGCCACGATACCCGATTACACGAAGGCCACGGACGGCGAGCGGGAGGCCGTCATGCAGCATTGGCAATCATGGCTCAAAAAACCGACCGCCCCCGTGGTCTATGCCTCCACGCTGACGGAGCAGGAGCAGCGGCGGTTCATTATCCTTGATAACGTTGGCTTCGGTGATTGGGATTGGGACGAACTGGCCAACAAATGGGACGGCGAGGAGCTGGGAGACTGGGGTCTCGACAACTGGGGTGCTGGCGATGGCTGGGCAAACGGTGACATGGCAGGAACTGGCACGGGCGAAGGCAATGCAGAGGGCGAGGAATCTGGCGATGCGGGAGGCGGCGACAAAACGAAGCAGGGCGCACTCGTTGAACGATTTGTAGTGCCACCGCTTAGCGTACTTGACACCCGCCAAGGATATTGGCAGGAGAGGAAAAAAATGTGGCGTGAACTTATAGGAGATATTGGCGAAAGCAGGAACGATATATTATTATGTTCTAACGAATTAAAATACAGAGACCTCTATCAAAAAAGCCAAGAACACAGAAAAAAACTCGGCATATCGTTTAGTGAATACCTCGATAAATACGTGACGGATGAAGTCAAAGAACGAGAGCTGGAGAAAGTTGTTGGATCGGGCGTCTCGCTCTTTGACCCCGTTTTGTCAGAAATATGCTGCAAGTGGTTTACACCAAAGCAAGGGGCGAAAATATTCGACTGCTTTGCTGGCGATACGCAAAAAGGGTTTGTGTTCGGCGCTTGTGGGTATGAGTTCATAGGAATAGAACTTCGGCAAGAACAAGTGGACGTCAACAATGATGTTATAAAAGACAGAAATCTCCCTATAAAATACATTTGCGATGATGGACAGAACGTTGCAAAGTATATTGAACATGATAGCCAAGACATGTTGTTTAGTTGCCCCCCATACTATGATTTGGAAGTTTATAGCGACATGCCAAACGATGCAAGCAACCAAGGCACATACGAAGATTTCCTGCTCATACTCCGCAATGCTTACAAAGCTGCCATCGGGTGCTTGAAACAAAATAGGTTTGCCGTTATTGTAGTCGGCGATGTTCGCAACAAGAAAACGGGATTTTATTACAATTTCATTGACGATGTTAAACGTATATTTAGTGAAAATGGCATGCCGCTATATAACGAAATGATACTCGTGGAAACGGGCGCAACAACGGCATTAAGGGCATCACGAAACATGGATTTTAGAAAAGTCGGCAAAATGCATCAAAACGTCCTTGTGTTCTATAAAGGAGATACGAAACAAATCAAAAGTGAGTTCCCCCCTATAGAACTGACTGACGAAGAGAAAAATGACATCGAAGCGAACATTGCCAAATTTCTCATCGAAGAGGAAAAATCGTCTGAATAATACGGCGGGCGTTGTACGGAGGATGTGCAGGTGAACTAAAAGTCACACCTCGCCTCCTTCGTGCGTGCTTTCATCCCGTGGAAGCAAGTGTAATTGCTTTGTTTCATTGTGGGAAGGCCCACAAAGCCGCCCTGCCGCCCGAACGATGGGCGGCTCTATAAACTATACCAAGAACGAAAGAAAACGCGACACAAGCGAAATTCGGAGAAAATAAGATGCCAAAGAAGATTAGAACATTAAAAGACAAGCAGACTGCAATCATCCAGCGCATGCAGATTGTCGCCCCGCTATGGAGGAAGAACTATAGCGAGCGTGAGATCCGTGTGGAAGTGATGAAGCGGCTCGGGCTTGAAACGCTCAGCTCCCGAACGGTGCATGAGGATATTAAACGTTTGTTGAAAGAATACCAAAACGAGCGGCTGGACGACACCGAGGCGAGGGTGACGGCTGAACTGGCCCGCATTGACTTGGTTATACAGGAGGCGTGGAAGCAATGGGAGGACAGTAAGATGGACAAGGACGAGAACCGTATCAAGCGCAAGGGCCTCCCGAAGCTGGATGCAGACGGGAAGGAGGACGGACTGCTGACTGCCTACGTCGAGCAGGTGAAGAGCACGGCCATTGGCAAGGGCGACCCCCGCTATCTCGACATCATTCTAAAGGCCTTGGAGCAGCGCCGCCGTCTGCTGGGCCTCGACCGTGTGCAGGTGGACTTGACGGGAACACTTGGATGCGACATAGAAATCAAGCACACGGCCACGGGTTACACTCCAGCAACGAGCGAGGATGAAGTCCGTGCCCGTGACGGCATTAAAGACGAGTAAATTAAATGCTTCTATTTGACGTAAACGCAGAGCTTTACGAAGCGAATAGCGACCCTCAGCCCCGCTTCCTTGTAAACCAAGGAGGCACATCAAGCGGCAAAACATACTGTTTGGTGCAGCGGCTTATTGAGCTATCCATCCAGCACCCACGGGCCGTGATTACGATTGCGGGCCAAGACCTCCCGAACTTGAAGGTGGGCGCAATGCGTGATATGGAAACTATCGTGGGCGAAAGCAGGTGGCTCTCTGAGTGGTTTACGGTCAACAAGTCGGAGCACTACTATCGGGGGAAGAACTTTGCGCTCATCGAGTTCAAGTCCTACAAGGATGCGCAGGATGCGAAGAACGGAAAGCGTGACTATCTTTTCATAAACGAGGCCAACGGTATGACGTGGGAGGTGGTGTGGCAGCTGGCCATCCGTACCCGCAAGCAGGTTTTCCTCGACTACAACCCCTCGGCCCGCTTTTGGGTACACGACGAACTTATAGGGCGAACGGACTGCAAGCTCATCATCAGCGACCACCGTGGGAACAGATTCCTTTCGGCAACGGATCATCAAAAAATCGAAGAAATCAAAGACCCGCAGTTATGGGAGGTTTACGCCCGTGGACTGACGGGAAAGATAACGGGCCTCATATACACGAATTGGGACATCGTGGACGAGCTTCCACCGCTGGAGGAATGCAAGATGCTTCCCGTCTATGGCCTTGACTTCGGCTATTCAAACGACCCAACGGCGTTGGAGGAGATACGGCTGGCGCATGGCGAGCTATGGGTTGACGAGTACATCTACGAGACGGGCCTTGTTAACTTCGACCCACGTCACCGAGACCGAAACATCGTGGACTTGTTGCGGGAGGCTGGCATCACCCGCCGAAGCCTCATTGTTGCCGATTGCGCCGAGGGGAAATCAATCCAAGAAATCAAGAACGAGAATTTTTGGATAATCCCGAGCGTGAAGGGTGCTGGCTCTATCAAAAACGGAATTGACGTTTTGAAGCGTTACAAAATACACTTTACCCGCCGCTCGGTTGGTGCGATTGATGAAGCGAAGAAATACAAGTGGGCCGTTGACAGGGACGGCAATAGCATGAACCAGCCTATCGACAAGTTCAATCACGCCATGGACGCTATCCGCTATGCGGCACAGATGAAACTCAGAGTGAAGCACACGGGCACGGCCAAGGCACATGTTTTCAAAATGTAGGGGAAACGGTTATGAAGAAAAATACTAAATTTGGACATTGGGTGCGAGTTGCCCCGTTCACGGACTATAAGCTGGAGCGATACACCCGCCCACGCTTCGTTGCTGGCGTGCAGACGCCCGAAAACCTTGATGGCCTTACAATGGGCCAACTAATAGAACTTTCCACGTTAGGGGACACGAACGAGAGCTTTTTCACGGTGTGCCATATTGTGCTGCGCCTTGAACGGGAGCAGGTGGAGGAAGCACGGGCCGTTGACGTGGTGCGCTTCGTTGGCTGGGTAACGGGTGAGGCCGACCGCATTAACAAACTTTTCAACGGCACGGAATCGAAGCCAACGAAGGAGGAGGAGCAGGCGGGCATCAAGAAACTTCGCTTTGGGCTTTTCGGGATGCTGGACTGGTACGCCAAGCGGATGCGGATCCAAGACCACGACGAAGTGCTGGAAGTCCCTTGGATGCGTGTTTGGCGTTGTCTTGACATCGATAACAAAACGAATAATTTTCAGAAAAGATTACAGGAGGTTTACAATGAAGAGTATCGAAGGAAAAATCAGAGAAATAGCTAAACAACCAGCCTTCGCTGGGTACGGCTACATCTTCGAAAATTGGTATGATGCGAGCACGGCGGTTAGCCGTGTGCCGTTGCCCGCCATTATCACTATACTGCCCGTAAATGGCAGCATCACGTTCCGAAACGGGCGCACCTACGACACGGAGAACATCGCAATCGCTTTTGTGGACAAAGTTCCAAGGAATGCGAACGGCGAGGACAACGAGCGGGCCTACAACAGAATGAAGGCCGTCGGCGTGGAGTTCATTAAGGCACTCAATGCGAGCGGGTACTTTGCCCCGCTGGAAGAGCAGCAGCCGTATCAAGTAATCTGCGAGCAGATGTCGGACGTGGTGACGGGCGTTTTCTTTACGCTCAAACTGCAAGAGGTGGGGAGGTGTTAGGCTATGGCAGGAACATTGAGAATCGACCAAGATGCGGCCCGTGTCATCGTGCAGGAAGAGCTCGAGCAGCTCCAGCAGAGAATCGCCGCCAACATGGTCAAGGCGAACGAGGTGGCAAGCGGGCGAACGTTGAAGTCCATGCACGTTGAGACGGACGTTCAGAAAGGTACGCTCTTTGGCCGTGCCTTCTTCGGTGTGCTGGAGACGGGACGCCGTGCTGGCCGTGTGCCCCGTGGCTTCGACCAAATCATTTTCCAATGGATGCAGGACAAGAACGTGCACGCCTCTCCCCTTCCCTACAAGGGCAAAGGGCCACACAAGTACACAGACCCGCAGTTGCGTGGCGATATGGCCATGGCCTCGGCGATTGCGTGGACTATCAAAAAGCGTGGTTCGAGCCTATTTCGCAAAGGTGGGCGGGATGACATTTACAGTAACGAAATCCCGCAAACTATCAAGCGTATCGAGAGGCGGCTGGTGTTCCTCATCTCGGACATGGCACAATCAATCAATCTGAACAACATCAAAATCAAATAGAGGGCATTTTTTATGAGAACCACAACCAAAAACGGCGTCACGCTGAAATACCCCGATGAAATCGGATTCTGCTTCAATCCGTGCCTCATAGTGCTGGAAGGCCCGAACGTTGCCTCTGTTGCATTATCTTTGTCCGATGGTACAAATACCCAAGGGACGGAGTTTGATGCGCTTGGTGGCCACGTTTACGGCGATTTTCGGGAATTTGTTCAAACACTCTTTGACGACACCACGTTTGGCGACATCGACTATTCGGCCAAGAGCACGAAATCGAAGTTGGGCAAGTTGGTTACGCTGACCGCTACGGCCTTCCAGCTGAGCGAGGCTGGCGAGCGGGTGGCGGTGGCTGAGTTCACCTTCACAGTGTTCTATGTATGGGGTGCACTTGCATTGGGCGAGACCTATAACGGACAACGGGAGGTGACATTGTTCCGTGGCTTCCCGTTCACGGTGGGCCTCTACAATGATGGCAACGAGGGGGCGGTGCTGGTCTCGAATGATGGCAAGGCCACGACCGTTATCAGCCTTGACGGGCAAGGTGTGTTTGATGTGACCGTGCCAAATGAGACGGCCCGCCATTTCTACATCATCAGCGACTTTAAGGGCACGCTCGCCGCAACCACGTTTGACGATACCTACGACTTGACTTTTCGCAAAATAGGAGCGGGAACTTTCGAGGACAAAGTGCGAGTGAACATAGTGGACGGCGTGGATGATGGCTTTTACCTTCGCTGGATTGACCGTCATGGCTTCTACTGTTATTGGCTATTCAAGAAGGGCGCAGAGCAGTTCCAAGTTGCCAACGGCGGCGAGTACTTGCGTAACAATCTGCTGGCCTACGACCAGTCGTATGGGTATCAAGGCGGAGCGGGCCGAAGACAGGCATATACAAGGCAGGACACCGTGCCCGTATGCGCCCCGCTTGTCAGCCGTGAAACGTGGGATTACTTGCTGGGCATCGCCACCTCCCCCGTCGTGGATTTGTTCCGTGCCTACAAGGCAGACGGCAAGACGCCTATTTGGCAGAGCGTAACCGTGCAGGCTGGAACATATACGAAGGCCATGCGCACGCCCTTGCAGGACTTCGCATTAAACATATTACTCCCCGAAACCCCAACTCAAACACTCTGAGAACATGATAGACCAAAGACTATACATTGACGGGCAGATGGTTGATATTGACGAAGATACCAAACTGACGTTGAACATCAAGAGCAATATGTTTCAAGACGTGAGCAAGCTGGTGAGCAACCGTACTTTCAGCGTGAAACTTCCAAAGACGGTGCGCAACCAGCGTATTTTTGAACACGCCGACAAGGTGCAGGACGGTGGCGGTGGCTTCCCCTACAAAATGCACTCGGCCCGCTATTTCCGAAACGGCGTGCAGCTGATAGGCGATGGCCGTGCCGTCTGCCTCTCGGTGGGCGATAGCATTGAAATCAGCATCGTTTGGGGATTGTTCCCCGCATTCACGGACATTCAAAGTAAGGGCACGACACTCAACCAGCTGAAAAGCTCGGCCCGCCTCAAATGGAGTGCCGACGTGTACAATACGTATGACGAGGCGTTGGCCGCTGGCTACTTCTATGCGGAGTATGATCCGTTCCATTTGGCGGAAACGAGTGACGAGTGGAAGGGCCAAGACACCAACGAGGGCGCAGGTGTCACGACCTACTATTGGCTGGAGGACGGCGCAATAGAGACGGGCGAGACGGTGGGCGAGAACATTTCCCCGATTATTGATGCTGAGGTAGCTGGCTATGCAGCCGTATCGGCAGAGTTCAAAGTGGGCGATACGCTGCGCATCCGTGGGGCGGTTGGCGGCGATGCGAAATATCGCCTTTACGCCGTCCTTGATAGTGCAAACAAGGTGCTTGAGCTGGGCGAGGCATCTACCCCCGAGACCGTGGCGGGCGATTATGAAATACCAGCCCCCACGAATGCGTCCCGCATGGTGGTAAACGTATTGAAGGAACGCTCTAAGGACTACGAGGTATCAATTTCCAAGGGTGTGAGCACTCCACTACGAGCATACCAGCCACCAGCAAGCGGCGGCACGGCCTTCGGCAAGCTACGGAAGGCAAGCCCCTATGTGCATCCGAGCGTGCTGGCTTCATGGGTGCTGAACCTAATTTGGGAACAGACGGGCGTTAATTTCAAGTGGACGGGCGAGGCGGCAGACCTCATCAATACGCTTGCCATTCCGCTTGTTAACAACAAAAGCACATCGCTCACGTTGGACGGGATGCTGGATGCGGTGCTGGTGGCACGGGCTGGAAATGGCCCGCTGAAAGTGAAACTCAACTCTGCGAGCACGCTATTCAGTAACGCCGTTGGCGTGGAGGCTGACGAGTTGCTTGTCGCTGCGAACGTCTCTGTATTGATGGACGTGCAGGGCCGATGGAGCTGGGACACGGGCGGAACACGCCCCAACACTACAACAACACGATACTCGGACGATGGCTCGGTAATAACGTATCTGTACACCTATTCGCATAACTATATCGAAATGAAGGTTACGCCAAAGGTGGTCACGGAGGACAATGGCGTAGCGACCTACATTGTTGGCGATGAGACGCAGGTTGATGGCGGCTACAATAAGTGGGACAATAGTAACTACCTCATCAATAAACGTTTTTATCATTTGCTTGCTGGCTACGGGAAAATAGAGCTCGAAATCGGTGACAAAATTACCTTTGAGATGAAGAACTATGTGGGCCAACTTCGGGACGTGCAATTTAGCGGTGGAACGGTTAGGGGAACACTTGACACGGGCGACACCGTGCCCCGTGGCGGCTACTTCCCTATCGCCTACAATCTGCCCGACATTAAGATAATTGACTTCGTGAAATTCCTTGCGGCTATTACGGGCACATTCCCGTTGCAAATGACGGACGATAACGTGGTGCAGTTCGTGCCCTTCCAAACCATTTGGGACAACATCCCAAAGGCCAAAGACTGGACACGGCGCATTGTTGCGCAGTCGCTCTCGAACAAGCCGAAAGAGCTGGAGTTCAAGATAGGAGATTACGCACAGGTCAACCGTTACAAGTGGAAGGAGGATGAGACGGTATTCGGCCACTATGACGGCACGCTGAAAGTCGATAACAAAACGCTGGACGATAGCAAGGATATTATCACGTTCCCCTTTGCAGCCACGGACGGAAACCGTGTGCCCACATATACACCGATAACCACCTACGGCACGTTCGGCAGGAAGGCAAGCACGGAGGACGGAGGAGGGCAATACAAGGCTTGCAAGGAGCGTATTATGCAACTGACGAAGGGCAAGAATGACCGTGCAGCCTTGAAGTTCGACCTCGACATGAACAAGATTCTAAAAACGAAGTATCGCAGGTTGACGGATAGCTTGCAGTCGGCAAAGGTCATCAAAGAACGGGTAATGCTCTCGGACGTTGATTTGCTGAACTTTGACGAACGTGTGCCCGTGTACCTCGCACAGTATGGCGCATACTTCGCAGTAACCGAGATTAAGCAAGCAGATACGGGGACGGCTGACGTTACTATGTTCCAAATCAAGCTGTGGCACAAGGCTTCCACACCAGCGAAGGAAATCACGATAACCGTCACGGCCACGCATACGGCAAACGGTTACGCCTTCCGATGGGCGGCAGATGCTCCGCTGGAATCCGCCGTGGTGCTGACCATCAAGGCCGACACCAGCGATGCGGACATGGGCTGGATTGGTTTGCGTGCTGGCGAGACGGGCGGCACAATCAACCGTGTAATGAACGGTGCGAAGCCTACGGGCGTGACGGTTTCGAAGACAGACCAAGACGATGAAAGCGTTTACACCTCGGAGTTGGTGCTGGCTAACGTAATCAATATTACGCTGAAAATGGGCACGGAGGCAAATCGTATTCAATTCACTGCGAGCGAGGCTCTGACATCGCCTATAACGGTGCTTGTCGTGGTCTATGGCCAAAAGCATCATCTAACCACGGTGACGATACCAGCGGGCACGGTGGGCGGCTTGATACCAGCGGACGACGGCACGGAGTTCATTAGCCTTGCATACGTTTCAAGTGATTGCGTGCAAGCGGATAACGATATGAATGAGTATATAATAACACATGCTTAAAGGAGATACAGAACATGGCAAGAAATGAAGAAGAGCACATTTTGAACATCCAAGTCAGCTATGACAAGGCGGTGGAGGGTATTAAGAAATACCGTGACGAAATCGTGAATTTGGCAATTCGCGAGAAGGAGCTGGCCCAAGAGCTGGAGGACGGGAAAATCAGCCAACAAGAGTACGACAAGGAGCTGGAGATAGGCAAGGTTGCGCAAAAGAATTACCGTGACGAGATCCGTGCCTTGCAGAAAGAAATTCAGAACAACATAAGGCAGGAGCAGCAGATGGAAGGCTCGCTCAAATCCTTGCGTGCTGAGTTGAGCAACGCTACGAAGAAGTACGATGAACTGAGCAGGGCCGAGCGTGAAAGCGCAAAGGGCAAGGAGCTCCAGCAGCACATCAAGGACATTACCGAAGAGTTGAAGGGCGCAGAGGCGGAAACAGACCGCTTCTATCGGAACGTTGGAAACTACAAAAATAGCATCGTCGAGGCGCTGACGGGTAACAACCGCTTCGCCTCTTCGCTGGCTGGTATTGCGCAGGAGGGCGGCGGCTCTATTAAGGGCTTTTTCTCAACCGCCGTCACGTCTGTAAAAAGTTTCGGCGCAGCCTTGATGAGCTTGCTGGCGAATCCCGTATTTTTGGGCATTGCTGGCATCGCTGGGGCTGGCGTGGCCTTCAAGTGGTTTTATGACTACAATCAAGGACTTGCAGAAGCAACCCGACTTACACAACAGTTCACGGGCAAAAGCGGCGAGGACTTGAAGCAATTCCGAAACGGTGTTCAAGCGGTGGCGGACGCCTTCGGCCTCGAGTTCCAAGAAACATTGCAGAGTGCGAACGCTATGGCGAAAGGCTTCGGGATAAGCGTTGACGAAGCATTGAAGTTGATGCAGGACGGACTTGTAAGTGGAGCGAATGCAAATGGCGAGTTCCTTGATACGGTCAAAGAATACCCAGCCTATTTCAAGGAGGCTGGCATCAGCGCAGAGGGATTCGTTGCCATAACCACGCAGGCCACCAAGCAGGGAATATTCAGCGACAAGGGCGTTGACACTATCAAGGAGGCGAATATCCGTTTGCGTGAAATGACAACGGCAACGGCGAGTGCACTTGACGGGATAGGCATCAGTTCGAAGACCGTCCAGGAGGAACTGCAGAGCGGCTCAAAGACTACGTTCGACATCATGCAGCAAGTCAGCGCAAAGTTGAAGGAACTGCCACAGACGAGCTCCGCCGTTGGAACGGCCATCGCTGACATATTCGGAGGTCCAGGAGAAGACGCTGGCCTTGCCTACATTGAAAGCCTTGCCAACATACAGACCGATCTCGGGAAGGTCAAGGACGGTGCGGGCGAGGTGGCATCAGCGCAGGAGCAACAGATAGAGGCACAGAAGGAACTGAATAACACGATGTCGGCTATGTTCGATATGACGGGCGGCGGCTTCGAGAGTATGAAGGCCCAAATATCAACCATCGCAACGAAGACGCTGGTTGCGATGATGAAGGGTGTTGCGGGTGTCGTGAATTGGTTTGTCCGTCTCTACAACAAATCGCTCATCGTGCGTGCTGGCGTGCTGGCCGTGGCCTATCAGTTCAAAGTGCTATGGTCTGCGGTCAAGCTGGTTTTTAACCTTATAATCGACGGCTTTAAAGGCATTGGGCGTGCCTTGGAATTGTTCGTGGACACTACGAAGGCAGCATTTCGGGCGGTCGTTGGTGCTGCGCAGGGATTCGGCAAAGTGCTATCGGGTATCGCAAATTTCAGCCTTGAAGAAATTAAGGCGGGTGTCGCAGAAATGAAGAATAGCGTTGTTGGTGGTTTCAAGAGTGCTCTCTCCAGCCTCAAAGGAACAATCAAGGCGCAGGGCCGTGAGGTGCTGGGCGACATTGCGAGCTTCGGCAAAGAAACATTCGACAATTTCAAGCAGGGCTTTAATGAAGCCGTCAACGGTGGCGGGTTGAAAGAAATCACCTTTGACGTGGCGGCAAGCGGAGCAGTCCCCACAAACGCCGACATTTCGCCCGTGTCGCACGGAAAAGGTGCTACCCCTACAAGTGCTGGCGCAACCGATAGAAAGCCGACAGGCGGGAAAACTGGCAAGAATAACGTGACGGCCCAAGGCAATGGCCCAAGCGCCGAGCAGATGGCGGCAGATGAGCTGGCGCAGGTGCGCAAGGCCGAGGAACTGCTTTTGCAGCTGATTGAGGACAATGCGGAAAAGCAACGGGCGTTGCTCAAAAACAAGTACGACCAGCAAATTGCCGACCTCGAGCGTGCACTCGCTGAGAAAGGCAAGCACACGGCCAAGGCCGATGAGGCGATGACCATTCAGATAAAAGCATTGCAGCAGCAACGGGAGATGGAGCTGAATAAGCTGGAGCTCCAATTCACGAAACAGAGGGTCGAGCAGGAGAACAAGAAATACGCCCTATTGATTGAAGCGGCCAAGGCTGGAACACGGGAACAATACGAATTGCAGCTGGCCAAGCTCACCAACGAGCAGCAGCTGGCCGAGGCCGAGATAGTGGCTACCCTTACCAACGAGCAGCAGCGGCAAGAGATGTTGTTGGCAAATGATGCGGCCTTCGAGGCCCGCCGTCTTGAATTGAAAAAGAAGTATCTGCAAGAGGAACGTGCGGCGCAGCAGCAAGCGATTACGGAGCAGTTTGCCAACGACATTCAAGGCGCAGAGCAGGGCGGTGACGAGCTGGGTGCGCTTCAACTCAAATTAGACCAAAAGCGGGCCATGCTGGATGCTGCGAACGCCGCCGAGTACACAAGCGAGAAGGCAAAGCAGGAGGCCATTTTGCAGGCTTCCAACGAGTTCTACCAAGCGCAGCAAGACCTCTCGGATAAACGCCGTGAAATAGAGGTTGCAAATAGTGAAGCCATAGCGGGCGCAATAGGCAGCTTGCAGGGCGTCATGGAGGCTTTCGGCAGCAAGGCTCTGCTCTGTCTTGACGAATTTGAGATGGTATTCGGCAAGAACCTGAGCGCCTTCAAGAGCAACATGACCAAGGTGACATTCTCCA
>ENA-ORPK01001159-ORPK01001159.1-human-gut-metagenome-genome-assembly--contig:-NODE-1159-length-21952-cov-2.987898_pt1 | contig 21952 bp, 25 predicted proteins | sample MGYA00242139_ERZ509068 | MGnify/ENA primary metagenome ERZ509068 (study PRJEB26280, sample SAMEA2338687) | human gut metagenome | biome: human gut; feature: human-associated habitat; material: faeces... | reverse complement strand
TGAAACAAGCAATGCAACGTACAATGAGAGCAGGTGCTCAAGGTATTAAAGTAATGGTTTCAGGACGTTTGGGCGGAGCTGAAATCGCTCGTTCTGAATGGGCAAAAGAAGGAAGAATTCCTCTTCAAACATTGAGAGCTGATGTTGATTACGGTTTCACAGAAGCTGATACTATTATGGGTAAAATTGGTGTTAAAGTTTGGATTTTCAAAGGCAACTTGATGCCAGGCGAAAAAGCTGACCAAAACATCAAAGCAAAAAGCGGCAAAGATGAAAAAGGTGGAAGACGTCCAAGACGTAGAATTTCTGCTGAAAATGCCGAAGAGAAATAAGTAACGAAAATATAACAGGAGTAAAATAAAATGTTACAGCCTAAAAAAACAAAATACCGCAAAATGATGAAAGGCAGAATGAAAGGTACTGAAACCAGAGGAACTCAATTAGAGTTTGGTGGATATGCTCTTCAAGCTGTTGAACCTGGCTGGATTACCAGCAGACAAATCGAGGCTGCACGTCGTGCAATGACTCGTGAAATCAAACGTGGCGGTAACGTTTGGATTAAAATCTTCCCAGATAAACCTATTACAGCAAAACCTGCTGAAACTCGTATGGGTTCTGGTAAAGGTAACTTAGAATATTGGGTAGCAGTTGTTAAACCTAACAGAATTCTATTTGAACTTGATTACTTTGACAGAAGTGTTGCAGTTCATGCATTAGAATTAGCAGCTCAAAAACTACCTATCAAAGTTAAAATTGTTGAAAAAGCAAAATTAGAAAACAAATAATAAGGAAATAAGTAATGAAATTAAATGAAATGCGCGAAAAAACAGTTGAAGAACTGCAAGGTGCTATAATTGATTGGAAGAAAGATTTGTTCAACTACAAATTGCAACTTTCAACTCACAAGTTAGAAAACACAGCGTTGATTTCTAAAACAAAAAGACTTATAGCTCAAGCAAAAACTGTAATAAAAGAAAAAGAGGTACAGCATGCCTAAGAAAGAAAAACAAGGTGTAGTAATCAGCAACAAAATGGATAAAACAATTGTTGTAAAAGTAGCAGACTACGAACCACATCCAAAATACAAAAAAATCATGGAATCAAATAAAAACTATAAAGCACATGATCCTGAAAATGTTTGCAACGAAGGCGACATTGTAAGAATTGTTGAAGCAAGACCAACATCAAAAGACAAACGTTGGGCTTTGGCTGAAGTAGTTGAAAAAGCAAGATAATAGTGAGTTTCTTGTAACTGATTAGATGACGTTAAGACGTTGAGTCGGTTACTAAGTAAATTTCATTGAATTATCAACAAGCGATATGAACTTATCGTCTTGAGGACTTAAAGACTTATCGACTTTAAATAAATAAAGGAAAATTAAAATGATACAACAAGAAACTAGACTAGAAGTAGCAGATAACACAGGTGCAAAAGAACTTTTGTGTATTCGTGTTATGGGTAGCTCAAATAAAAAATTTGCAGCAGTAGGCGATGAGATCGTTGCAGCTGTAAAAGATGCTAACCCAAATATGCCTGTAAAAAAATCTGAAGTTGTTAGAGCAGTTGTTGTAAGAACAAAAGCTGATATCAAACGTGCAGACGGTTCTGTTATCAGATTTGATGAAAACGCAGCTGTAATTATCAACAAAGATGGCAACCCACGTGGAACTCGTGTTTTTGGACCGGTTGCTCGTGAATTGAGAGACAAAGGATATATGAAAATCGTTTCTTTGGCTCCAGAAGTTATCTAGTGCAAGCAATGCATTGCTTAGATAGTCGTAAAACTAATTAAAAATTCAATATGTAGGTCGGAATTGCTATTCCGACAAGAATTTAAAGGAATAAAACAATGACAAAGAAAAAATTGCATGTAAAAAATACTGATAGAGTAATGATTATTGCAGGCAAAGATAAAGGTAAAGATGGTAACATTAAAAAAGTTGACATTGCAAAAGGAACTGTTACTGTTGAAGGTTTGAACATGGTTACAAAAGCTCAAAAACCTCAACCAATGGCAGGAATCCAAGGTGGTTTAATTAAAATTGAAGCACCTGTAGATGCATCAAATGTTATGGTTATTTGCCCTGCTTGCGAAAAACCGACAAGGATCAAACACGCAGTCGTTGACGGCAAAAAAGTTCGTGTTTGTAAAAAATGTGGTGAACAATTGGATGCAAAATTATAATTCGTGTTATAATTAGAGCATCAAAGAATTAAGGAAATACGAAAATGACAACAAAAACAAGAAGTTTAAAAGCAAAATACCAAGAAGAAATAATCCCTGCATTGACAGAGAAATTTGGCTATAAAAACATCAACCAAGTTCCAAAACTTCATAAGATTGTTTTGAACATGGGTGTTGGTGAAGCTTCTCACAACTCAAAAATTGCTGAAGCTATCGAAGCTCAATTGACTAAAATTGCAGGTCAAAAATGCGTAGTTACAAAAGCTAAAAAATCTATCGCATCTTATAAGTTAAGAGAAGGAATGCCTGTTGGAGCTATGGTTACATTACGTGGCGAAAGAATGTATGACTTCTTACAAAAACTTATTTGTGTAGTTCTTCCTCGTATTCGTGACTTCAGAGGTATTTCACCTAAGAGTTTCGATGGTCGTGGTAACTATACATTAGGCTTGAAAGAACAAGCTTTGTTCCCTGAAATCACTTATGAAGAAGTTGATTTGGTAAAAGGTATGAACGTATCAGTAATCACAACAGCTGAAACAGATGAAGAAGCTAGAGAATTATTGAAATTGTTAGGAATGCCTTTTAAAGGAATGAACAAATAGGGAGCGTAGCCGCTCCACCCACCACTCAGGATTTGTATAAGTTTACAAGGCTTGAGTACATAAAAGAGCGTAGCTGCTCCACCCGTTTGCTCGGGAAATCGTTAGTTAATAAAAAACAAACAACATAAAAGGAGAAATTCATGGCTAAAAAAGCGATGATAAACAAAGAACTAAGACGCGAAAAACTTGTTGCAGCAGGAAAATATCCAGCAGTAAGACTTCATAACAGATGCAGCATTTGTGGCAGACCTCACGGTTACCACAGAGATTTCGGTCTTTGCAGAATTTGTTTAAGAAAAATGGCTCACCAAGGTTTGTTACCTGGTGTTACAAAAGCAAGCTGGTAATGCCGAAGGCGTGTTTTCCCATCAGGCAAACGTTTGTTATGGGAGTATGCTTTGCGTATAGCAGTGAGTATAATTGCTAGGCAAGTTTAGACGAGCTGTAACAATTATATGATAAATCTAAATATATAAATAACCAAAAGACCGAGGGATGCGGTCTTTTTTGGTGTTTATAAAATATTATAGATGGGTACTGATAAGTATTTATTATATGTAACTAATAAATATCCAAAAACAAAATAAGTTCTTAAAATCTTTGTTAAAAGATATTACAAAAGATCTAAAAAATAATTATTTTTCGAATAGATTTATTAAGTTTTGTAAAAGTTGTAAAATTGGCTGAAATCCTGTTATAATCCCCTATATGATATGATATGATATGATATGAGGTGAAATGTGTCTATTTTGAAAAAATAAACCGGCGCTTGTTTTTATATAAATAAGAGAGTTAATGCAAGGAGAGCGCAATGGTTCAAATTAATATTGGTACAGGTCAAGGTATTACACAAGCGATTAGAGATAAAATTGGTGCTACCAATATTAAAAACTCTGATTTGGGTACTTGGCAAAAAGTTGTTGCCGAGGTGAATAATGCTCAAGCTAAGGACAAGAGTGTATTTAAGTCTGGTGAAAATAATACTACAGATACGACCAAATTAGATGACAGTAGTACTTATCACTCAAATTTCGTTGTTGATGAAGGGAATATCGAAATTGATGACGGGGTTTGGAGTAGAATAAAGGCGCTTTTGACAGGAAAAACAGAGACAAGTGTGCCTGCAAAAGAAACTAATCCTTCGAATGCTCCTACACAGCCGGAAAACAAAAACGAGACATCGAACGGACAAACTTTAGTATCAAAAAACAATAATGCAGAAATTTTGAATAAAGAAACATTTCAAACTCCGAAAAAATATTTATCAGCCGGAGATTTGGAACAGTGCAAACAAATGCTACATTTAGAAGAATTGCCGGATGGAGTTTCTATTGCTAAAGAAAATGGTCAATTTTTGTATTTTAAAGATGGAAAACAAATATCTTTCCAAGAAGTAAAAAATCTGGCACAAAAAGCGCCTGCTCAGGAGACAATAGTTGAACCGAAAAATTCAGAAAACTCAGAAGCCAAGAAACCAGTAGAAAACCAAAAAAATGAGGCAAAAACTGTTGAAAATAACAAAGGTGATAGCCCTCTATATGATTATACTGATACTGCTGTTATGTCTGCTCTATATAATACGCCTGCCAATAAAGCATTATTAGGAGAGTATGTACAATATCTAGTATCTACTGATAATCCTGAAGCTTATTCTGAATGCGGGTATAATAAGGAACACATTGCTGGGGCTTTGAATGATATAGTTTTGTTAAAACCATCTCATGCAATTGTTTTGAATAATAATATTCGAATTGTGAAAAACAATGATAACTCAATAACAGTAATAGATAGCAACAAAGATGTAAATTCTAATATTACATATAATGCGGATGGCACATATCGTTCTGGAAATGTTGAAGAGGATGGGGATTTTAATACTATTTCAAAATATGTTGACAGATATTTATTTTCGGAAATGGAAGATGGATTTACATTTGAATAAGTTTAATTTTTATAAACCCATATTAAATTGTTAATTTTTCGTAATTTCTATCTTGCAAATGAGTTGGTTTTATGCTAATATCACTTTGTCAGACTATCGAAAGACGTTCCCAAGTGTGGAGCAAAAATTAATTCGACAAGTGACGAGTAGAATGGATACTGCTGAATAGTCAGTAAGTCCGCAAGAGTAAAGGAATAAAATTATGTCAATGACAGATCCTATAGCAGATATGCTAACTAGAATCAGAAACGCTATGACGGCTTCTCACGCTAACGTAACTATGCCGGCTTCTAAATTGAAAGAACAATTAGCTAAGTTGTTAAAAGAAGAAGGTTATATTTCTGATTACATCGTAAAAGCTGAAGGTAAATTCAATGTTCTTGAAATTACATTGAAATACGACGCTAAAAATAAGCCTGTTATTACTAAATTAGAAAGAATTTCTAAACCAGGTTTGAGAAACTACAGCAAAGCTAAAGACCTTCCAAAAGTTTTGGGTGGTATGGGTATCGCTGTTGTTTCTACAAGCAAAGGTCTTTTAACAGACAGAAAAGCTCGTAAAGAAAACATCGGTGGCGAAGTTCTTTGCTACGTATACTAGGAGCGTAGCCGCTCCACCCACCCATCAGGTGTTGGGTCTTGGAGAAAGGTCTATGACTTCGCAAAAAGGTGAGTATTGTATGAGTTGAAACTATGTTTATATTTGTGTGAAGCACCGATTTGAACTTTTCACTTCTCACTATTCACTTTTTACAAAATCCAAACATAATTGGTAGAAAAGTTTGGAAAAAGTACATAATATACCAAAAGGAGAAAATAAAATGTCACGTATTGGTAAAAAACCTATTGAAATTCCTAACGGAGTTGAAGTAAAAATAGAAGATCACCAAGTTACAGTTAAAGGACCTAACGGTACTGAAGTTGTTAGTGTTAGACCTGAAATTGCTGTTAAAGTTGAAGATAATCAAATCGTTCTTTCTAAAGTTGGAACAACTCGTGAAACTGACGCATTGTTCGGTTTGTTCAGAACTTTGATTGCTAACGCTGTTCATGGTGTAACTCACTTGTTCGAAAAGAAATTGGAAATCCAAGGTGTTGGTTACAGAGCTAGCATGGAAGGTAAAAACCTTAACCTTGCATTAGGTTATTCTCACCCTGTAATCGTTGAACCGCCAGAAGGAATTACAATTTCTGTTGAAGCTAACACAAAAATTTCTGTAAAAGGTGCTAACAAACAAACAGTTGGTGACGTTGCAGCTTTCATCAGATCTAAAAGACCTCCTGAAGTTTACAAAGGAAAAGGTGTTAGATACGAAGGCGAACACATCAGACGTAAAGCTGGTAAAGCTGGTAAAAAATAAGATAGCCGCTTAGGTTAATTCTCGCCACTTGTGGTGAGGAATTCAATAGAATTACATGCGGAGGGTGCAAAGCCCGTTAAAGCAGTAAGAAAGGAAAATAAAATGATTAAACAAGAAATTAGAAAACCAAAAGTACAAAAAAGACATAAGTCAATCAGGGTAAAATTGGCTGGAACAGCTGAATTCCCTAGATTAGCTGTATACAGAAGTACAAAACATATTTACGCTCAATTGATTGATGATGACAATCATGTAACTTTGGCATCAGCATCTTCAAATGACAAGGAATTAAAAGAAAAATTAGCTCACGGTGGTAACATCGAAGCAGCTAAACTTGTTGGCGAAGAAATTGCTAAAAAAGCAAAAGTTAAAGGCATTGAATGTGTAGTATTTGACCGTGGAGGTTTCTTATACCATGGTCGTGTTGCAGCATTAGCTGATGCAGCTAGAGAAGCAGGCTTAATGTTCTAATGTTTGTTTACACAAACATCAAAAACTTTAAAGAACCGTCAGAAATGACGGTTCTTTTTGTTAATACAGTCAATTCATTAAAAAATAATTAATAAAATCGGAGTTTGGTGTTTTTTATATTATTATATGATTAGGAGATAATATAATATGGAATACAAAGATTATTATGAAACATTGGGTGTAAAACGAGATGCTACTGATGCGGAGATAAAATCTGCATACAGAAAACTTGCCCGTAAATATCATCCTGATGTAAATAAAACAAAGGAAGCAGAAAGCAAATTTAAAGACATAAATGAAGCTTATGAGGTTCTTGGCGACAAACAAAAACGTCAAAGATATGACAGTTTAGGAGCAAATTGGCAAGGCGGACAAAGCTATACCCCACCTCCTGGATTTGAACAGTTCGGTTTTGGTGGCGGTCAAGGCGGTTATCAAAGTTTTAACTTCAACGGTCAAGATATGGGTGGCTTTTCAGACTTCTTTAGCTCATTGTTTGGTGATATGATGGGTGGAGGATCAAGAGGTGCTCAAGGTATGAACTTTGGTGGTTTTGATTTTGGCGGAGCACAAAGCTCTGGACAAAGAACTTCTTCAAGACGACGTGCAGCTCAAGAACCGAAAGCTGAAAATCTTGATGTGACAATGAATCTGAATATTACAATAAAAGATTTGTTTGATAAAAAGCCAATTAATGTCAAATTCAATAATATTGAACGTTGTACAAAATGCTCTGGCAATGGCGGTTATTGTTCCGAATGCGGAGGTACTGGTTTTAAATCTGAACCGAAATCGATTAAGGTTAAATTGCCGACAGATGTAACAGAGGGACAAAAACTTCGTGTAAAAGGCGAAGGAAAGGTTGATGCTTACGGCCGAAAAGGAGATCTCTACCTCGTTATTAATATAAAAGATAAAGAATATGAGGTTAATGGATCAGATTTGACTAAAGAAGTTGAGATTACTCCTTCGGAAGCTGTTCTTGGCTGTAAAAAAGAAATTGAAACTTTGCATGGAAAAATTGGAATAAAAATTCCCCCTAAAACATCTTCTGGACAAGCTTTGCGATTGAAAGACTTAGGTTTGCCGAAAAAAGGAGGAGGCTATGGAAACCTTAATGCTAAGGTAAAAATAGTTATTCCAAGAAATATTACTGATAAACAAATTGAGTTGTACAAAAAAATTGCAGAGTTATAAAACTAAATAAATCATTGACAATATCCCCCTTTATGTAGGAAAATGAAGCCTATAAGGGGGATATTTTAATGACTAAAGAAACTTTTTTGCATGAAAAACACGTTCAATTGGGGGCTAAGATGGTTGATTTTGCTGGGTGGTTCGGCGGCTTTTTAATGCCGGTGCAGTATCCGTCGGGCATTCTTGCCGAACATATGGCAGTGCGCGAAAAGGCAGGTCTTTTTGATGTGTCGCACATGGGAGAGGTTTTTGTTAAAGGGAAAGAGGCTATGGAGTTTTTGAATAGCATTGTTCCTCAAGATATTTCAAAATTAAATTATGAAAAAGCTGTTTATTGTCAATTGCCGAATAAAAAAGGCGGATTGATAGATGATTTAATTATTTATAAATTGGGAATTCTTGAATATTTGGTTATTTGTAATGCTTCAAGAATTGATGAAGATTTAAATTGGATGGTTCGTAATAGCAAGAATTATGATGTAAAAATAGAAAACGAATCTCATAACTATTCATTGTTGGCGGTTCAAGGTCCTTTGGCAGATAAATTGTTAAGGAAAATGGGACTGGATACGCAACAAGAATCATTTACAATTAAGGTTGCAAAGATTGCCGGAATTAAGGTTTTGGCTTCTCGTACCGGATATACCGGAGAAGATGGGTATGAAGTATTGGTAGAAAATCATTATTCAGAATATCTATGGGATAAGATTTTAGAGGACGGTGCCGAATTCGGAATTAAGCCAATTGGCTTAGGAGCAAGGGATACTTTAAGATTGGAAGCTTCTCTTCACTTGTACGGTAATGATTTGGACGAAAACACAACTCCGATTGAAGCAGGTTTGAGCTGGTCTGTTCCGAAAGATAAAACAATTGATTATAATGGAAAAGATGTTATAATGGAGCAAATTAAGAATGGTACGCAAAAGAAACTTGTTGGCTTGAAAATGCTTGATAAATCAATTGCTCGTCATGAATATGAAGTTTATAAAGATGGTGAAAAAATTGGCGTTGTAACAAGTGGAGGGCCTTCACCAATGCTTGGAGCAAATATTGCACTTGCTTATGTTAAAAATGATAAAGATATTTGCACAGGAAGCGTTGTTCAGGTTATGATAAGAGAAAAACTGCATGATGCAGAAATTGTAAAACGCCCATTTATTACAAAAAGAAATAAAATTAAGTTATAATATACAAAAAGGAGAAATTAATGAGTATTACAGAAAAAATTCTTTGTTCAAAATCTCACGAATTTTTATTAGACAATGGTGACAATACATTCACTATTGGTTTAACTGATTATGCGGTTGAACAATTAGGCGACATCGTATTTTTGGAATTGCCTGAAATTGGTACTGAGTTTAAAAAAGGTGAAACCTTTGCGACAATTGAATCTGTAAAGGCTGCTTCTGAAATTTATATGCCGATTAGTGGTAAAATTTTGGAAATTAATGAAGTTGCAGTTGACGCTCCTGAAATTTTGAACGAGGACAGTTATGAAAAAGGCTGGCTTGTAAAAGTTGAGGCTACAGGTGATGCGTCAGAACAAAATGACCTTTTAGAATACGAAGATTACAAAGAAGAATTGGAATAAAATATGAAAAACTTTTTAGTACATACTGATGAAGTCAAAGCAGAAATGCTTGAAAGTATTGGCGTTGCAACGGTTGAAGATTTGTTTAAACAAATTCCGGAGCAAGCAAGAATGGAAAAACTTGATTTAGGGAGAGCGTTAAGCGAAGCTGAAACTCAAAGAAAGGTTAAAAACCTTGCTAAAAAGAATAATACGGATTACGTAACATTCTTAGGAGCAGGAACTTATAATAAATTCATTCCAGCCTGCATCTCTCAAGTTGCAAATCGTTTTGAATTTTTAACGGCTTATACTCCGTACCAGCCAGAGATTTCGCAAGGCACACTTCAAATTATGTACGAATTCCAGACAATGATTTGTCGTATTACAGGCATGGATATTTCTAATGCAACAATGTATGATGCTGCAACAGCTTGTGCAGAAGGCTTGTTAATGGCAGTTAGAGTCTCTAAAAAGAACAAAGTTCTTGTTTCAAATAGATTAAATCCGGAGTACATTGATGTTATCAAAACGTATTGCTGGGCAAATGAAATAGAGCTAGAGCTGTTTGATACAATTCCAGAAAATACGGCAGATTATGCATGTTTATTGGTGCAAAATCCTGATTTTTATGGGGAAATTTCAGAAATCAGCAAGCCAGATTGTTTGTTGATTGTTTGTATAGATATTTCTTCTCTTGGAATTTTAGAGCCGCCATATGAGGCAGATATTGTTGTTGGTGATGTTCAAACTTTAGGTATTCCAATGAGTTTTGGAGGACCTCATGCTGGTTTTATAGCTTGTAAAGAAAAATTTATGCGCCAATTGCCGGGGCGTTTGGCTGGCAGAACAGTTGATGCTGACGGCAAATCAGCTTATTGCTTGACTATCCAGACTCGAGAACAACATATTAAAAGAGAAAAAGCAACAAGTAATATTTGTTCAAATCAGGCATTGATCGGGCTTTGTGCAACCTTATATTTGACTGTTATGGGAGAAACTGGTTTTCGACAAGCAAGTTATTTATCTGCCAAAATGGCTCATAAGTTATCTGAAAAACTTGCGCAAAAAGATGTTAGAACTCTTAATAAACAATTCTATAACGAGTTTGTTATAGAGGTTGAAAATACAGATAAATTCTTAACAAAATTGAAAGAGAATAACATTATTGGCGGATTAAAATTGGATAGTCATAAAATACTTGTCGCTACGACTGAATTGACAACTGATGAAGATATTGAAAACTTTGTAAAAAGTATTTAAGCTTTTCTGTAAGAGTTGTAGAAAATATCGCAAATCTTATTTGAAAAATCTAACTTTTTCAAGGAACAGTATTTGAGCAGATATACTTCCGTACCTGTTTCAAGCATTATCTCAATCCGTTTTTTTGAAGTGTACCAATTCTCAAGAAAATTTTTTGTTGTATTATTAGGTTCGCTTGTAAAAGTTGCTTTGATAGTCCCTGTCAATTGACTGGTTCCTGAACGTTTAACCTCTTGTTCGTTAACAAAAACTGTAGAATAATTTTTTGTTACTCCAGGTAGAGTATTAATTTCTGCGTCAAACGATAAATTTGTTTCAAGTTCAGTAAATGTAACGTTCATTGTAAAATCCTTTGGTTTTTTCGAAATGGTGGGCGATACGTGACTCGAACACGTGACCTCTACAACGTCAATGTAGCGCGCTACCAACTGTGCCAATCGCCCTTTTTCGGAAATAAATTAAAAGTAGTTTTTAAAAATGCATTGCATCAATTTGTTTTAGAATGTTTTGAAGATCGTTTACAAGTTCTGCTTCAATATACATAAGTTCTTGTTTTGTGTAATATTCATTTTCAAATTTAACTTTTGCAAGTTTTAGCATAACGATTTTATTAAACGAAATGTAGTTTGAAACAAATTCAATAATATCGACTGCTCTGTAAGGAACAGCGCAATTGTGAAGTCTTAAAACTGAACGAAAAATTACTAATAAAGTTTTAATTACTTTATCTAAAACCTTTTTCATTTCTTTGTCGGATTTGATGTTCAAAATGAAATTGTTTTTGTATTTTAACAATAAGCTTTTGATTTCAGTTTCGCATTCTAGACGCAAAAAGTGCTTATCAACAAAAATTGTTGGGACTAAATCTTCACCATAAATCAATCTGTAATTTTCTTTAATGTCGGCATATTCGATTGCGTAAACATCAAAAGATGAATACCATTCATCTCTGTTCATAACTACAGGAATAGGATTTTTTGCCTTAACCCATTTTTGAATAGGTTTTGAAATGGCATATAAATTTTCTGCGTTTAAAGTATTTGTAACAATCATCAAATTGAGGTTGTTTTTGGCATCTTCAACATTTGCTTTTGATCCAAAAGCAATTACGGATGTTAGATTTTCACCCAATTCTGCTTTTAAACTTTCGATTAATTTGTCTAAATTCTTCATATTTCTACCTTTTTAGTTCGTAATTCTTAGTTGTTAATTCAGTTAATAAAAGTTCTGTTTACCAGCTTCCGGAACAGCCACATCCGCCGAAGCCTCCGCCACCTCCGAAACCACCGAATCTTCCGGAGTTAAATCTTCTTCTAGGAGAAAATATACTCAAAATTATTGCGATAGGCCAAATCCACCAAGGGTAATTCTCTCTTCTTCTTGAGTTTGAAGAAGCTTTTGGGGGACAATTCCCTTGAGCTTGGATTTGGACATTTTCTGCCATTGCAACCGTATTTGCAAGTACATAAGCTCCTCTTCTGATGCCGGCTTCATAATTTTCTCTTTTGTAATATGGTAAAATATCTTCATCACGAATACTTTCAAGAGTGTTCATTGCAATTTTATCTTCAAGTCCTGTGCCGAGCTCAATTCTCATTCTGCGTTCATTGGGTGCTGTCAAAAATACAACGCCGTTGTTTTTCCCTTTGGCACCGAGTTTATATGATCGTCCAATATCAATTGCAGTTTCTTCAACAGTTTTGCCATTTAATGATGGAAGCGTTACTACAACCAAATCAGCGCCAGATTTCTTTTGCAAATCCCAAAGAGTCATATTTAAATCGTTTTCAACTTCCGGAGAAAGCAAATCAGCTTCGTCTGCAATAAAACCATTGAACTTAAGCGTGATAGCGTTTGCTTGAGTAATACCCAAAAACAAAGCAACTAAAATAAATAACCAACATTTCTTAATCATAGTAAAATTTTAGCAGTATATACGGTTTATGTCAAGTTTGAATAAAATGTTGCAAAATAGAGTTTAGATGTAAAAACTAATTCTTGAAATGAGCAAATAAAAAAGGCGACACCCAGATTCGAACTGGGGGATAAGAGCTTTGCAGGCTCCTGCCTTACCACTTGGCCATGTCGCCGTCCTCGTTACTCTATTCTAAAAAGAAAATAATAAAAAGTCAAGGCAACTAAAATTGCAAAATATAAAAAAATATGTTAAAATAGAAATGTAAGCATACAATTTGGAGGTTGTTTTATGAAAAAAGAGATGAAAAGAGTTGTCGGGGGGGGGGCAATCGCGCCGTAAAATTGGGCTTTACGTTAGCTGAGGTTTTGATTACTCTCGGAATAATTGGCATAGTTGCAGCAATTACACTTCCTAATTTGATTGCAAATCATAAAAAACAGATAATTGAAACGAGGTTAGCTAAATTTTATTCAACTGTAAACCAAGCTATTACACAATCAGAAGTTATAAATGGTGATAAAAAATATTGGTTTGATGATTTAGGAGGAGCGCAAATCGGAGAGGACGGGAAACCAATTGAAGGAAGTTCTGAAGCGCAAAAGTGGTTTAATTCGTATCTTGCACCGTATATGCAAATTACCAAAGAAGAAATTGATTCTTCAGGTAGGTTAATAATTTATTTCCCAGATGGAAGTGCTGTTAAAACCCGGTTTAGTGATGGTTCAAGGGAATGGATTTTTTATCCAGAAAAACCAAATAATTGTAGTGAAGCAACTTCCAATTTTGGAAAATGTGCTTTCTTGTTTATGTATTATCCAGCGAAAGCTCCTCATGGAAATGGTACAGAAAACAGTGACTTTAAATATCATATTGGAAAAGGTTTTGAGCCATTTAAATGGCACTGGGATGGAGAAGCTACGTCATTGTATGATGGTTGTAAGGAACGTTTTAGCTATACTATCGAACATGCATATTGTACAGCTTTAATACAACATAATGGTTGGAAAATTCCAAAAGATTATCCAATAAAATTATAACCGTTAATAAGCAGGCCAAATACCAATTTTTCAAGTATTGGATAATAATTCTCATAAAATTTGATGCCTATGGAAGCTAAGGTTAAGGAGCAAATAGGTTAATATTTATTAAAAATTAAGCAATTATTCTGCAATAATTTACTTAATATAAATATAGGGAAATTAAAAGGAATTGTTATGCTAAGAAAAATTCTAGCTACAATGGTTAAAGGTTGTAAAAATAGAATACATTTGTACCCAAAACTGTTTAAGGCTAATAGTGTCTGGGCGCCAAGGATTGCTAAAAATATAACGCCTTGTGAAAAACATATTTTTGAAGGATATATTAATACAAAAAACAAAGTAGAAAATGGTATTGCTGGCGCAATTGTTGGAAGTGAAACCGCAATGCGAATGTATGGCGCAACAAGTCAAGTTGCAAACAATCAGTCAGTCATGCAAATACTTGATAATCTTGATGATTTTATCAGGTTTTTAACATAAAATTAAAATTCGAAAAATTCTTTTATCGGTATATCAAGAGCATTTGCTAGTTTTAATATTGTTTTTATACCCGGTTTGTTAATGCTTACTTCTATTTTGCCGAGATAATCAAGGCTAATTCCAGCTTTTTCTGCAACTGTATTAAAAAATTGTGAACTAAGAATATAAAAGCGTAAAAATAAAAGAACCGCCATTTCTGACGGTTCTTCTTTATTTTATAAGTGGTTACGCTCCTATTTTGTAGGATAGTAATCTCTAACAACACCGTTGAATGCGTCGATATAAATTGCTTTAATATCTTCCATCAATGGATATGCTGGGTTTGCACCTGTACATTGGTCGTCAAATGCAAGTTCTACCATTTCGTCCAACTTAGCGTTGAAGTCTTCTTCTGATACACCGAATTCTTTAATAGAGAACGGCAAGTTGATTTTCTTCATCAAATCTTCAATAGCTTTGATGTACAATTCAACTTTTTCATCATCAGTTTTACCGCCCAATCCAAGTTCATCAGCGATTTGACCATATTTAGCCTTAGCGTTAGGGAACTTGTATTGAGGGAAGATTGCTTGTTTTTTAGGACAATCAACTGCGTTGTATTTAATGATTTGTCTGAACAACAATGCGTTAGCAACACCGTGTGGTACGTGGAACATTGCACCAAGTTTGTGAGCCATTGAGTGGCACAAACCTAAGAATGAGTTAGCAAATGCCATACCTGCAATTGTTGCTGCGTAGTGCATTTTTTCTCTTGCGATTGGATCGTTAGCACCTTCTTTGTATGATCTTTCTAAGTATCTGAAGATAAGTTTAGCTGCTTCCAAAGCGTTTGAGTTTGTGAAGTTAGTAGCCATACAAGATACGTAAGCTTCTGTTGCGTGAACCAAAGCGTCGATACCAGATGCAGCTGTCAATCCTTTTGGCATACCATCAACGAAGTTAGGGTCGATGATTGACATATTTGGAGTCAAAGCATAATCTGCAATCGCATATTTTACGTGAGTTTCATCATCAGTGATGATTGCGAATGGTGTAACTTCTGAACCTGTACCTGAAGTTGTAGGGATAGCAACCATAGTAGCTTTTTTACCAAGTTCAGGAATTTTACAAATTCTTTTTCTGATATCTAAGAATCTCATTGCGATATCTTCAAAGTTTGTATCAGGTTGTTCGTACAATAACCACATAATTTTAGCTGCGTCCATTGGAGAACCACCACCTAATGAAATGATTACATCAGGTTCGAATGGTTTCATAATATCCATAGCTTGGTTAATTGTTGACAATGTAGGATCCGGTTTAACGTCGAAGAATACTTCGTGATCCATGCCGATTTCGTCCAAAACTTTGATAATGCTGTCAACAGCACCAGAGTTGAACAAGAATCTGTCTGTTACGATAAATGCACGTTTTTTGCCTTCAAGTTCACGAAGAGCTAGATCAACAGCGCCTCTTTTGAAGTAAACTTTTGGCGGAACTTTGAACCAAAGCATATTTTCTCTCCTTTCAGCAACTGTTTTGTAGTTCAATAAGTTTTCAACACCGATGTTACCAGAAACGGCGTTTTTACCCCAAGAACCGCAACCCAATGATAATGACGGTTCAAGTTTGAAGTTGTACAAGTCACCGATACCACCCAATGCTGATGGAGAGTTAATCAATACACGGCAAGCAGGCATCATGTTAGCGTATTTGTCAATTCTTTCTTGGCTTCTAGCATCTGTGTAAAGGTCTGCTGTGTGACCTGCGCCACCTTTTGAAACCAATTCAAATGCAACTTGTGCAGCAGCTTCGAAATCTTTTGCTCTGTACATAGTCAAGATTGGAGAAAGTTTTTCTCTTGAGAACGGATCTTCCCAATCAACAGAAGGTCTTTCAGCCAACAAGATTTTTGAAGTTTTTGGAATTTCAAAGCCTGACAATTTAGCGATATTGTAAGCACTTTGTCCAACGATATCAGGGTGAGCTGTACCACGTTTAGGATCGATGAATGGAAGATCGATCATTTTCTTTTCTTCAGCAGCGTTCAAAAGATATGCACCACGGTAGATGAATTCTTTTTTAACAGCTTCGTAAACTTCGTCAACAACAACAACAGATTGTTCAGAAGCACAAATCATACCGTTGTCGAATGTTTTTGACATCAAAATTGAAGAAACAGCCATTTGAATATCAGCAGTTTCATCAATCAAAGCACAAGCGTTACCAGGGCCAACACCTAATGCAGGGTTCCCTGATGAATATGCAGCTTTAACCATGCCAGGGCCGCCTGTTGCCAAAATGCAAGCGATGTTAGGGTGTTGCATCAATTGGCTAGACAATTCAATAGATGGAACATCAATCCAACCAATAATATCTTCCGGAGCACCAGCTTTTACAGCAGCTTCATAAACCAATTTTGCAGCAGCAATTGTTGATTTTGTAGCTCTTGGGTGTGGTGAGAAGATGATTGCGTTTCTTGTTTTCAAAGCGATTAATGATTTGAAAATTGCAGTTGAAGTTGGGTTAGTTGTAGGAACGATACCTGCGATAACACCAAGAGGTTCAGCAACAATTTTAATACCGTTTGCTTTGTCTTCTTTAATAACGCCACAAGTTTTAGCGTTTTTGTGTTTGTTGTAAATATATTCTGATGCGAAGTGGTTTTTGATAATTTTATCTTCCAAAACGCCCATTCCTGTTTCTTCGTGAGCTAATCTAGCTAGAGGAATACGAGCTTTGTCTGCGGCAGTTGCAGCAGCTTTGAAAATTGCATCAACTTGTTCTTGAGTAAATGTTGCAAAAATCTTTTGAGCTTTTTTAGCTCTTTCGATAAGCAATTCCAATTGTTCAGCACTGTCAACAAGAGAAGACTTGTTTAGAGTCTTTTCAAGGTTTTCGACAGTTTTTTTGCTTTTTGTTGTCATATATTTTTCTCCTTGTATATTGTGCAAGACGCACATTTTGTAAATATGTTTCAGAAATAATTTTTACCTATTCGTGAATTATTTCACAATTGTATTATAAAATAAAGACAACTCAAAAGCAAGTGTAATATTTACAATCTTTATATGAATTTAATATTTGAAAGAGTGGGAAGATATTTGAACAAAGAAGCTATAAAATATATAACGGCTTAATCTGTTTAGTTGTAATTTTTAGTAAAATGGGTATTTTTAATTGCTTTTAAATAAAATGTAATATTTTTTCACATGACACTAGCAAAAAATTTTTTTCTCATGTATTATTACATTCATAATAAATTTAATATTTAATTATGGATGACGAAATGCAATTATTAATTGACAAAGAACTTAATTCCGACGACAAGATTTTGAAGCCTGATTTCAATTCTAAGACCGGTCGTGAACTTTTAGCCTTTTACCTCCAAACAAAATTTAAGCAAATTTTAGCTTACGATAAAAGATGTGAATCCCCGATATTTAAAGAAGTTGATCCATCATTTATTTCAAGGTTTACCAAGCGGTTGATTACAAATCCTGCCAAACGTTTACTGATTGGTATTGCCGGTGAGTCGGCTTCCGGGAAATCAACTGTTTGTCGTGAGGTCAAAAGTATTATTGAACGACTTGATATGCCGGTTTCTGTCCTGAGTACTGATAATTATTTTAATGACATTTCTGCATTGATTAAAAAATTTGGAAGTTTTGATAATTTACGTGATAATGGTTATGACGTTGATTCCCCAGACAGTTTTCAACTTGATTTGCTAAGACAGGATTTACAAAATTTAGCAGATGGAGAAACTGTTTATGCGCCAAGATATGTTCCAAACGGAACAGGTGTTTCAATCCCGCACGCATTGAAAATTGATTCAGATAAAATTATTGTAGTAGAAGGAATTGCCGCATTATATGAAGATGTTCAAGACGTGTTTGATGTTAAAATATATATTGAAACAGATAACGAAATTAGGTACAACAGATTTATGAAACGCGCACAAGAGGAACGTAATCAAGATAAGGAAAATGCGATGAAGCATTGGCGCTATCTTCTTGATGTTGGAGAAAAATATGTTATTCCTTGTAGAAATTCTGCAGACTTCGTTCTTGATGGAAATTCTGATTTGAGGTACTTTGACCAAATTTTGGAATATATTCATACGATTACTAATAATTTTCAACAGTAAAACTAATAATATTATTTAAATCTCTTAATATTTTTGACAGCTTTTGCCAATATTATAAAAATATGATAAAATTTTTGTTGATTATTAATGTGTTTTTTGAATTAAATACACTTAATGATTGATACACTAATGACAATATTTCACTATAATGGTGTAGTAAATAACTAGAAATAGGTGGCAAGTGAGCAAAAATTTTATTGATAGATTTAAAGAAGAGGATAATAAGGACCGCTTTTGGAGTCTTAATAAAAAGATTGGAGTGGGGCTGGCAGTATTGTTTCTTGCTGTTATAATGCTGAATACAACAGGCTGTACTCAAGGTGGTGGAGATTCCACGGCAGATGATATTACTAATATTGAAGTAAACCAAGAGCCTCAAGATACAGTTAAAGTTGGAAATGATGGTGTGAACGCTGCAATAGCTCCAGATGATGTTTCTATTGTGGCTGATCAGGCTGCACAAAATAATACAATGGTTGCAATGTCTGTTGAGGATATGGGGAGATCTGATCCGTTTTTGCCGGAAGGTGAAAAAGTTGTTGTTAAACCAAAACCTAAAAAACCGGCATATTCTAGTTATTTGATGCCACCACCGGAAACAATTACAGTTGATTCCACTGCCACAGAAGTTATTACAACAAAAGTTTCCGGAATTATGTATGATAAGTTTAATCCGTCAGCAATATTGAATATTAGCGGTTCTGACTATTTGGTAAGAACGGGCGATGTAATAAATGGATATAAAATATTGTCTATCGGAAGAGAAACTGTAACCGTTCAATATGGTTCAAACGTATATAAAGCAAGTGTTGGAGAATTGTTTACCGGAAATGGTATAAACTTCAATACAGTGTCTAATTTGAATAGCAAGTTTGGAAGCAGTGTAAATAAGCGTTAATTTTAAGAATAAAAGCAGGAGCAGATATGGAAAATAAAATTCTAAACAAATTAATTGCAAGTCTGATGTTGGTATCATTTGTCTTTACAAATGGCACAATGATGGCTTCTGCAATGGAAAATGCGGGCGCCGTTCAATACGGACGTGACGGGAGACCTGCGTTGAGGGATAATAATGGAGAGTATTCTCTAAAACTTAAAGGTGATGTAAGTTTTGTTAGAAAAAATCCCGCAATCAGTATTAGTTTGAGAGATTCTGATGTAAAACAAGTTTTGAGAATGTTTGCTGATAAGGCTGGCATGAATATTGTTTTCCATGATTCTGTATCAGGTAATGTTACATTAGATCTTGTAGATGTTCCGTTGAATAGGGCTTTTGAAATGGTTATGGAAATCAACGATTTAAATTATGTTGTTGAAGATAGAACTATTATTGTTGCAAAAGCCGGTACAAGCGGATTTAATTTCGCAAAACAAGATATGACATTAATCCCAGTAAAATATGTTAGTGCAGCGGCTCTTGCAGACTTTTTGAATAAGAATATTTACGCAATGCACAAACCTGGGCTTTCCGATACAGATATTGTAACAACAAATCCTGTAACTAACGAGTTAATTGTATTTGGTACAAAAACAGACGTTGCAATTGCTAAAAAAGTTGTAGCGCAATTTGATAAAAAACCTCAGACAACAACATTCAAAGTAAATCATACAACTCCTGCAGAAATGGCAGATATGATTTGTAATATGTTATTGCCTGCTTCATCTGGAGCAACAGCAGGAGGTTCTTCTGGAGGAGGAGGCTCTTCTTCAACAAGTGAAACTGCTCCAGTAAAGGGAGGAGATGATGGAGCTTCAACAGGTGGTGCTGCAGGTATTATGACTGGTGCAGCAGCAGCTTCTGATTCTTCTTCAATTGCTTTGAATGCCGGTACTGTTGTTTGCACTTTGGACGGACAAGTTAGTGGTTCTGTTTCATCTTTAGGTTTGCAGAACCTGTCTGTAGCATATTATTCTCAGTTAGGTACAGTAAATATTATTGGTGGTTCAGAAAGTCAAATCGAGATGATAAAAGACTTCATTGCAGAAACTGATAAAAAACAACCACAAGCTTATTTGGAAATTTCAATTGTTGAATTGAACGAAGATGGCAGTAAGACATTACAAAATGAATGGAAACTTTGGAGCAAATATTTTTCTGCTACATTTGATGGAGAGTCAACAAAAACTAACCCATTGTATCCAACAATGATAAAAGGTACTGGTTATGATATTGTTGATACTTCTGGTGATACTCCGGAAGTTAAATACTCTGTTGCAAAATATACAGGTCCGATGACATTGAGTTATGCTATCAACTATTTGGTTAGAAACTCTAAAGGTCGTGTAGTTGCAAATCCAAGAATTTTGATTACTAACGGAGAAGAATCAACAATCGATATTACTCAAGATTACGTTGAATCAACAGAATCAGAACAGAGCGCATATACAGGTGGTACAATTGCAACAAGAACATATAATATTGCAAGTGATGCAGGTGTAAAAGTTTCTATAACTCCGTTCATAAGCCCAGATGGGTATGTAACAATGAATATTAAACCTGAATATTCAACAATTTTGAGTACAGTTCCTGCGACAGACGCAGTTGGTACATATACAGCAGCAACATTGCTTTCTCACAGAAACCTTGAATTGAAAAACATAAGAATTAAAGACGGAGAAACACTTGTTCTTGCCGGTATGATTAACGAAGAAGAACAAAAAACAATTGGGAAAATCCCTGTTCTAGGTGACTTGCCGGTAGTAGGCACCTTGTTCAGAACAACAACTTCTGAAAAGAAGAAAAATGAAATGGTTATTATGATTACACCAAAAATCGTAACTGATACAGAAGATTCAGTTGGAAATGCTGATACTCTATAAACTAAAATAATAGAAAGATGAATGAACTTCTAAACAGATTAAAAAACAGTGTCAATCTACAGATACTGAATAAAGTAAACAGTGCACTATTGGAACAATTTAAGTTTGTTCCAATTAGTGTTAAGGATAATTATTTGTTTGTTGCGATAAATTCATCTTCTGATAAAGATATTATTAACCACAAATTAAAAGAGTTTTACCCGCAACAGGTAAAATTTATTCAAGTTCCAGATCAGGATTTATTTGACTTGATAAAGAGTTTGAAAGCTGAAATGCAGAAAGATTCTTCAGATGATGGAACTTCAAAACAAGTAAAACTCGGTGAACTTCTTATCCAAAAAGGTTATATTAATGATGTTCAGCTTCTTCAAGCTTTGGCAGAAAGTAAACGTCAAAAAATTCCTATTGGTTCAACGTTGTTCAAGCTAGGGTTTATTACTCTTGAGCAGTTGAAAGAAATTCTGCACTTGCAGACTGGATACGATTTAGTTACGCCTGAGCAGTTGGCTTCGCAAGATAAGTTTATCAAAATTTTGCCGGAAGATTTTATTAAAACAAATAAAATTATTCCAATTTCTTCAGATGGAAAAACTTTAATCTTAGGGGTTGTAACTCCTGTAAAACCTGATGTCTTAAAAGATATCATTTATCTAACAGGTCAAAACCCTAAACAGTTGTTGATGACTCATTACGAGTTCCAAAACTGCTTGAATACTTTCTTTAGTGAACAGAAAAAAGAAACTGAAAAAGTAATCAAGCAAATCGAAAGCGAAGCGGAAGAATTTGAGGTGGGAGGCGAATTTGCCCTATCCGGCCTCGCTTTTAAGGACCCGAAATTCACACTGAAACGTGGTGTTCTGATCGCTGTTATCATCAGGGGCGCAGAGACCATGATTCCAGATGGCAATTCCTGCATCATGAGGGGCGACCGGATTGTAGTCGTCTCTGCCGAGCACAAAATCACAAAACT
>ENA-ORPK01001157-ORPK01001157.1-human-gut-metagenome-genome-assembly--contig:-NODE-1157-length-21958-cov-4.778523_pt1 | contig 21958 bp, 18 predicted proteins | sample MGYA00242139_ERZ509068 | MGnify/ENA primary metagenome ERZ509068 (study PRJEB26280, sample SAMEA2338687) | human gut metagenome | biome: human gut; feature: human-associated habitat; material: faeces... | reverse complement strand
AACACCTTTTGCAAGAAAAACAATTAAAACTGTTGGGATTGTTGCAAGGTATAGGTTGCATGCCTGCCTTGAAAAAGGGTGCTTAATAAGTTCCCAAATTTCCTTTCTTAAAACAAACAAAACAGCAAAAAGCGTTGCAACATGGAGCAAAACTGTTATGAGAAAAGTTGTTTCGCCAATTCCAAAAACTTTTCCAAGAAGCGTTAGGTGTCCGCTGCTTGAAACAGGAAGGAACTCGGTTAGTCCTTGAACAATTCCTAAAATAAGTGCCACCCAAATTGCCATATTCCCTTGCTTTTTTCTCCCTTTTGATATATTCTATGTTTACATTTAAATTTTATTTGTAACTTAAAGGAGAAAAATGAAAATTGGTGTTGTTGGCCTTCCAAATGTTGGAAAGAGCACTTTGTTTAATGCAATAACAAACGCGGGAGCAGAAAGCGCGAACTATCCTTTTTGCACAATCGAACCAAATGTTGGTGTTGTTGATGTTCCAGACGAAAGATTGGAGGTTTTGGGAAAACTTTATAACACTCAAAAAATTGTTCATGCGTCAATTGAATTTGTTGACATTGCCGGGCTTGTTGCCGGGGCAAGCAAAGGCGAAGGTCTTGGAAACAAGTTTTTAAGCCACATTCGAGAAGTTGATGCAATTGTTCATGTTGTTCGATGTTTTGAAAACGAAAAAATTATCCACGTTTCTGGTTCAATCGACCCTAAACGCGACATTGAAGTTATCAACCTTGAACTAATTTTAGCCGACCTTGAAACTGTTACTAAGAGATTTGAAAAAACACAAAAACTTTTGAAAGTTGGCGAAAAAGCAACAGCCGAAGAGTTTGAAGTTTTAAAGAAAGTTAAGGAAGCGCTTGAAAACGGAAAACCAGCGCGCTCGGTTGAACTTACAGCCGACCAAAAGAAAATTTTAAATTCCTTCTTCCTTCTTTCCGCAAAGCCTGTTATTTATGTTGCAAACATTGCAGAAAACGAAATTGGAACAGAAAACAAGTTTGTTAAAACTGTTAAGGAAATTGCAAAAGAAGAAGGAGCAGAAGTTATTGTCCTTTCCGCAAAAATTGAGGAAGAACTTTCCGCTCTTGGCGAAGAAGACCGCGCGCTTTTCAAAGAAGAACTTGGAATTAACGAAAGCGGGCTTGAAAAACTTGTTTCCGCTTCCTATAATCTGCTTGGGCTTATGAGCTTCCTTACCGCGGGCGAAAAAGAAGTTCGCGCTTGGACAATTAAAAAAGGTTCGAAAGCCCCACAAGCAGCCGGGAAAATCCACACCGATTTTGAAAAAGGATTCATTAAAGCTGAGGTTGTTAAGTATGACGATTTAATTGAATCCGGCTCGTATATTGTTGCCCGCGAAAAAGGAAAAGTTCGAATTGAGGGAAAAGACTATGTTGTTCAAGACGGCGACATAATGCTTTTCCGATTTAATGTTTAATTCAAAAAGACCTTGCAGTTGCAAGGCTTTTTTAGCATTATTTATTTAAAAAATTTAAAACATCATTATAAACAATTTGGTTATCTTTTTCGTTCAAAATTTCGTGACGCATTGAAGGATAGAGTTTTGAGGAAACATTGCCATATCCGCGTTCTTCCAAGAATTTAACAAGGCTTTCAAATTTCTTTTTGTTTTGGATAACAGGGTCGTTTTCCCCAGCAATAACAAAAATTTTTAGGTTTGGATTTTGAACTTTCCAGCCTTTTTTGTTAAACGCACCTTCCATAAGTTTATATAAATTTATGAATCCATTTGTTGTGAAAACAAAGCCGCATTTTTCGTCATCATTATATTTTTCAACTGTTTCAACGTTTGAACAAATCCATTCATTTTCAATCATTAAGTTTCTGTTATAAGAACCAAAAGTAAGTTTATTTAAAAACTTGTTTGGCTTGTTATCTTTTCCAAAAAACTTTGAAAGTTTTGCAAGAAAAATTGCAAACTTTGTTAATTTGTTTTCTGTTGGAGGGCCGCAAAGAACAAGTTTTTCAATTTCGCCGTCAAACTTTTTTAAGTAGTTTCTTGAAACAAGCGTTCCCATGCTGTGGCTAAAAAGAAAAACAGGAAGAGATTGGAATTTTTCTTTTGCAAAAAGAGTGACCTGATGTAAATCATCAACAATATAATCAATGTTTTCCGTATAGAAATAGCCATAGTCTTCTTTTTTCTTAACACTTTCGCCATGTCCTCTGTGGTCGTTTATCACGCAAACAAATCCCTTCTTTGAAAGAAACTCCATGAAAGGATAATATCTTTCCTTGTGTTCCGCCATTCCGTGGGAAATTTGAACAATTGCCTTTGGCTTTTCGCTTGGCTCAAAAATTGAAATTTCCAATTCCAAGCCGTCTTTTTGAGATTTAATTTTTTCAATTTTCATATTTAAATTATAGTTTCTTTTGCGTCCTTTTGTCAAATTAAAACGGGATTAACTGTGCTTCAATTTTTGCTAACTTTAAAAATTTTGTGTAAATTTACATTAATAATAAAAGGGGAGGAAACTTCTGTTTTTCCTTTTGTAACCATAAAAAAAGCGTTTGCAAAGTTTTATTTAAAAACCTTCAAACGCAAATTTAACTGGCGGAGAGGACAGGATTTGAACCTGCGGTTGCTTTCACAACACACGCTTTCCAAGCGTGCACATTAGACCACTCTGACACCTCTCCAATTTCGGCATCATTGCTCCTTAGCATGCGTAGTATAACACCTCTCGTTCCATTTTGCAAGAAAATTTTGCCAGTTGTTACCTATCTCTCTTTCCTTAGTTTTGAATTTAAAATAGTGTTTTACGCTATGTGATAATAGCGCTTTAATCTTATCCAAATTTAACCCTCTTTAAAATTCGCTTGAAATAAGTCTTTGTTTTGGATTATTTAAGAATGGAAAGAATTGCAAAATAATAAATAACTCCTGCAGCAACAGCCAAAACAAAAGAAGTTAAAAAACCTTTAACCCATCCGCTTATGAAAGTTTTCATTTCGTCGCCTTTTTTCTCTTGATATAAAATAAAACCAATTAACAAACCAATTAATGAGAAGAAAAAACCCAAAACAAAACCTATTCCTTGTTTGCTGTCTTTGCTTTCTCTTTCTTCTTGTTCTTGAAGCGCTTTTTCAATTAACGCTTTATTATAGCGCATAATCTGCTTTTCCGTTTTTTTATCAACTACATTAGAATTGTTACTATTGTCCCTTGTGATTTCAACCTTCTCGCTTGGTTGCTCTGTTTTATTTTCCTTTTCTTCCACCGCGCTTTCTCCTTTAAAGGAATTATATCTCTTACAATAGTAAGAAGTCAAGTATTTTTCTTACATTTGTGAGAAACTATTTATGATGAATTCTTTTAAAGATAATTTAAAAACGCTTAGGCAAGAGAGGAAGCTTGGTCAGGTTGAACTTGCAAAAGTTTTAGGTGTTAGCAATGGAATTATAAGTCTTTGGGAAAACGGACTTCGCGAGCCAACTCTTTCAAACTTAATTGCAATTTCAAAGTTTTTTGGCGTTTCTCTCGACTTTTTAGCTGGTCTTGAATAGAAAAAAAATAAAAGAGCGGCTGCTCTTTTTTTTGTTGAAAATTGTTTCTTAATTCCCATTTCGGTCTTGTTTTTTCAATTTTGGTGTGATAAACTTTAAAACAAGAAAATATTGGAGAGAACGATGGACATTTGGGAAAAACTTGTTGAAAAAGCAAAGAAAGAATATTATCCAACAAAAGTTTCACCTTTCATTGATGCACATCATGTTGTTTGCGCAATTGAAGCGGAAAATGGCGAAATTTACACTGGATTTTGCATTGAAGGAGCAAGCGGAGTTATTGCTCTTTGCGCCGAACGTGTTGCAGGGCTCAATATGTATGTTCAAAGCGGCCAAACGGTTGTTAAAAGATTGGTTGCGTTTCGAAAGGAACCTCCAAAAGGTAACGGGGGAATGCCATGCGGAGCTTGCAGAGAGTTCTTTATGCAACTTAACGCAAAGAACAAAGACATGGAAATTTTAACCGATTTTGAATCTCGCAAAACTGTTACTCTTGAAAGTCTTTTGCCAGGCTGGTGGGGCTGGAAAAGATATAACAAAAGCGAAAAATAGGTTTAAGGAACAATCTTATGAATAAAGAAAAAAACGTTTTGGAATTTTATGTTGTTTGCAACAAACTTAAAGATATTGTTCGAACTGGTTGGAAAAATTGGGGAGTTAAGCGCGAACGCGTTGAAAGCATTGCGGAACATATTTTTGGAGTTCAAATGCTTGCTCTTGCAATGTGGTCGGAATTTAAATATGACATTAACATTATGAAAGTTATAACAATGCTTGCTGTCCACGAAACCGAAGAAATTATTATTGGCGATTTAACATGTTTCCAAGTTACAAAAGAAGACAAAGAAAAAGCAGGTCATGAAGCGGTTAAAAAGATTTTTTCTTCGTTAACAAACGCAAAGGAAATTGAAAATTTAATTTATGAATTTGATGAACGCAAAACACCAGAAGCTCTCTTTGCTTTCTATTGCGACAAACTTGAATGCGACATTCAGTCTAAACTCTATGACGAACAACATTGCGTTGACATCAACCATCAAGAACAAAACCCAATCGCAAAAACGCAAAGAGTTGATGAACTCCTTTCAAAAACACATTCTTTTTCAAAAATGTGGATGAAATTTGGTCAAGAAAAATATAACTATGACAAGCCATTTGAAAAGGTTTCAACTTATGCAATGAATCACAATTTAAAACAATCAAACAAAAAAGAAGACGTTGCGGAATTTTAATTTTGTGAATCCAAAAATAACTTGCTATTTATAAAGACAATATACATATAATTCAAATTAAAAACAAAATGTAAATATGCTTGCATTTTGTTTTTTTGTGTGATATATTTCTTAAGTCAGTTCATTGACAAATAAACACCCATGTTCCATTCGCATGGCCGTTGCCAAAAACTTTCTCTCATGATTTTTGGTTGCCAGCGGAGCAAAGAAGACTTGGGGAAGACTAAAAACAAGGAGGAAAAAATAAAATGTCGGTTATTTCAATGAAACAACTTCTAGAAGCAGGCGTTCATTTTGGTCACCAAACAAGAAAATGGAATCCTAAAATGAAAAAATACATTTTCACCGCAAGAAATGATATTCATATCCTTAATCTAGAACAAACATCAGAACTCGTTGACAAAGCATATCTTTTCGTTAGAGATGTTGTTGCATCGGGCAAAAACGTTCTTTTCGTGGGAACAAAAAAACAAGCTGCTGAAGCAATTAAAGAAGAAGCAGAAAGATGCGGAATGTACTATGTTAATTCAAGATGGCTTGGAGGTTGCTTAACAAACTTCAAAACCATTCGTGCAAGAATTGACAGACTTAACAAATTAAATCAAATGGAAAAAGTTGGGGAATTCGAACTTTTGCCAAAGAAAGAAGTTGCACTTCTTAAAGCAGAAAGAGACAAGTTGGAAACAAACCTTGGCGGAATTAAAGAAATGAGAGAAATGCCAGGCGTAATTTTCGTTGTTGATCCTTCAAAAGAACACATTTGCGTTCATGAAGCAATTAAGATGCACATTCCACTTGTTGGACTTGTTGACACAAACTGCGATCCATCGGGAATTGACTATGTTATCCCAGGAAACGACGACGCAATTCGTTCGGTTAAACTTATTGCTTCCGCAATTGCAGACGCTGTTATAGAAGCAAAAGAAGGTGTTTCTTTCAAAGAAGAAAAAGAAGACGAAGAACCAGTTGACCTTGCCGCTGCTCTTGCAGAAAGCAAACCAACTGTTGAAGAAGCAGAAGCTGCTCCTGAAGAAGAAAAACCACACAAAAAACCAAGAGCTAAGAAAGTTAGCGAACAACCAGCTGAAGAAGTTAAAGAAGAACCAGCTGAAAAACCAAAAAGAGCTTCAAAAAAAGCAGAAGTTAAAGAGGAGGAATAATCTATGTTCACAGCACAAGATGTTTCAAAACTTAGAGCCTCAACAGGCGCAGGAATGATGGACTGCAAAAAAGCATTAACAGAAACTAACGGTAATTTCGACGAAGCAATTAAATATCTTCGTGAAAAAGGAATGGCAGCCGCTGCTAAAAAAGCAGACAGAATTGCAGCAGAAGGCGTTGTTGGTTCCTACATCCACATGGGCGGAAAAATTGGCGTTTTAGTTGAAGTTAACTGCGAAACAGACTTTGTTGCAAAAAGCGATGCTTTCCAAAACTTAGTTAAAGACATTGCAATGCAAATTGCAGCAGCAAAACCTCTTTATGTAACAGAAGCAGAAGTTCCAACAGAAGCTTTGGACGCTGAAAAAGAAATTTTGAAAGCACAAGCTTTAAACGAAGGAAAACCAGAAGCTGTTGTTGAAAAAATGGTTGAAGGAAGAATCAAAAAATATTACAAAGATGTTTGCCTTCTCGACCAAGATTTCGTTAAAGACAGCAGCAAAACTGTTTCTCAAGTTATTAACGAGGCAATCCTTTCCATTGGCGAAAAAATTTCTGTTCGTCGTTTCACTCGTTATGAAATGGGCGAAGGCCTTGAAAAACGCGTTGACAACTTGGCAGAAGAAGTTGCTAAAATGAGCAAATAACTATTTATCTAAAGAAAAACACGGTTTCCCGTGTTTTTTTATATTTTTCTCCTTGCTCTAAGTCTTGCTTTTAATTTCTTTCTCTTTTGCTTTGGTTTAAAACAATAGAAAACTCTTTTTATAATTGGAGTTGTTCTCTTTTGAATATCGTAATACACAATTGAGATAATTGTTGCCGTTAAACAGAAAACCTCGCCAACAAGCGTTATATATGCTCCAACAAGGCTGTTATATATGATGCAAACAATATGATCGGTTATTGTTAAAATTCTAAAGACATACATATTATCTTGCCAGCAGCCAAAAGTGAAAACAACAAGGCTTAATAAAATGAAAATATCAATTGCACTTTGCCAGGTTAGTCCAAGTATTATGATAAATGAAATTTCAAAACAGATTAAAACAATAACATTTGGCTTGACTTTATAGTGGTCGTAAAGGAAGAAAACAATTGATCTTAAAATTCCCGCCAAAAGCAAGCACGCCCCCGCAACCTGTCCAAGAAGAAAATAAGTTCCCATTGATGCAAGAAGCGCAAAACAAATAAAAACCAAGGTCTTCCCCTTAGTTTTTTGCAAACGACTTATGAGCAAAAATATAATTGCGATAATTTGCGTTACAATTGCCATATATTCCATATATTACATTATTTTTTAAGTTTAAAAAAGCATTTTCGCGGTAAATAACTATTTTATTTTGATTTTTGACCAGCAATGAGATATAATAAAGAAAAAAAGGGAGTTTTTTATGAAAAAAGGTTACATTCTAAACATACTCGCAGGAGTTCTTGAAATTCTTCTTGGAGTTGGCTTTATTGCCGCTCTTGTTATAACGCTTGTTAGCGAAGAATCAACAATTGGGGGCGCTCTTATGACTCCAATTCTTTCATTTTTCACATTGATTTTTCAAGACGAAGTTTTTGGCGCAATTATTTACACACTATATTCAATGATATTTGTTTACTCTGTATTTACAGTTTGTTTCATTGTTTATGGAAGCGTAACAATTGCGTTTATGCGACGCGAAGCAGGGGAATATTATAAAAAGAAAAAATCCATGACTTTCTTCCTTGTTTCCTCTTGCCTTGCCTTTGCCTACTGTCTTGTTGGATTTATCATTGCGCTTTCATCCGGAACTTTTGACGGATTAACTTTTGCCTTAACAATTATTTCTGGCGCGGCGCTTGTTTTAAGAGCGGTTGGATATGTTGCCTATCGCCGCGGAATGAACCTTGCTCCTAAGGCAACCGAAGAAGAAAAGTATATTCCACAACTTAACGAATATAACGACGAAGGTGTTGACCTTGTTACAAAACTTAAACGCCTTAACACAATGAAAGAAACTGGGCAGATAACCGAAAAAGAATATAATGATATAAAAACAAAACTTTTGGGAGAAAATGAAAAATAATTTTTGTTGGCTGCTTTATTCTAACAAAAAAACATATAAGCTATTTTGAAAGAAAACTTAAAAAAGGGGATTTAAAAAATGAATTTAAGCGTTGTTTTCAGTCTTGTTGCCTACTTTGTTTTATTTACTGCCTTGATTGTTGGTTTTTTTGTTGGACTTAAACGAGGACTTGTTAAAAGTTCTGTTCGCCTTGGAGTTCTTGTTGTTCTTTTAATTGTTGCCGGACTTATAACAATGCCAATTTCAAACGCAATTTCACAAATTGATATTTCAAGTTTAAACTGGGTTGTTGGCGAAAAGGTTGCAACAACAATTCCGGAAGGATTAAGAGAGTTAATTCTTTCAAACGAACAATTTGCAGCCGCCGCCGAAAAAATGCCTTCTCTTTTGGAACTTGCAAATGTTTTGCCAGCGGCAATAATAAGCATTGCTGTTTTCTTTGTTCTTGTTCCAATCATGCTTTTATTAAGTTACATTGTTTATGTTATCTTAGCAAAATTTGCTCTTCCAGAAGGACGCCTTGAAAGACAAGCAAAGAAACTTCAAAAAGAAGCAAAGAAAAACAAAATTGAAAACGCACCTGCTTCTCCAAAACAACCAAATCCAATTCCTACTAAAAAGAAAAACAAGAGAAAATGGCTTGGGGCGGCGGTTGGAACGCTTTGCGGATTTGTTTTCATTTTTGCTTTAATGCTTCCAATAACTTCGCTCACTTCAACAATTTCGGATATAGCGGCGCAGCCAACAGCTGTTGAAGCAGAAACAGAAGAAAAAAATTTTTTAAGCGAATCAAGCAGTGATTTAATTCGCTATTATATTGGCGACGAAGTAATTTCCTATATCGACGGATATAGCCAAAGTGTGGCTGGAAAAATCTTGACACTTGGAGGACTTGACAACGCAATTTTCGATTCAATAACTTCGGTTAAAATTAACAACGAAAAATTTGCTTTCAGAAATGATATTTATAATGCTGCAAAAGCATATGACGATTTTGTTTTCCTTGTTGACTTTGTTGGAAAAGAGGGAACATATAAAACAATTGATTTTAAAAAGGTTGACGAAATAATCGACAGACTTTTCGACACAGGGCTTTTCAAAGCTTTTGCTCCAGAGTTAATTCCATATGCAGTTGACTATCTTCGCGACCTTGAAGCCTTCAAGAATTTTGAATATAACGCCGAAATTTCATTAATTTTGGACGGCGTTGTAAGTAACCTTAGCGATGCGGGAGCAGAGTACATTAAAACTCTTCGCGCAGATTTCTCAAACTTAATTGAAATTGGTCAAAGCGCGTGCAAAGTTGGTCTTGTTGACGACCTTGTTGGCGGAAAGCGCAATCTTTCAACTATCGTTAAATCGCTTCAAGCCGAAAACTATATGCTTCTTAATTCATTAACAAAAAACCTTGTTGAATCGCCTTCTTTCAAAGTTGTTATAACAAAAGGTGCAACTGCCGCTTTTGGTGTTGTTGAAAAGAAACTTAACAGCGAAGTTCAACTTGGCGAAGTTGACGGCGGAAAAATTGAATGGGAAAGCCTTGAGCCAGAACTTAACACATTCCTTAAAAACGCAGTTGATGCATATTTAATTTTAGATAAATATGACTTTGAAAAGATTTCAGAAAATCCAAAATTAATTACTTCAAACGAATTTGAAACAGTTGATTTCGAGGCTTTAATTAACATTCTTGGAAAAGAACTTAACATTTTGAAAAACAGCAATTTAATTAAAAATCAAGATGTTAACGCATATAACGAAATTGCTTCCTACATGGAAACAAACGAAAAAACCTCAAACTATTTTGATGCAAAAACACTTAAAGAAGTTAATTGGGAAAGCGAGTTTGCAAACTTAAAAACATCTCTTGTTGCGCTTAAAGAAAGCGGTGCATTAAACTATGCTTTAACAATAGAAGATTTTAATATCGACGATTTTCTTGTTCTTCTTTCAAAAGAAGACACAAATCATAACACCTATGCAAAACTTTCAATCAAACCAATTTTAGATTCAAAACTTTCAACAAAGCCAATTAAACATTTCCTTGAAAAATTTAACGAGCAAATTTCAACTCTTAAAGAACGATTTGGCGAGGAAATTGTTGAAATCAATCTTTCAGCATATAACGGGCTTAGCGAAAACGACAAAGAAGAATTTGCAAACTCTTTCGAACTTGCAACAATTCTTTCAGCAAAAATTGGACTTATGAATTTCAAAGACCAAACTTTTGAAACAATCTTCAAACTTAATGATTATTCGTCTTCAACTGTTAACTCAACATACTTAACAAATTTCTTAACACATGTTGCAAAAATTGAGATAACACGCGAAACATATAAATCACTTTTCATCGCAGCAGGAAACAACGAAAAATATAACACCTATCTTTCTCTTGGAAACGCCGCAAAAGACGATTTCGATTGGAACGCGGAATTTGAAAAAATTAACAGAATCTTAACAGTATTGAAAAAAGAAAAAGACGGAAATTCAATTAAAACAATTCTCTTCCCAAACAATAAACTTGAAACAATTGAAATAAACGAGGAAACCCTTTCAAAAATGTTTAACGTTCTTTCCTCTCCTTTAATTGAAACAATGCCAGAAAATTCTTGTATGAAAGTTCTTGTTGTTTCTCTTTACGACAGTTCTTTGCTTAAACAGTCGCTTGTCTATTTAATTAACACATTAAATTCTCGGGTTTGCGAGCAAATTTCCTCAACTGAAAAAACTTTTACTGTTGGCAAAATTAATCTTGAAAATTTAACAGAAAATCAAAAACTTCAAATTGTTAATGTTTTCGACAGCATAACAAAAGCATTCAACATCTTAACAAAAACAGATTTCTCGTTAGACACTTTAACCGACGAAGAAATTGTTAAGGTTGGAACATTCCTTAACACCCTTAAAGAAAATGCTTATAACTATGTTAACGGTTCTCCAAGTGTAAATTGTCAACTTAGTGAGGACGAAACAAGCGTTAAAAATGGTGGGGGTTTTGCTTCTCTTTATATCGCAATGATTGACTATGCAAAACAAACATACGAATTTTCTGGGAACATTTCCTATGGCGAAATTGAATGGATAAGTTTCCTTCGAACAGCAAAAAAACTTTCCGAACTTTCCGGAAGCGATAAAACAATTTTGGACATAATTTCCGATAAAGATTCCAATGTTGATGTTTCAAAAACTCTTGAAATTATTGGTGTTGAAAGCGAAACCACCGAAAAAATTTCGTCCGTTCAAGACTCGTTTAAAGATATTGATTCTTCAAATCCAGATTCTTTCGATAATTTAGCAAACGAACTTGACAAAATCAATTCTTCCGACGCAGAAAACATTGAAAATGCTGTTAAAGAAACAACTGGGAAAGATGTAACTGGAGCGGTTGACATGGCAACAATTGCAAATGAAAAAGCAGTTAGCGCAAGAATAAGTTTGCTTATGAGAAGCACCTTAACAAACGAAAATGAAGCCGAATCTCTTGCAATTCTTTGCAATGGCGCAACGGTTGTTTTAAGCGAGGCGGTTTCAAGCGGAGTTGTTTTGCAATGCAACATAACCGGCGGACTTTCTGCTCTTGAAACAAAAATTAACGCTCAAACAAGTTCAGATTCCGTTCGCTCTCTTGTTAAAGCGCTTTTTGGAATTAATTAAAAGGAAACAAAAGAAAAAATGGAATTCTCCCACACCCCTGTTCTACTCGATGAAGTTTTGGAAAATCTTGAAATAAAACCAAATGGAATTTATGTTGACTGCACGCTTGGCGGCGCAGGGCATTCCTCAAAAATTCTTGAAAAACTTGAAACTGGTCTTTTGGTTGGATTTGATAAAGACCAAGAAGCAATTGACGCTTCAACAAAAAAACTTTCAAAAATTTGCAATGTGTTTTCAAAAGATAATTTTGAAAGAGTTAACGAAAAAAGTTGTTTAATTATTAAAGACGATTTTAAAAATTCGCCTTCTGTTTTAACCGAACTTGGCATAACAAAAATTGACGGAATTTTAATTGACCTTGGCGTAAGTTCTCATCAACTCGACACCGCCGAGCGTGGATTTAGTTTCAAAAAAGATGCGCCTCTCGACATGCGCATGGACACCTCTCAATCTTTAACCGCAAAGGAAATCGTTAACACCTATAGCGAAGAGCAACTTCGAAATCTTTTTAAGGAGTATGGCGAAGAAGAATATGCCTTTTCAATTGCAAAGAACATTTGCAGGGCGCGCGCCTTAAAAGAAATTGAAACAACTCTTGAACTTAACGAAATTATTGAAAACAGCATGCCAAAAAAAGTTGTTTTTTCGCGCAATGGGGCAGCAAAAAAAGTTTTTCAGGCGCTTCGAATTGAAGTTAATGGCGAACTTAATTTACTTAAAGAAACAATTGAAAACTTAATTAAACTTCTTTGCCCTGGCGGGCGAATTGCAATAATTTCGTTTCATTCTCTTGAAGACAGAATTGTTAAAAATGTTTTCAAGGATTTGGCGCAAGGTTGCATTTGCCCTAAAATTTTTCCAATTTGCGTTTGCAATCATAAAGCAACAATTGAAATTGTAACGCGAAAGCCAATTGTTGCAAGCGAAAAAGAACAACTTGAGAATTCCCGTTCAACTTGTGCAAAACTTCGCGTTGCCGAAAAACTTTAAGTTTTTGCTTGAAAAATATTTTTTAATGCGATAAAATTATATTCATGGAAACAATGAAAGAAAAAAATTCTCGAACAATCCTTCTTGAAAAAGAAACGGAAGAACCTTCCGATGTTTCTTTCATTCCAGAAAACCAAGAAGAAAAAAAAGAAAGCGCAAAAAAAGTTTTGTTTGAAAACAACACCCCAGAATTATACATGCAAAATTTAAAGAAAAATTTTGCCCCTCAACCTGAAAAAGAAACAAAACCTGCGCCTTCAGTTTCGTCAAAAATTCAGTTTGAAGCAGCCGAAACTTTCTTCTCGAAACCTCTTGAAGCAAAAGAGAAAAAACAAACAGAAGGTCAAGTTTCTTTTCAAAATGTTTATGTTCCTTTAAAAGAAGAAGAAACAGAAACAGAAACTTTGCCAGAAGAAAAAGAAGAAATTGAAGTTTCTTCCGAAGAAGAAACCGTAAACGATGTTATTGAAGAAAACGTTAGCGAAAACGAAAATAAACCTGTTAAACGCGCAAAACCAAAAACTCGATTTAGAATTTTTATTTTTGGGCTTATTGGCGTTCTTGCTTGCATGTGCGGCTGGTCAATTTATAATGCCGTTGAAATTAAGACATTAACTGCCGAAATTGAACAAGCAAACAAAATTTATTCGGTTAATGTTTATAACTATGTTAAAACAATTTCAAAGGCAGACGATTTAACAAACAAAGACAGCATAACAAATCTCGATTCTCTTTCCGATGCAGGAATTGTTCCTCTTCAACCAACAAAAGAAGATAAAAGCGAATATAGTGTTAAAAGTAATTGGTTCGACAGGCTTTGCAACTGGCTTTCAAATCTTTTTAATTAACATAATTTAAAACTCCTTTAAATAAAGATATTAAGAGGAGTTTTTTTTCTTGGATAAATTTAATTTACGCTTTTTCAAAAAACGTGTTCTTGTTTTTTCAATTTTGTTAATCCTTCTTTTTTGCGCCGTTGTTGGGCGCTTGCTTTATGTTCAAGTTTTCCAAGGCGGAGTTTTGCAAGGGCGCGCGCTCGATCAATGGACGCGAGGCCTTCCTTTAACAGCAAAACGCGGAGGAATTTACGACGCAAATGGTTCTTCTCTTGCCGTTTCCTACACAACATATAACATCTATGTTCGAAGCCGCGAAGTTAAAGATAAACAACAAGTTGCTTCAATTCTTTCAAACAAACTTAATCTAAATTTCGACCAAACTCTTGAAAAAGTTAATAACAATTCTGTTAGCGAAGTTTTAATTAAAATGCAAGTTGATAAAGATGTTGCTCATGAAATTTTCAACGAAAATCTTAGCGGTGTCTATTTAACCGAAAGCGTCAGCCGTCACTATCCTTATGGAAATTTATTAACTCAAATTTTAGGCTTCACAACAATTGATAACATTGGCCAAGCCGGGCTTGAAGCATATTATAACGACCTTCTTAAAGGTGTTAACGGAACAACTCTTGTTCAAAGTGACCTTCAAGGAAAAGAACTTTATAACAGTTTAACAAACTACATTCCTTCTGTTCCGGGCTACGACATAAACCTAACAATTGACGTTAACATTCAACTTAAAGTTGAGCAAACGCTTGAAAAACTTATGGTTGAACAAAAAGCAAAAAGTGCAACTGCAATTGTTATGGATCCAAAAACAGGGCGAATTATTGCAATGTCAACAAAACCAAGTTTCGACCTTAACAATGTTCCTCGCGATGACGTTCAAAAAATGTTGGAACAAATGAAAAACCAAGCGATTGTTGATGTTTATGAACCAGGTTCAACTTTTAAAATTCTAACAATGGCTTGCGCTCTTGAAGCAGGCGTTGCCCACCTTTCCGACGGATTCTATTGCCCAGGTTATGCCGTTATTGACGGACAAAAAATTAAATGTTGGAAATCTGTTGGACATGGAAGCCAAGATTTAACCGATGGGCTTTGCAATTCATGCAACTGCGTGTTCACGCAACTTGCTCTTCGTCTTGGACTTGATGATTTTTATGAATATTTCAAAAACTTTGGTCTTGGCTCAAAAACCGGAATTGAGTTTCTTGGCGAAAGCGGAGGAATTCTTATGAACAAAGAATCCGTTAAAAATGTTGACCTTGCGAGAATGGGATTTGGTCAAGCAATTGCCATGACACCTCTTCAACTTATAACCGCAATTTCAGCTTGCGTTAACGGGGGATATCTTGTTAAGCCATATATGGTTTCGTCGATAACTGATGAGAACGGGAACACAATTTTAGAAAATAACAAAACTGTTGTTCGTCAAGTTCTTTCAAACGAAACCTCAAAAATGATTAACGCCATGCTTGAAGAAGTTGTTTCAAAACCAGGAAAACTTACCTTTGTTGAAGGATATGAAATTGGAGGAAAAACCGGAACAAGCCAAAAGTATGAGGGCGGAAAAATTTCTGGAAAATATGTTTCATCTTTCATTGGAACCTATCCAGCGTCAAATCCAGAATACATTGTTTTGGTTGTTGTTGACGAACCAGGAACAGGCGCATATTATGGAAGCGTTGTTGCTTCGCCATATGCAAAAGAAATTTTCAGCTCAATTTTTGAATATAAAAACATCAAAAAAACAGGCAACGAAACTGTTAAACTTGAAAGAACAATAACTCTTCCAAATCTTGTTGGGCTTAGTTTAAGCGAAGCTTGTTCAACTCTTTCAAATCTTGGGTTATACTATGAAATTCAAGGAAGCGGAGGATTTGTAACAAATCAACTTCCGCCCGCTGGAACTCTTTGTTATAAAGGTGAATCAATCTATTTAATTGCAGACGGATAACAAAAAAATTAATAAAAAACATAAAAAAAAGAGGAAAAAATCTCTTTTTTTTTTATTTTCTTTAAATTGGTTTATAATTCATATGAGGAGAAAAAAGTTGGAAGACCAAAAAATTTATTTTGTTATTGATATGAAAACATTTTTTGCTTCGGTTGAATGCGCAGAAAGAAATTTAAATCCTTTCGAAACAAACCTTGTTGTTGCCGACGAAAGCCGCAGTAAAGGAACAGTTTGTTTAGCAATAACTCCAAAAATGAAAGCGCTTGGAATTCGAAACAGATGCCGACTTTATGAAATTCCTCAAAACATAGACTATATAATTGCAAAACCTCGAATGAAAAAATATATTGAGTATGCCGCAAAAATTTACGAAATCTATTTGCAGTATATCGACAAAAATGACATTCACATATATTCAATCGACGAATGTTTTATCGACGCAACTTCCTATATTAAATTTTATAAAACAACCGCAAAGGCTTTCGCCCAAAAACTTATGAATGAAATCAAAGACAAACTTAAAATTCCTTCAACTTGCGGAATTGGAACAAACATGTTTCTTGCAAAAATTGCACTTGATTTAACAGCCAAGAAAACAAAAGATGGAATTGGATTTTTGGACGAAGCAAAGTTTCGAAAGGAGCTTTGGACACACCGCCCAATAACCGACTTTTGGCAAATTTCAACCGGAATTGCAAAGCGTCTTGAACGCTATGGAATTTACGATATGAAAGGAATAACAGAAATCCAAGAAGATTATTTATATAAAGAATTTGGAATTAACGCCGAACTCTTAATCGACCATGCTTTTGGAAAAGAAACTTGCGAAATAAGCGACATTAAAAAATATAAATCAAAGTCTAAATCAATTGGAAGTTCTCAAATTCTTCCTTGCAACTATTCTTTTTCCGATTCAATTATAATTCTTAAAGAAATGATTCAAAATGGTGTCTACGACCTTGTTAAAAACGGATATGTTGCCCAAGGGCTTTATCTTTCGGTTGGTTATGGCGATTCAAAGCAAAATGAAACACACGGAACAATAAGGCTTGGATCATTAACAAATTTATATTCAATTATTGTGGAAAAAGCACTTTCTCTCTTTAAAAAAATTGTAAATCATGATCTTCCAATAAGAAGAATTGGCTACACTTTCACAAATCTCCTTCCCGAAGAAAATGAAGCATACGACTTTTTAACAGACTTGAATAAAGTTAGCAAAGAGAAGAAACTTACAAAAAGTGTTATTGGAATTCAAAATAAGTTTGGAAAAAACTCTCTTCTTAAAGGAATCGACTTGGAAGAAAAAGCAACACAAATGGAAAGAAATAAGATGATTGGAGGGCATAATGGCTGAAAGAGAAAAAATGTCGAAAGAAATGAGAGCAAAACAGTTTATGCCGTTCGATGCTCTTAAAGGCCTTCGAGCGGCTCTTCGTGAAAAAGAAATTGAACATGAAAACAAAGTTAAAAACGAACTTAAAAAATATGAATAGTTTTTTTAACTAAATAAAAAAAGAAACCTTTTAAAAAGTTTCTTTTTTATTTTTTTAATTTTGTTTCTAGTTAATCATTCTAACTGGAAGAATTAAATACTTAAATCCGTCGCCTTCAATTGGAGTTATAACACAAGGATTTGTTGGAAGGTTAAAGTTAAGTTTAACAAACTCGTCTTGCAAGTTTCTTGAACATTCTGTGAAATATCTTGCGTTAAATGCAATTTTCAAATCTTTTCCTTTAAATGAAACATTAACATTTTCGGCAATGTTTCCGATGTCGGAATTTGATGTTATTTGCATATTATTTTCTTTAATGTCAAATTTAACCAAATTGTTTTGACCAATTTTTGAAAGAAGGGAAGCACGGTCAAGCGCATCTTCAAATTGGCTTTTGTTAATAACAATTGATGTGTCGAAATTCATTGGAATAATTTGTTTGTAATTCAAAAATTCGCCTTCCAATGTTTTGGAAATAATTTTTGTGTCTTTCAAATCAACCATAATGTAATTCTTTTGAATGTAAACATTTATGATTTCTTCATTATCTCCAAGAATTTTTGAAATTTCGCCAAGACTTCTTGCTGGAACAATAACATGAGAAGAAACTGTTGAATGTTTAAGTTCCTTTTTGCAAAGTGCAAGACGATAGCCATCAAGCGCAACTGCGTTAATTGTTTTTTCTTCAATTTCAAGAAGGCAACCTTTCAAAATTGGGCGGCTGTCGTCAACAGCAACCGAAAAGATTGTTTTGTTGATAAGTTCTTTAAAATCTATTTGGCTTATTGCAAAGAAATCGTTTGAATCAATTTTGTTAAAACTTGGATATTCGCTTGGGTTATAACATTGAATTGAGCCTTCACTGTCGGTGTATCTAATCTTTAATTGGTTTTTGTCGTTAAGAGTTAATTCAATTCTTTCTTTTGTTAATTTCTTAATAAACTCAACAAAGAATTTTCCAGGAACAACTGTTTCCCCTTCAACTTTAACTTCTGCTTTAATTTTCTTTTCAATTGCTAAGTCTGTGTCTGTTGCGCTAATAACTAAACAATCGTTATCGGCAACAAGTTTAATTCCTTCCAAAATTGGATTTGTTGTTTTGTTTGAGATAGCTCTTGAAACTTTAATTGCTGCTTCGCTTAAATCTAATCCATCACATACTAATTGCATTCTTATTTTTCTCCTTTTTCATCTAATATAGATTATACCAAATTTGCTTTAAAAGTTCAAATCTTTTAACAAAAGAAAATAAAAAATTTCTTAAAGCAATATCAATTTTCGCCTTCCTGTCAGTTTTATTTTTAATAATTAAATAATAGTCTTCATAATAAAGACTGTGGAAATGTTAACAACTTTTTAAAAACTCAAAATGTTGTGTTTAAAAACTTTTCATGGCATTAATAAAAACAAAATGTTGTTAATTTTTAGCGTTGTTTCATGTTAATAACTTTGTTTATTTCTTGGAAAAGTTATTAACATTTCAACAAATTTTGTGTTAACAACTTAAAGAAGACCAATCTGCGAAAGCAAAAAGAAAAAGTTTAAGTTTTAATAATTTTTGTTTTGACAATATTTATTATTGTTGTATAATACTTCCACTAATGTTTATATATAGGAGAGATTTAAAGTGAAAAAGAAAATTTTTGCAATCTTAGCTATGATTCTTTGTGTTTGCTTTTGCTTTGCTGGGTGTAACTTATTCCCAGAAAACAACGAAGTTATTAAAAACCAAGAAGTTGCATCTTCAAACACAAATTCAATAACACGCGAGGAGTTTATTAAGGGGTATAATAACTACTACACAACTTTCTATAACCAAACAAATAATAAAGATAAAGCAATTGAAAAACTAATTGAATATCTTCTTTCAAAGAAAGTATATTTAAACGATGCTAAAAATCTCTTAAATGAAGGGAAAATATCTTTAACCAGAACCGAAGAAAACTATCTTTGGCACACAACTTTAACTTCAATCATAACAAACATCGAATCGTTTGAAGAAAAAGTTAGAAACTCTTTGAAAGATGAAAATAAAGACACAACCGAAGACGACGAAAAACCAAAGAAAGAGTCACAATTTGTTTACACTTCCTACACTCCAAAAGCAATTGTTGTTTTCGACAACGAAACAAATCAATATAAAATTGTTGTTGTTAAACAAGTTCTTGTTAAGAAAACAGAAGATGGAAAAGAAAAATATGAATATGTAACAGAAAACGAAGCAAATGGCTATGATGATTCAAGTTTTAAAAAATATGATATTTCCCATGTTCTAAACGGAATTAACAGCGAAAAACTTTTTGAAGGAAAAACTGAATTAACTAAAGAAGAAATAGAACAAAAAGTTATAACTAAAGAAGCAATAAGAAGATATATTGTCCAACTTAAAACAAACGAAGAAGGAAAAGATCTTTCAACAGAAGACAGCGAAGTTTTCAAAAGAGAAATTGAAAGAATCTATAACATTCTTTATGAAAGTATGTTAATTAACAAGCTTTATGAATATAAAACAAAAGACATTAAAGTTAATGAAGATGAATTTCTTAACCTATATCTTTCAAAAGTTAAGGCTTGCTACGACAGATATTATAAAGATGAAAAAGTTTTTATCAATGAATTAACAAAAACAATTGGAAATGCAAAAATGTGGGGAAATAGCAACTGCATTGAAAATGTTTTCTATGTTCCAAAAGACTTAAGCGAAAATTTCTTTTTTGTAACACATATTGTTGTTAAAATAACCGAAAGCCAAATTCAAAAAATTAACGACCTTAAAGAATATTGCGAAGCAAATGGTAAAGACGATGCATATTATAAAGAAGAATTGTATAAGATTGTTCCAAATTTAAGCGATGATATTATAAGCAAAGTTATTGAACTTATGTTTAAACTTGAAAAAGAAGAAGTTACAAAAGAGCAATATGAAACCGAACTTCTTTCAATAATTGGTTCAAAACTTTTAATGGTTAATGAAAGAGATGGCGAAGGAAATGTAACAAAAGATGTTAAAACAATTCAAGAAATGGTTGCATCGTTATATCGCGAACTCGACGAAATTTATGTTAAATATTATGGAGAAAAAGACACTCCAATAACATTAAACGGACACACTTACACTCCAACCGAAAACGGGCTTATTAAAGAAGAACAAGCAAAAGGCGCAAGCGCAAATAAACTTGTTTTGGAACAACTTGAAATAGACTATCAAAATGCAAGAGGTGATAAGTTTAACGAATATGTTTATAAATATAGCTCCGACACAGGAACAATCCAAATTCAACAATCATACTTTGGCGGTTCAAACGAAAACTGGTATTTATATGCAATTGGTGATAAAAACACAGATAACGGCTTTGTTAAATCCTTTATTGAAGCAGCAAGAGAGCTTAACTCAAACGGCGAAATAGCATCAGTTAAAACATTTTTAATGGAAAACTGGCAAACAAGTGATGGAAAAGAAACTTTGAAAGAACAAAGCACAGGATTTAGCACAATGTTCTATGCTGGAAAAGTTTCAAACCTCTTCGAATGCTTCGATAACGAAAAGTTTACTCTTGAAGATTTATTTGCAGAAGAAAGCGCATCGGGAAATGCAAAATACTATTCGCTTTTAAAAATGAGCCAATATCGCTTAGGACTTACAATGAATAAAACACTTTTTGACTTTATCTTTGAAGACTACTACAACACAATGTATAACGAAATTGTTAATGTTTATGAAGACGGAATTTTGGAAGACGACGAAGTTACAATTAACTATGACATTCTTAAACAAATAACAGGCTAATAAATAAAACAGCACTTAATTAGTGCTGTTTTTAATTAATTAATTTATTTATTAATTTTAATTATTAAAAATAAATTTCCTTTTTATTTAAAATTAATGTTTTTATTAAAGAAACTTAAAAAATCTCACCTCAAAAATTTGCTATTAAATGTTTAAGACTATTATGCCAAATTAAGCCTAAAAAGTACAATAATAGTAACAAGTAGGTGAAGTAACTAAGTCTGCATGGTTCAATTTATAAAATCCCGCAAAAGTTAGAAGATATTCGAGAATGTATGCTGGAAATAAAGATTAACAAGATATGACCGCATTAATGCACGCAGCTGTAAGTAATAACGTTAAAAATATTTAATTGTTACTCGAATATGAAAGTAAAACTCACACATAAAGTAATAAAACTGCATTGATGTTTGCAGTTGAAAATAACAACGTTGAGGCAGTTGATGCCCTTTTATGTTAAACTGGTGTCAGAACCCGATGCCCAACTTAATAATATTAAGCAAACACAACCGCACTAGTTATCGCTATGTAAAATTAAAATTTTGTTTTATTTAATAAATTACTACCTTATGAGAAAGATAGTGCCAGTTTATGTTAAATGCACGTTGATGCCTTCACTTTCACTGTTCATCACGATATTAACAGATTTTTTAATGCTCATTTCACTCCAGATTTATTATTAAGAAATCCTTTACATTATGCGGTTATGGTGTCTGAAAACAGTGATATTTATAGATAATTTATATCCACATTAATTGTAAATTAAGATATGAAGCTTTATTCTCCATTTGATATTTATGGTCTCGCTCCAATTCATTATGCTATATTATATAATAATTTACCAGCTGTTTAGTAATTATTAAAGTCTGAAGGATTATTAACAACAAATAAAGTTTATAGATCATTTAAAGCTGGATGTACTCCAATAATGATGGCTGCTATGCTTGAAGAATGGGATATAGTATAACTTTTATAATAATACACAGATAACATTATTTAAAATTAAAAGATGTAATCTAGTTAATATGCTAATAGCTAAGTTACTGTTGGTTAAACATAATAAACATAATAATCAGAATTACAATAATAAATTGATGAAAATAATTTAGCTGAAGCTTTATAACGTAGTAGTTTATATTGTTCTTAAGATGATTAATAGAATAATAACTATCCAGATAAATAATCAAGTCCAAAAGTTAAAATCACTATTTAAGCTCCATAATCCAATGATGTTTTATAATC
>ENA-ORPK01001154-ORPK01001154.1-human-gut-metagenome-genome-assembly--contig:-NODE-1154-length-21995-cov-3.046855_pt1 | contig 21995 bp, 21 predicted proteins | sample MGYA00242139_ERZ509068 | MGnify/ENA primary metagenome ERZ509068 (study PRJEB26280, sample SAMEA2338687) | human gut metagenome | biome: human gut; feature: human-associated habitat; material: faeces... | reverse complement strand
GATTTTTTACGATTAGGTATATAAATTTGTAAAGAAATAATGTATTATAATTGTAGAAAGGTAGGCATTAATGAGTAGTTTTTATCCGCAATATGATTTGGCAGGAAGAATTCAGCACACAAAATTGGATACTGGGTTTTCAGATATGCCGTCAGCAAGGATGACGAGGGTTGAAAACCAGGCTTCACCAGACTTTAAACAAGTAATGTCAGGACTGGTTGAAAACCTCAATACAGAACTCAATGCGCCGGATGATTTGTTGAAAGATGTAATGTCTGGCAGTAAGAATGTTGATATTCACGATGTTATGACCGCAATGGCAAAATCAGAAATTAGCATTAACGTTGCGACACAACTTACCGGAAAAGTCATTCAAGCGTATGATAAAGTTATGCAAATTCAGGTGTAGAATAGTTTTAGATTAGGAATAAAACTGACTTGGGCAGGCTATTGTAAATCAAATAAATTAACAAAAGCCGGTGAAGAGGATAAAAAATGGATTTTAAAGAAATACTTGAGAACAAACCTTTACTATATGGTATAATTGGCGGGGTCGTATTATTCTTGGCGCTGATTGTTACGATTAGTATTATTGGGGCTTCTAAAAAGCCTGCGAATGGAACGGAAATTACTGGGCAACCATTACAAGCCGATGTTGATTTGTTAACAACAGATAATGCTGGTAAAGCTATTGAAATCCAAGCTCTTCTTGCAAAATATGATATCGTTGTAAGCAGAAGATTAGATGGTACAAAATCTATTCTTTATTTAAAAAAAGGAGATTGTAAAACTGGTAGAAAAGCTTGCTATACAACTGATAGAGATACAGCTCTAATTCAAATTGTACAAAGTGGTTTGATGGATCAAAATATAGGGCTTGAAATTTTTGATAAAGGTGATTTTACATCAACAAAAGAAGACAAAAAAATCAGATTGTCTCGTGCAATAAATGGAGAATTGTCAAGATTAATTCGAAGAATTGATGGGGTTGATAATGCATCTGTCTTTATTTCAATCCCAGAACAGACAATGTTCACATCAATGCAAAAACCGGTTACAGCAACTGTTCAAGTTACATTGGATAAAGATGCAACAAAACTTGATCAAATTAAGGTTAAGGCTATTACAAACTTGTTGCTTGGTAGTGTTACGGGGTTGACTGCTGAAAATATTGCAATTACAGATACAAATGGAAATACTTATCACAGTATTATGGATGCTGAAGATGAGATGTTGCAGCGTTTAGAAGAAAACGATAAATATATGACAACAAAAGTTAACCAACAGTTGGATAGATTGATTGGGCAAGGAAATTATGTTGCAACTGTTAGTACATTTTTGCGTCAAGCTCCGGTTGAAAAATTTACGATTGATTATGATCCGAATAGAAAAGCTTCTGTAAGCGAACAATCATTTAGAGAAGGTTTAGGCGATCAGACCAGCGATTCTAATAAAAATGTTAATGCAGTAAGTGTATATCTTCCGAATGGCTTGCCAAACGGAACCGCAAATTCAAATCAAAACAGAAACTATTCAAGAACTGCAACTGAAACTCAATATGGAGTTACAAAAACTCAAACAAACGAGTACATAAAACCTGGAGTTGTTGAGGATATTTCAATTGCCGTTACGTTGGACAAAAACGCACTTCCTGCAAATACAACGTTGGAAGAATTAAAAGAGTTAATTGCGAAAGCTGCAAGCCCAAAAGTTAGTGCAGATAATGTTTCTATTGCATTTTCTGACTCGACTGACCCATATTTGGCAAGCGACAAACCTTCTAACCTTCCGAAACCGGACGAAACAGGTAACCCTTGGTGGCTTGCAGTTGCGCTTAGTGCAATTGGTTTGATAATTGTGTTCAAAGCTGTTTCAAATAAAGTTCAACAAATTCAAGAAGCAAACAGACGAGAAGTTGAACAATTAAGACAGCGTGCAGCAGAACAAGAACAACAATTGTCAGATATTAACCAGCGTGCAGCTCAATTGACAGAAAGACAATCTGAGTTAGCTCAAGGTTTGGTTGACCAACAACAAAGAGGTGCAATACCACAACAAAATCCGGCACAATTGGCTGATACATTGTCTAATTTGTCTGCAGAACTTGCAAATACAAATGATGAGGAAGCAGGCGAAAAGATTAAGAGTTGGATTGAGCAAGGATAGAAGCGGCTAAGCAGTTAAGCGGCTAGGAAGCGAGGCAGCTAGGTTAAGTTTAAAAACAAGAAAAGCAGGGCGGAATCCCTATCCCGCCATCAAAAAATCAATAATAGTTTCGGTAGGTCGGATTTGCTAATCCGACAAAAAGTAAACAGAATAGAAAGGGTAGAGTAGGGTGGGATCCATATCTCGCTTCAAGATAGAGGAAAGGAAGGCTTATAAAGCAAAACAGATGCGAAGAAGACAAGTTAATTAGTGCTTAGATATATTTTAAGAAATACTTCGAGTGCGTGAGTAAAGTAAAGCGTTATTACAGAGCTTGTTAAAATAGTTAGAATATTTACAAAAAGCGCATCTTAGGCAGTTGTAAGCTACGTTAAAAAAAATGGCAATACAAGGATTTGATTACAAAGGGTTCGCCCAAAATTTAGCACAACAAGCGTTGGAACTTATTCCACCTGATTTTAATGACAATCAGAAGAATTATGTTGCAAATACATTGTTAAATTTTTCTACTGTTGCCGGACAGGCTTTATATGATGATGAATCGTTAGGTTTTAATCTTGATCAAGCCGTGATGATAACGCAAATTATTGCGGAATGGTCGTTCCACAAATCTGTTGACTTGATAAGATCAGGAATCCCTCAACAGTACTGGGATCCTGTAATGCAAAAAATTGCGTATACAATTTTTGAAATTGCGAAAAATGCATTCCATCAAGGGTTGCCACAAGACCAGTGTTTGCAATTGATAGAACACCATGTTAAGAAAACTTGGATTGATTGTATTGAAGAATTAAAAGATAAAAATTTGATTGACGATGGTTTGAAAGAACAGGCCGAACATCAATCAAATATTGATGCAATGATGCAACAAGCTCAAGCAGAACAAGAACAACAGGCACAAGCTCAAGCACAGGCTCAAACCCAAAATCAAGGAGGAGTTCCTGCTCCTCAAGGAAGTGGAACAACAATTCCTGCTGGGCTTGGTCCAAATGCTAAGGTACTTAAACTTGCAACTCTTGCAATGCTGTTCCAGAAAATGCAACAAGAAAGAGTGCAAACTTTCTTAAATAAATTTAATCCTGATGATGCAGGGTCTGTAATTAAATTTATGCAAATCCCAGATTTGCAATCGAAAGTTGATCCTTATTCTGCAATGCGTTGTTTGCAAGAGATTAAAGCTAATTTACCGGCAGTGAACAATGATTTAACACCTGCAACAATTCTTGCAAAAATTCAAAATGTTTCGCAATATTTAGATAGATCTCAACTTGAACAAACGTTAAGAATGGAACGTAGTAAGGTGAAAAAGTTTGTATTCACGGCTTTAGAGGGAGAATATTACGAAATTCCGCCAAAAGTTGCAAATATTATTGCCACACACCTAGAAGATAGTGTATAATATAATTAATCATGATTATAAAAAAGAATGCCGGCAAAAAGGCGGAGGAAACAGTAGTAGGAAACCCGGTTGAGCAAGAACCGGAAGTTAAGGTTGAAGAAGATAAGATTGACTTGTTTAACCTTGATAATATTGATTTTAAACAGCGTCAGGAACGTAGACGTGGTGATAGAAGAAGAGGTTTTAGGCGAATTGATGACCGAAATCTTATTTCTCGTGCAAGAGAAGAGGCTCAGAGTATTAAAGAATCTGCAGTTAAAGAAGGTTATCAAGAAGGGCTAGAACAGGCAAAAGCAGATATTCAAGAAGTAAGAAATGCAATTACAGCATTTTTAGGAGCAAAACAACAAGTTTTTGATTATATTGCTCCTGACATTTTGGAGATAAGTGTTGAAATTGCACAAAAAATAATTAAAAAAGAATTACAACAAGACCCGAACGTAATATTAGATAATATTTTGGCATTGCTAAAAGGATTGTCTAAAGATGAAACAAAAATTACATTGAGGGTAAATCCGGCGCAAGTGTCTTTGTTGAAAACAGAAGTTCCATCATTGTTGGAAGAAGCCGGTTTGGATGCTAAAATTCTTGTAGTTCCGGATGATTCAATAATGGAAGGTGGTTGTGTCGTGACAACCACAAACGGTGTAATAGATGCAACAATTGAAACTCAATTGGCAGTAATAAGTGAGGCTTTAAGAGGAATTTAATGGCACAAGAACAAGCTCAACAGCAAGGGGGCGGAGGAACAAATTTAAGTGAAATTTTCATGGCAATATTCGTACTATTGCTCATTGTTCTGTTGCTTTGCGAATTGCCAAATTGGATTGTTAATATATGTATTTGTTTGAATATTACGCTTGGTGTTGTTTTATTGATGATTTCTTTATATGTAAAGAAAACTCTAGAACTTGCATCTTTCCCGTCAATTATTCTAATCGGTACGATGTTCAGACTAGTTCTTTCAATCGCTTCTACGAGGTTGATTTTGTCAAAAGGAGAGGCGGGTGAAGTTATTCATGCGTTCGGGACATTCGTAACCGGTGGTAATATGATTGTTGGTGGTGTAATCTTCCTTATCATAACGGTTGTTCAGTTTATGGTAATTACAAAAGGTGCTGAACGTATCGCCGAAGTTGCTGCCAGATTTGCCTTAGACGCTATGCCCGGTAAACAGATGACGATTGATGCGGACTTTAACGCCGGTTTGATTTCTCCGGAAGAGGCAACGAAAAAACGTGAAGATTTGCAAAGAGAGTCAAACCTCTTCGGTAGCATGGACGGTGCTATGAAGTTCGTAAAAGGGGACACGATTGCCGGTATTATTATCGTTTTGATTAACATTATCGGCGGGTTGTGTATTGGTTGTATTATGAACCAAATGCCTATTGCAGATGCTGTTTCCAAGTATACAATCTTGACAATCGGTGACGGTTTGGCATCTCAGTTACCTTCTCTTTTGATGTCAATTGCAGCCGGCGTATTTATGACACGTTCTTCTGCTGCAAACTCATTAGGTACAGATGTTACGGCACAAATTGTCAGCAAGCCGAATGCTCTTTTCTTAGCTGCAAGTTTCTTGATATTATTAGCATTGACGGGGCACTGGACAGGGTTGCCTTGGTTGCCATTTACTTTATTTGCTGTCGGATTGTTTGTTGCAGGGTTCTCTACTTTGATTAACGCTGATGTTCAATCACAGTTAGGTCAGTTGGAAAATGTTCGTCAAAACATGCAAGATTTGGTTAATCCGAACCGTATGTACGAGCGTTTGGGTGTTGATGTTTTAAGTTTGCAGGTTGGGTCTAACTTGCTTGTAATTGCCGATCCGGATCAGGAAGGTCAATTGCTTGCTAAAATAGCTGCTTTGCGTCAGAGAGTTACAGATGAATTAGGTTATATTTTGCCGAACATAAGAATTATGGACTCATCTGCGCTTGATGCAAACGAATATATGATTTCTATCCGTGGAAACACTGTCGCAACAGGCTATGTTTATCCAGGGAAATTGATGGTAATTGCGGATCAGTGGGACGCTATGAAAAAAGATGTTCCGCAAGATGCGATTATCGGTATTGACCCGACTTATCAGACTCAGGCTTATTGGATTTCGCCGGAAGATGCGAAAACTGCTCGTTCTGTTACTGCGGTTGATTCGACAGATGTTATTGTTACGCACTTGCAAGAATGTGTAAGAAAACATGTTGATGAAGTTATGACAAAAACTGATGTACTTAAACTTATGGAGCTTGTTCGTTCGCAAGATCCTACGTTGGTCAATGACCTTGTTCCGACAATTATTTCTACAAGTGATTTGAGAAAAATCTTTGTCAACCTTATCAGGGAGAAGGTTTCAATCAAAGATATTATCTTTGTGTTTGAAAGACTTTGTGATTATGCAAGATTTTCAAAAGAGCCTGATATCTTGTCAGAGCGTTTGAGAGCTGCTTTGGGACGTCAAATTTGTTTGTCAAATGTTGGTGATGACAAGGTTTTATATGCATTGACTCTTTCGCCAGAATGGGAAAAAACACTTGATGACAGTTGCCAAAGAACAGAGCTTGGTACAATGTTCTTGCTTAACCCTATGCAGGTACAAGAATTGATTGAAACGACGGCTACAACATTGATGAGAGCGCATCAGGCATGCGGTCAACAACCTGTAATTTTGTGTTCTCCGAGAATTAGATTGCCGCTTTATCAATTGTTAGAACGTCATATTCCGACGATTGTTGTAATTTCTTACTCGGAATTGATTACAGATATTAAAGTTGAAGCAATTGATACAATTGGGGAGTCTTATCAGATGGAACAATAGATTTTCTCTATCATAGAGAGAGCACTGTTGTTCGTGAACATCTGTGAATGTTCCGAATGCGGGAGAGGGTTTATAAAAAATAAAATGAAAAAACTAATTTTATTTTTAATCTCAATATATCAAAAGATTTCACGACATACTCCGCCGGTTTGTCGATTTTATCCTACGTGTTCTGAATATACGAGGCAAGCAATTGAAAAATATGGAGTTTTAAAAGGCGGATGGCTCGGATTAAAACGAATTTGTAAATGTCATCCTTGGCATGAAGGTGGAAATGATCCGGTGCCGTAAAAAGTGAGTAGTAAATAAACTGTTTCAAAAAGTAGGTTGGGGGTTCTACTCCAACAATGGTATTGGTATTCAATTGGCATTGATAGATTCTGAACAAGACGAAAATCTAGCGTCAAGCGTAAATTTTCTGTCTTTTCAGAATGACATCATGAGTAGCCACAATTTACGCCATTCTGAAAGCAAAATTTATCAATGTTGATTGAATAATAAAGCACGAATTCATGTCATCGCACATGGGAAATAGACTTGTGGGGTTGGGAAAACGTATGTATCTCCACCTTATTTATTTAACCCATTTAAAACTTCTAACGTAGTTTTCGCCGTTGATGTCACCGTTGATGTCGACAAAAAATATTCTATAAATATCTGTTGCGTTTTTGATATTCGGAATTTTTGCAATATCTTCTTGTAACAACAATTTTTCAGTTGAATCATTTATACCAGGAATTGTGTTGAATAACGTATTAAGTGATGCGTTTTTGATTTTGCCGAAAACAGTTGTAATATTTTTAGTTAAGCTTCCATAAATATTCATATCTGCAACAGATGTTATTATGTTGTATGAACCTGTCATATACATATTTAAGTCATTCCCGTTAGAGAGTATGTTAATCTTGTCTGCAATTCCGTTTGCAATATGTATATCGCCGGAAATACTTTCAAAGTTTCCTGTTTTAAGTGGAGTAACTAAGTCTATTAAACTGTTTATTGAAAGTCCTGTAAATCCACCCTTTAGTAAATTGCCGGCTTTTAAAAGATATTCAAGAGAGCCGAGTTTTGGCATCCTTCCGTCTGCAATCTTAAATGAACCGTTGCCGTTAAGAGTTTTGAAACAATTATCTTGTGAATCTCCATTACAACTAAGAACAAATTGACCGTTTACATTGCCGTAAACCTGCCCCTTTAAGTCGAATAAAGCTTCAGACATTATAGAGGCGTTTGCTTGATTAAGTGTAATGTTTAGATTTGTATTATGAGAGTTTAAGTTGTGTTTGAATTGTCCGAAAACAGAGCCTTGTGCAATTTCAAATTTGAAATTGTTTACATCAAGAAGTCCGCTTGGTCTTAGCTCAAGTTGGGCAATAAAGTTGTCTGCGTTAATGTTTCGAACTTTGATTTTGTCGGCTTCTATTTCTGCTCTTTGGATAATTATTTGAGAGATATCAAAATTTTGTGTTGCAGAAATTGTTGTGTGCAGATTGTTTTTTGTTGCTTCAGCTTCTAAATCTCGCAATGTATCAGTTATTTGGTTAACATTAAAGTCAGGTAGTTTGAGCTTTGCATTTTCTATGATGTAAGGAGGAGTGAGTCTGTTTTTCATTACTGCATTTAGGTTTATGTCATTTGTAAGAACAGTCCCTTTGCTTTTAATATGAATTTTGTCGTTTTTGAAATTTAGGTTTATGTCTCTGATAGTTGAATCTAAAAATGGGATATCAATACTTGTTACATCTAGTTCCCCTTTGATTTTTGGGCTAAGTGACGTGCCGTTAAGTATCAAGTCAGAAGTAAATACTCCTTGTTTCATAAATGGTTTTCTAAATATTATGTTGAAAATTTTTGCGTCAGTCGGATTTTGAGTAACGACTTTAAAATTATTAAATCTGACAACGTTATTTTTTAACAGATTGATTGTTCCGTTTGCATTTAATTGGGTATTTACAAATGGTTTGTTATTTTGGGATGAGATTATTTTGTCGTACTGAAATTTATTCACTCTGATTTTGTTTGGAGAATATGTGTTGTTAATGGTTAATTTAACAGGGTTTTCGATATCACCGATAGATGCTCCCATATAGTAAAGGCTTGAGTTTTCTAAAATATCAAGAGTCGATCTTGTATTGAGGTTGTTCAAATCCCCATTTACTCTTGCTGTTAAGATTGCATCTCCTTTAAGTTTTATTGGGTAGAGCGCATTCTTGTTGAAGAATTGGTCAAAAAATTCTTGTGTTGGTTTTGCATTTATGTATAAATTTAAATTTGGATTTTGTTGTACATTTGCAATTTTTCCATCAAGAAATAGTGGCATTTGACCAAGTTTAGAGTTGATTTTATTCAAATAAAGTAAATCGTTTTTTAACAGTACATTCCCACTGTTTATTGTTAGTTTCGTTTGTTTTGGTTTGTAAAGCAGGCTGACATCATCCAATACAGAATATGCGTTTAGATTGTTATTGCGAATTTTTGCGGAAATATCAATATTTCCGTTCAAAAATTCAATATCGTTTAGTGCTTTTGCTGTTTTGGGCGGTAAGATATATTGAACAGCATTGTCATTTATCAAATTCATATCAAGAGATTTGATTTTACAACTGCCATTTACAACCCTGTTTTTATCAAACATTTTGGCAACATTTAGCGATATAAAGTATGGACTTTTTTTGAAAGTTCCTTGAAGTTTTGGAAGTTTAAATGTTGAATTTTTGAGTTCGAAATTACTATTATCAACAATTATTGCACTTTTTGCGCCACGGTTTGAATAAATATTGCCTTTTAAATATACATTGTTATAATCAATATTTTGTATATTCCCGTTATATTTGCCGATGAAACTTGTGTTAATAGTCGCCAAATCATGTTTGTACGGTAATTTTACGGCAGAAGGTAGAGTTTTTATTGCATCACCAAGATTAAATTTGTGACTAATTACTTCTGCATTACAAATATTATCTTTTATTTTACCATTAATTTTTATAATTGAATTATTTAAATTTGATTGTAGGTTAAAATCTGCATCCATATTGTTGAATTTTAAAGAACCGGAAGTCTTACTAATTGCAACTGGCGCACCTTTTAATTTGATAGAATTTGAAAGAAGTTCTATTGTGCCTTTGGCAAATAAGTTTTTATTGAAAACTATATCTTTCGGATTTTTTACTTTGCCGGTAAGATTGATAGATGCGTTGACAAGTCCTTGAGCGTTTTCAATCGGTTCTGTAAGTTTTTGGATGTCTGCAAGCATTGGAGATGTTTTAATTGTATGCAAAAGTTTTTCGATATTCTGACCTTTGGTTTCAATGTTGAAATTAAGAATTCCCAATAATGAACAAGTCCCTTTTACGGAAATTGGCTTTCCGTTAAGGTTGGCTGTTTTTGATTGAAAAAACGTGTTTTGGTTGTCAAAATCAAGGGTTCCGGATGCGTTTTTTATTACCATATTGTGGATATCTAAGAATGAAACAACGCCATCTCTAAAATAGAATTGTCCCCAACCGTGTGGATTTTCTTTTGTTCCTATTATATGCAGATCAATTCCACCTTTGCCTTTAATATCCATAATTGGAACAGGTCCGAGTTCAAAATGCAAAATGTCGTGTAGAGGATTAAGTACAATTTGTGCAGTTTTTAAGTCAACGCTATCAGTACTTGTAATCATTATATCTGTGTATTTTGTGTACAAATGAATTGGTCCTTTAACCCAGACGGTTTGTGTAGGGCCGGTTGGAACTCTGACATCAAGGTTTAATTTGTCGCCAAGAAAAGTAATTTTGATAGTTGCCTTGTCAGAATTTGGAATTGGTCTAACCATGAATGCGTTAGAAACAAGAATGTTCCCTTTAACATCAGGCATATCGGCTTTCCCCTTGATATCAAGATTCCCGATTATATCGCCTTTAAAAACAGTTTGTTTTAACAAAAACAGATCAATATCTGGGCATAAATCTGTTTCTCCAGGTAATAAGGGGATAATTTCTTCTGCCTTAGATTTATTTATCGTAACTTTAATATCAAGGCTTGGCATTTTTGATTTTAGTTTTGTGATTTTCCCAGAAGAGAAGGCACTGATCCCCTTACCTGTAACTTGTGCATCGTTAATCTGTAAACCGTTTTTAATTGTTGAAACATTTGATTTTAAAGATAAACGTCCGTTGTGATGAATAGATTTTGCTTCAATATCTTGAAAAATCCCAAGATTATCAAGGTATAAATTTGTTTTTATGGACTTGTGACCGCTTGGAAGCTCGGTTGTTTGTGCTGTAAGATTTATAATCCCAGATAAAGCTTTGATTTTATCTTTAGACAATGATTTCGCATATATTGAAAAGTCTGACAAATCAAGGTTTACGATATGACCAGAGATGTCGCATTGGTCATCAGTAGTCTTGTTTAGTGGAAGTCTTAAATCAATATCAGACTTAATAAAAGATTTTTTCTTTCCGGTTTGAATTTCTGCAATTGTTGAAAAATCAAAATGTTTGTTGTTTTCAAAATTATTTATCGTAAGATATTTGCCATCCATTGTTATTTTTTTTGACTGAATTTTATCATAAAGATTTATGGAATAAGAGTCTAAATGAATTTTGGCATGAGTTAATTTTAAAGGCATTTTATCTTGGCGAAAATCAATAATATACTGTCCTAATTTGAGCTTGGAGTCTGTATCAAAAATGAGATTTGTTTCGATATTTTTTGCAGAAAAATTATGGATATCAATTTCCTTAAAAATTAATGGTAAAAGTCGAATGTTTATGTAAGGATTTTTAACATCAAGAGCTTTGGAATTGTCGTCGTTAAGTATGGCAAAATTATCCGCCTTGATTTGTATAGCAGGAATTATCCCCATTTTTAGAGTAGGGTTTTCTAACGTGATTTTATAACCGCTTTGCTCAAGTACAGTTTGTTCAATAAAATTAACTTTGGCAGGCAGGTTGACAAAAGCTGGAATTCCCCAGTAATAACCACCATACAGAGCCGTCATAGAAAATAAAGTTATTAATATTTTTAAATTCCTGCCCATAGCAAAATTATACGATTAAAAAGACAAAATGTAAAATAGAAAATAATATATTTAACACTCTTTTCTTTGTTAAAAAATCACTGTTTAAGTTGCCGAAAACCTACCTTCTTCAAAAAAATGAAGGTAGGAAATTTATAACTAATATTCTTCACATAATACTTGGAAATAGGCTTGCGGGTGATGACAGTTTGGGCATTTTTTCGGAGCTGATTTCCCGTGGTGTACATATCCGCATTCCCTGCACATCCAATATGTTTCTTTTTCTTTTGAAAAAACAGTGTTGTTTTTTACATTTTCAAGTAATTTTTTATACCTGTTTTCGTGGTGTTTTTCAGCTTTTATAACGTGATGGAATGTTTCTGCAATATCGTCAAAACCTTCTTCTCTCGCAACTTTTTCTCCCTCTGGGTAAAGTGTTGACCATTCTTCGTTTTCTCCGTTAATTGCACTTTCAAGATTTTCTTCTGTTGTTCCTAATTCAAAAGGATATTCTGCATTAACAGTTCCTCTAGTGTTGCCGATGTATTCATAGAAAAGTTTTGCGTGTTCTTTTTCGTTTTCTGCGGTAATAAGGAATATCTCCGCAATTTGTTCATAGCCCTCGTTTTTAGCCTGTTTTGCAAAATAGCTATAACGGTTTCTTGCTTGGGATTCGCCGGCAAATGCGTTTATTAAATTTTGCTCTGTTCTAGTGCCTTTAAGATTTATGTTTGTCATATTTTTCCCTCCTATGATATTTTGCAAAACAATTTTAGTTTTGTAATTAGTCTATCAGGGAATAGCAGGAGGCTAAATATACTACTTTGTTCGGATTATATGATGTAAAAATAAATTAATAATATAAATGTAGAAGTAGGAAATTGAATTATGGACTTGTTAAATTATACAAAAAAGTTATACGATAAAATAAAGTTTTATGACTCTGTTGCACAAAATACATTTTCGGGATGGCATTCTGTAAACCCTTTTGCAAAACCGATAAATATCACTATTGTTTGGATTGAAGAAGAAAATGACGACTAAATTCTTACCCCAGTTTCTTTGTTAAAATAATAAATATCAGCCGGATTAATACTTAATTCAAGAGTTTTTCCAATTTCGGTTTCAGCAGAAAGTTTTGCAGAACATTTTTTGTCCCCAATATTGAAGTATGCAATTTTTTCACTTCCCAAAAGTTCTGTGATTTCAACATTGACGGTTAATTTGATTTCTCCTCCGGTAATCATTTTTTCAGGACGAATCCCAATGATTACATTATCTTTCCCAGTATTTGGGAAATGCTCACTGTCGATAAAATTCATTTGCGGAGAACCAACAAAACCTGCAACAAAAATATTTGCGGGGTTATTGTAAATCTCTTCAGGAGTGTCTGCCTGTTGGATTATGCCTTTGTCCAAAACAACTACTCTATCGCCCATTGTAAGAGCTTCTGTTTGGTCATGAGTTACGTAGATAAAAGTTGTTTGAAGTTTTTCGTGTAATTTTTTTATTTCAGAGCGCATTTGAACCCGCAGTTTTGCATCGAGATTTGATAAAGGCTCATCCATTAAGAAAACTTTGGGATTTCTTACAATTGCACGCCCTAATGCAACACGCTGTCTTTGTCCGCCGGAAAGTTGTTTTGGTTTTCTATCTAAATACTCGCCAAGGTCAAGGATTTCTGCAGCTTCTTGGACTTTTTTCTCAATTGTAGCCTTATCAACTTTTCGCATTTTTAAACCAAATGCGATGTTTTCTCTAACTGTCATGTGCGGATAAAGAGCGTAACTCTGAAAAACAAACGCAATGTCGCGATCTTTTGGGTGAATATCATTAACTTTTTTATCTCCGATATAAATTTCTCCAGAAGTAATATTTTCCAAGCCAGCAATCATTCTCAAAAGTGTTGATTTTCCACATCCGGAAGCTCCGACGAGTACGACAAATTCTCTGTCATTTATGTTTAAATCAATGTTATCAATAACTTTTTTTTTGTCATAGATTTTTGTCACGTTTTTTAAAACAACATTACTCATTTTCTTCCCCTTTTTTGAAGCTCCCGTTTGTTTTCGTTTAATCTTGCCTTTCGATTGGTAAAATTAAGTTGAAACTTGTGCCTTTCATAACCTCAGAATCAATCCATACAGCTCCGCCCATTCGTTTAAGTATAGTGTATGCTGTCCCGAGTGAAATTGATCTGACAATAGTTTTTTTGCGAGCTTTGTCTAATTGTGTGTATGGCTCAAAAATTCCGTCAAGTTCAGACTCCGCAAGCCCCATTCCTGTGTCAGTGATGGATATTTTTACGTATGAAAAAATATCTGCATCTTTAATAATTTTTGCCCCACTTTTTTCGACAATATCAAGCTTTGGATGATCAACTTTAATTGTGATTGTGCCAGCATCTGTCAATTTGATAGATGTTTCCAAAATATTTTGCAGGATTATTTTGATAGCATTTTCGTCGTTGTATATCGCTTTTTTGTTAAATTCTTCTGTATCATATTCGATTGTCAAATTTTTTGCATTTAAATCGTTTTCGTTATTTTTTACAATTGTTTGAATTGTGTTAATTAGATCGAAAGTCTGATTATTACATGTGAATAGTGAAGATTCAGCCTGAGCAAATTCCAAAAACTTGTCTATAAAGTATAATAATTCTGTTGAATTTTTGTTGATAATTTTAACATATTTTTCTTGTTTGTCGTTGATCTCCCCTCCCATACCGTCAAGAAGAGCTTGGGAAAAGCCGATTATAGACTGGATTGGAGATTTGAATTCGTTTGAAAGTTTAACAAACATAACATTTTTTTCTTTGTTCAGACGTCCGGTCTTTTCTGCGATAGCCAAAACATTAGTCATAGCTGTAACATCGCGGATAGTGATAAAGTATTGCTCAACAAATTTTTTTGCATTCATTTCAACAAAAAAATCTTTGCCTTCTGTTGTGAAAGCACCTGTTACGATAGAATTTTTCTTTGAATACGATTTTTGAGCTGAAGCTAATCCGTTTACAACAATTTCATCAAAGTACATGCCTTTTAAATCAACAGCTCTGGTTTCAAAAACTATTGAGGCTTTATCATTAGCCCAAATAATCCTACCGTCGAAATCAATGACTAGGACAGCATCAGGTAGGTTTTTCAAGACCTCTTTAGGATTTATACTGCTAAATAAGTTAGTAAAATTCATAGTTGCAATACTTTCCTTAATGTTGTATACTTTATATAACATTTATATACAACAAATCGACTACATTGTACTTTAAATATAGCATAAACAGTTTGTAATAAGAGATTTTATATTAATTTTTGTAATTTTTTTTTTACAAACTAGCAAAAAAAATTTTTTTCGTGTTTTAAAACAACAAACGAGAATATAGAGTTATAAAAATAAGTTACGGTAAGTGCTGTAACCCCGAATCAAGAAAAGAGGATGTGACTATGAACGATATTCCTAAAAACGGTCCGAGCATTCCACAACAAACTACCAAAATTGAACAAGTGAAGCCAGAAGCTGTTGATACTCAAACTCAAAAGCCTATGGATGTTCAGCCTAAAGAGATTAAAGAAATTCTAGAAAACCCGGCTGATCGTTCTGCAGTGAAGGTTGATAACCTTGAAAATGATTTGAAGATTTTTGCTTCGAATCCTGAATTGGCTCAAAAAGCGCTGGAAGTAGCTGAACTTGCTGAAAAACGTTATGCAGATGCAGGTGTTGAACAACCTGAGTTGAAAGCACTTACGGTTGGCAAAGCTTTTGTTGAAGAGTTCCAAAAATAGGTTTTGATACTTATTTAGGTTCAGCGTAATAAGTTCTGTCGTAGGAATAGTTTATATATCGCAGATTTGAGTTTGCGATGTCAGGTTTTTGTCTCTTTTTTAATGTTAGTTTTGTTCGGGATTGTGTTTTATTATTCCCCAAAAGAATTATTTGTTTTTAAAAAATTTTTGATAGCTTTCAATCCTAATTTATAGCTATCTGCACCAAATCCTGATATTTGACCGATGCATACAGGTGCCAAGTATGAATGGTGCCTAAATTCTTCTCTTTTATAAATGTTTGTCATGTGTACTTCTACAGTTGGAATATCAACAGCAGAAATAGCATCTCTTATTGCAACACTTGTATGCGTATAAGCACCGGCGTTTATGACAATCCCGTCAAAATTATCTTTTGCAGAATGAATTTTTTCTACAATTTCTCCTTCAAAGTTGCTTTGGAATGTTTCTATGTCGATTCCTAATTCAAATGAGAATGCGTATAAATCTTTTTCTAAGTCTTTTAAAGTCATGGTTCCGTACTTCTCTGTTTCTCGAGACCCAAGCATATTCATATTTACGCCGTTTATAACAAGTATTTTCATGTTTTTACCTCTAACCTCTATTGTACTATAAAATCAGTGTTTTGTAAAGAATTGTTAAACTTTTGACAACATGAGTGCTCAAAAAAGCATGCTTGAATTATCATGCATGTACAACTATCCCCAAATCTCCTCCCAAGATTATTGTTCAAGCTGTACCGAGAGTACAGCTTCTTTTTTTATGTTTGTGTTAAATATTGACTTATACGAATAAATCACTACAATATAATATGTAAGACATTTTACGGGGATGTAGGATGAGATTAGTGGAAAAACTGAAAGAGTATGAAAATCAATACATGTTCATCAAATGGGCAACAGGAGGTGAATATGGCAAACTTATTTATGCTGGTGAAGATTTTATAGAATTTAATGTTATAGACGTGGATACAATGGATTATTCAGAAACGGTGTTAATTCACAGTCCGCTTATTCTTGAAGTTGCAATTGGCGGAGCAGATGTTCAGCGAATTGTTGCTGAGGTTTCTTCTAAAATCTCTATCGATGAAGGGTAATTTACTCGGAAATTTGCGGAATAATTGTTGGCTCAATTGATAAAGTCTTTAAATTATCTAAATATTAAAACTTTTTCTTGCGCCTTCTTCGTGATAGAAACCGCCACCACAAATTGTTTCTACAACTTTGAGAACAAATTCTCTTGGTGCATCAACTTGGTTTAAATAAAACTCTCTGTTAGGCAGATGGCGAATTTTCATTATTGAATTTTGGGTAGACTCAGGCGGGATGAATAACGATGCAACTTCGTTATCTAGAAGTTTCCCCATTTCTTCATCGTGATCTGTGACACCTTTCATCAATTCGTAATAATTCCCTTTGATAGCCATAATTCTGCTTGAAAACAAGTGCTGCCCGTCCTCTCTATAAAGAGCTTGAGGTTGATAATTGCATCTTGTTGTAAAGCTCATTTTGTGCCAAAGAATATTTACAATAACAACAGATTTCTGCGGATCTGTGTCGACGTAGATGTTCTGAGTTGTTACGTTTCTGGAGGAAAAAGCCTCTTTTAATGTATCAACTACGATTTGCAAGTTGTCAATCATTCTTGCAAAAATCTCATTTGTGTTAATATTTGCGTGCTGGTAATCCAAAAACTGCTTGTACATGTGAGTAGATACAAGTCCTACTCTTTCTTGAATTAGAGCAGATTTTCTTGCTGATGTTTCAGAATTATCAAAGCTTTCAAAGTTGTTTAACAATTAATTTTCCATCCTTTTAACCACATGTAATAATAAACATGAAATTATGTAAAGATTATATGTTTTTTTTTTACAAAGTTGAATACGTAATTAGGTTTATTTATATTTTTGTAGATTTTAATAAGTGGTTGAATTGAAAAGATAAGCATTGATTGAGTCTGAATCTATCAATGCTTATCTAATATTTTTACAAACAACAATTACAGGAGAATATGTAAGATTTATCTCAGGATATTTTTCTTTGTATTTGTCGCAAAACTCTTTTACTTCTTTGAATCTCCAGTGTTGTGCCGTGAGAGAATTAACACCGGTATTTTTCATGTGTGCTAAAAGTTCCAGCGGATTGTTGAATTTTAAAGTATGTTCAAATTCTTCTGCGTGTATAATTTCAAAATTTTCGTTTACAATTTTTTTTATTTCTTCAAAAGTTTTATATTCCAATGAAATCCCAGTCAAATCACGGATTTCTTTAAAGTTTTTGTCAGAAAATGTAGAAAAAGCCAAAAAGCCATCAGGATTAAGCTGTTTTTTGCAATGTGAACAAATATTGTTTAAATTATTAAACCATTGGAACATTGCGTTTGAAATTATCAAATCCTGCTTTTTTTTTGATTTAATTTTTAGGGCGTTTCCGCAGAAAAATTCGGAATTAGGGATAATTTCGGCAACGTATTTTTTTGATTTCTCTACCAAGTCGTTGGCATAATATGCTTTAAAGTTGATGTTTTTAACAAGTTCTTTAGTCAAAATTCCTGTTCCGCACCCGAGTTCAAGGACGGAATTGAACTCAGTTTTTATTGAAGAAAGATTTTGGACTAACCTTTCTGCCATAATTTTTTGGACAATTGCATTTTGGTTATAAGAACTAAAACTTTTTTCAAACTGTTTTTTTATTAATTTTTGGTTTATTTGCATAATATGTCATTCCAACTTATGAAATTATAGTACGGAAAGTGTCCGCTTTCAAGCATTTCTATTTCTGCATTATTTTGCCAAAAGTTTACTTGATTTTTTGTTGGAATAATTTTGTCATTGGTACTAATCAAAGCTTTGTCGTAGTAGTGTTCATAGTTGTTATCGCTTGTTTTAATTATTTGGTAGAGAGATTTTAGCTCGTTTTCTCGGTTTTCGATTGTGCGTTCAACAGGCGTTGCTGAATAACTTTTGAATTCTTCTTTTGTATCAAAAATATTTTGGTAAAATTTGCCCTCCAAGCCTGTTTTGGCGTGACGAAGTGTTAAAAGAAACGGTTTTGTCGGGATTCCAAATTCGTCATCAATAGGTTTGACAGTTCCATTTATTGCAATTTTTTTGGCAAATTTTGGAAGTTTCTCTTTTAGTAAATATGCGACAAAAACGCCCATTGACCACGCAATTAGGTTGATATTTTTATAATTACTAAAATCTATTTTGGGTAAATCGAGTTTGTTATAATCATATATTATTATTACGTCAAAATTTCCGCAGTCTAAGAACTTAAATGGGTGTTCATCAAAACTCCAGCCTGCAAAAAAGACTATTAATTTGTTGTTATTTTGTTTGTTTAGCCAATGAAATTGCATCAAATATTTCCTTTTCAGTAATGTCTGTAGTTAGTGATAATCTTAGTCTGGAAGTGCCTTCCGGTACGGTTGGAGGTCTTATTGGAAGTGTGAAAAAACCGTTGTGAAACAAAATGTCGCATATGTCGACAGTTTCTTTGTTCCCGCCGATTATTACCGGAATTATATGACTGTCACTACCTGCTTTTTTGCCGATTGAAAGCATATTCATTCGTTTTTCGTATGTGTTTGGAAGTTTGTTTTCAATAATCCATTTTGAAAATGCAATATTTATCGGAGGTAAAGCGGTTGAAAAAATAAAAGAACGAGCTTTATTAGTCAAATATTCGATTAATGTTCGACTTCCTGTTGCGAAAGCTCCCATAGAACCGATTGCTTTTCCAAAAGTTCCTACTATCAAATCTACTTTATCAGTAATTCCAAGAGCTTCTGTCACTCCCAGACCTTTTTTTCCAAAAACTCCAAATGCGTGAGCTTCATCAAGAATTAAAATACAATTATATTTTTCTTTAAGTTCAACAAGTTTTTGAAGATTCGCAATATCTCCATCCATTGAAAAAACGCTTTCTGAAACGATTATGGCGTTATTGAAGTTCTTTCTTTCTCGGATTAAAAGTTTTTCAAGAGCTTTCATATTATTGTGCGGATATCTGAAAAATTTGCCTTCCGACAAGCGCATTCCATCGATAATACTGGCATGGTTGAGTTTGTCGGAAAATATTACGTCTCCTTTGCCGGCAATTGAGCTGTTTATTCCAACATTTGCGTGATATCCGCTGTTGAATAGTAAAGTTTTTTCTTTCCCAAACATTGCAGTTATAAGTTCTTCAAGTTCCTTATATACCGGCAAAGTGCCTGTTAAAAGTCTTGCCGACGCGCTTCCGAATGTATATTTTGAACCTACAAAATCTAAAAATTCTTCTGTAATTTTTGCGTCATCAGCGAAGCCTAAATAGTTGTTTGATGAAAGGTTAAGAAGTTTTTTGCCTTTGTAATAAATATATTTTTCATTTTTGCCATCAAAATCTTTAATATCTCTAAAATGAGAGTGGCTTTTTAAATTTTCGAGTAATTCTGTATAGTTTTCTAACATACTTGTAATTTATGATAAACAATTTGAAATGTCTATATTGAAAATAATTAAAAAATGAGTTATAATCAGAAAAGGAATAGGGGCTCTGGATGAAATTGAAGCGCAATGGAATAAAATCTGCATTTACGCTTGCTGAAGTATTGATTACTCTTGGCATAATTGGAGTGGTGGCATCGCTTACGATGCCGTCCTTAAACCAAAAATTGCAAGATCAAAGAAATATGTCTGCATTAAAAAAAGGCTATTCTGTCCTTCAACAGGCTACAAATCTTGCAATCTCAGAGCACGAAGGACCTGAGTACTGGGGAATGACCGACAATTCAGTTGAATCTGTAACTAATGTTTATAATTATTACAAACCTTATTTTAATATGATGAGGGAATGTCAAAATAAACCAGGGTGCTGGGGGTATCCGACAAAATTTTTGAATGGATCTGTTTATTGGGCAAATCATAATACAAGCTGGTACCAGTACGCATTTACGCTTGCTGATGGAATGAATGTGCTTATTGATATTTATCCTGCATCATCAATAAGAGGTGATTTTGGTATAGATGTTGACTATGACTGTGCTGTTTTTTTTATTGATGTGAATGCTGATAAACTTCCAAATCAAATTGGTAGGGATATATTTGCGTTTGTAGTAACTGAGAGAGGAATGCAGCCGGCAGGAATTAACAATATGACAAATTGTACTGCTAACAGTACCGGTTATCAATGTGCATCAAGAATTATAAAAGATGGATGGACGATAAAATATTTGAAATAATCTCTTAACTCTTCTTAATATTTTGTTAAAACATAAAATGGTTTGGGTATATATCATGTATATGTATTGTTATGTGTCTTTTGTCACAAGATGAAAGGCGGTTGGTCTTATGAATTATGGATTAAAGTTGAAAAAGCGTTCAGGTCTGACTATGTCAGAGGCATTGTTTACCTTGTCAATCATTGGCGTGATAGCTGCATTGACGATGTTTGGGCTGTTTGTAAAAATCAATGACACAAAAAATATTGCGGCATTGAAAAAGTTCTATACCTCAATTAGCCAAGTAACTTTGTTCGTAATTTTGGACAGATCTTCTCCAAACTATTGGGGTTTGGATGAGTATTCGCAGAACTCTTCTGCTTTGGCTTTTTCATACTATAGACCATATTTTAAGGTTGTTCGTGAATGCTCAAATGAAACCGGATGTTGGCAATACCCGACTAAGTTTTTGAGTGGAAAAGTTTACTTAAAACAGGCAAAAATCTATCAATACATGTTCACTTTAGTTGATGGTATGAACGTAATAATGAATGTTTACCCTAAAAATATAATAAAATCAGAATTTGGGGTAGATGTTGAAAAAGATTCCGTTGTGTTTATTATAGACGTTAATGGAAACACATATCCTAACCAAATGGGACGTGATATTTTTGCATTTGTACTGAAGGGGAACGATATTGTTCCTGGAGGTTTTGATAGTACTTACAACTGTAATAAAGCAGCTTCCGGATTGACTTGCGCTGCTCGAGTAATAAATGACGGTTGGAAAATTACTTATTACTAATAAAACGCTTTCAGCTCCTTTCATCTTTCATAAAAAAGACCGGCATGAAAACTGGTCTTTTCTTTTTGAGTAATTTATTAAATATAAGTAATACGGAATGCTTCTCAACGATGTAGTGAATCTATCAATGTTAATTTTTAATGTCCTGCGCGGACTGCGGGAACGTATTGTTCATTCCACTATCGTGGCAATTTGACTCTGTAATCTATTGTTTGATAGTTTTTACTTAAAATCGCCCATATGTTACAAAATGTAAACAAAAGCTTAAAATGCTTAAATCTTACTCATAATGCCTTTATGCTGTGCTATGCAATGTTATGCGCACCGATGCTATGTGGCAATTTTTTTAAGTCTAATGTTTTTATAAAAGAGTAAGGGAAAATCGATTTTCAAAAAAAGTAAGAAAAAATATAGGAGAAAAATTATGGGATTTAGCAAAATTGGTTCAAAATTAGTCTCATCAGGAGCAGACTTATTTGCAGCTTATGCAAAAAAAGCTAAAGCGCCTATGAGTGCATTTGAAAAGAAACTTTTGGGAACAGCAAAATTGCATCCAGGTTCACCTGTGACTGATATTTATGCAAAAAGTCCTCAAGTTGTACCGCTTTGTACGCCTAAGAACCCTATACCAGCTGAGTTAAGAACTTTTGCAAGTTGGGCAAAATCTTTGGAAAGACAATAAAAAAGTAAGTTGCGCACACATGCTCAGCTTTAAGATGACAAATATTAATAAAGCATGTTCTATTTTTTAAGAACACGCTTTGTTATATTGATAAATAATATCTGGTAGTACTAGTCTTTAGCTTTCATTGTAG
>ENA-ORPK01001152-ORPK01001152.1-human-gut-metagenome-genome-assembly--contig:-NODE-1152-length-22054-cov-3.009410_pt1 | contig 22054 bp, 22 predicted proteins | sample MGYA00242139_ERZ509068 | MGnify/ENA primary metagenome ERZ509068 (study PRJEB26280, sample SAMEA2338687) | human gut metagenome | biome: human gut; feature: human-associated habitat; material: faeces... | reverse complement strand
CCCGCCATAATTATTATAAAATACTCTGATAATTTAAATCTATCTTCCTATTTCAGTTGCTTTTTGAGCCATAGATTTGGTGATGTTGATTAGTGCCAAGTTGGCTTCGTAAGCCCGCTGTGCTAGAATTGCGTCTGCCATATCAACTGCAGGGTTTACGTTTGAAGCTCTAATATAACCGTTTGCGTCAGCATCCGGATGCCCTGGGCGGTAAATTTTATCACCTAATGTTGGGTCTTCAACACATCCGTTAAATACAACTCCGCCTTGCAAATAAGGCAAAGTTCCGACGCCAAAAACATCTTCTTTCATCGTATTCATCAAACCATGGAAAGAGATATCTTCTGTCGCGTTCAAAATAGGTATTTTTCTTACGTAATTGGGAGTATCTACGTTTGCAATGTTTTTTGCATGAATATCCATCCTCAAGCCGTGGGCTTTTAAGGCATTTGCTCCGATATTCATTGATTCCATTATACTCATATTTACGCCTTTCTTTGTGTTGTGGTAGAAGAGGGTTGTCCCCCTCATCCGAATTTGTAAATTCGCCTTAGCTCATTAACAAATTCTTCCCTCTCCCCGTTGGGGCGAGGGGAGTTTTACATTACTTACCGACATTTATAACGGTTTTCATCTCAGTTATTATATTAGACATACGTCTTGTTGCCATCGTATAAAGAAGTGAGTTTTCTTGCAATTCCATCAATTCATTTGCGGGATCGATTTCTTCATACGTTTGTTCATCAATTACACCTGAAGGACCAAGTTTTTCTGACAATTTAGTTTCCAGTGGACTATTCATTGAATTTAAGTAATCGCCAAAATTTACATCACGGCGAACATAACCCGGTGTGTCAATATTGGCGAGGTTAGAACCCAAAGCTCTTTGTCTTTGAGTAATCAAGTCCATCATTAATGTAACTTTTCCCATATTGTCTAATGATGTAAACATTTTTGCCCTTTCTTTTTAAATTTATCTTGTCGGGTTGGTAAATCCGACCTACCGTAACGATTGCGGTGCATTTATTGTCGGGTTAAGCGGCTACGCTTATACGAAGTCATTTGTTTTAAATATTCACCAGCACCTATTGGGTGGGTTAAGCGGCTACGCTTATACGAAGTCATTTGTTTTAATATGCACCAGCATCTAATGGGTGGGTTAAGCGGCTACGCTTATTCTCTGATGTTAATTGCTTTGTTATACATATCATCTACAACTTTCATCATACGTGTACTTGCAAGTAGTGAAGCATTTAGTCTTAGCATATCAGAAGTTGATGAATATACGTTTGTGTTAGAGTTTTCAATATTGTTTTGGCAGAAACATTCGTGATTTCTAACCAACATTGGATCTCCGGAATCTGCGGTTGCAACAAGCTTGTTCATTCCTTTTTGTTCAAGATTTTCTTGAGAAGCAAATCTTACAAGAGGAATTGTTCCTAGCTTTTTAGGTTTTGTGTTTGCTGCGTCGTATGAATAAACTTCGCCGTTCGGTTTGATTTCAAATTTATAGCAGTTTGCCGGAATTTTAATGCCTTCCCCGACAATCCAATCATCCGTAGTTACAAGGTAACCGTCTTTCCCTTGTTTGAATGCTCCGTCTCTTGTGTAAGCCACTTCTCCCTCAGGAGATACAACTGGAATGTAACCTGTTCCATTAATTGCAACGTCATATGGATTGCTCGTAACCTGAATTGATCCTTGGCGTGTTTCTGTTCTAATTGCGCCTGTTAAGTAGCCATCCTCGTTAAGCATTTGTTCAAAAGTTACTGTTTTGTAGCCTTTTGTGTTCATATTTGCAAGATTGTTAGCAACATAACCCAGTTTTTCGAACTGAGTTGTTACGTTGCTTACACTTTTTCTTACAATACCTTGCATACTATACATAATTAATTACCTCTTATTATGAAGTTGTTCCCAGTTGGGAAATTACTTTTTGTAAATTTTGGTTTTGAATCATAAAAATTTGTCTGTTAGCTTCAAAATTTCTGATAACAGGCATCATTGAAATAAATTCGTTTTGTAGGGCAACGTTTGAGTATTCGTTGTAGCCCTGTTTAACTTGCGGATCCATTACCAACACTCCGTTTGTATCAACAACACCAATACAGCCGGCTTGTTCAAACTTGTTCGTTTTTCTGTTCAAAACGCTGACCATACCTTTGGCGTTAATTTTTACGTCTTCAATTTTTTCTGGAACAATTGGAAGTTTTATTGGAGTTCCGGCATTTGAAAGTACATGTCCATCTTCCAAAGTCAAAAGATTGCCGGATTTGTCAAGTTTAAAACGCCCGTCACGAGTTAATTTAACACCTTCTGCAGTTTGTGTTTGAAAATATCCTTTGTTTGCAAGTGCCAAATCCAACGGGTTGTCAGACATCGCAATACGACCAACTTTATCATCAATTGTCTGAGAAAGTCCGTGAATTCCGATAAATTCTGTGAACGACGAAACTACAGGATCTTTTCTTTGATAACCAATTTTGTCAAATCCTGTAACGTTTTCGTTGTACATTCCGATTAGTTCACTCTGAACATGCATTGCTCTGAGTGATGCAGTTAAGCCTTTTTCGCAGTACCTTATTCCACCGTTAATTTTCATGACTACCTCTTTTTCTAATACTGTCGGACAATTACATGTTTATTTCAATAGATTAGAAATAAATCATCCATTTGTAGTAGATAGCATGAATTTAATTATTTTTTATTGAAAGTCAATATTTATTCAATTATTTCATAAAGCGTTGGGGCTTCTTGCACTGAAACATTGTTTGCCGGAACTTTCAAAACTTTCGCACAAACTGTTCTATTGGCGTATTCTATACGGATTTCATCTCCTTCTTTAATTTGTTTTGCTGGCTTCGCGGGATTCCCATTTACGAATACTCTTCCGGTATCTGATACTTCGTTCGCTACTGTTCTTCTTTTTATTAATCTAGAAACTTTCAAAAACTTGTCTAATCTCATATTTTCTCCTTTTACTTATATTATAATTTATGATATAATTTGTCTAGAGGGTATAAATGATAAAGAAAATCTTTTTAACAATAATTTTATTAATATTGGTTCAAACAATTGCCAGTGCAAATTCAATAAAATTTGTTCAAGTGACTGACAGCCATTATATTGCTGGAGATAAATACAGAACAGAAACTTTGCAAAATGCTGTTCAGAATATAAATGATGAAAAAGATATTGCTTTCGTCGTTTTTACAGGTGATAATATTGATTCTCCAAAAGAGGAATATTTGCCTGATTTTGTAAAAACAATTAATAAACTGAAAGTTCCTTATTATCTTGTAATCGGAAATCATGATGTATTCAAAAATAATGGGCTTTCAAAAAAGCATTATCTTGAAGTAGTGAAAGCAAATAATTGTTTTTATAAGTACAAAACTCCAAACTACGTTTTTAAAAAGAACGGTTTTGTGTTCATCGTAATGGATGGAGCTAAAGAGGTTATTCCTGGGTCTAATGGTTATTATAAAGAAAATTCTTTAAAATGGTTAGACAAACAGCTTACAAAATACAAAAATGAGCCTGTTGTTATATTTCAACATTTCCCTGTTGTGACTTCTAAAGAAATTCCATCACATGCGGTTTACAAAAGAGAAAGCTATCTTGATATTATAGACAAGCACGACAACGTAATTTCTATAATAGCCGGTCATTTGCATATAAATGGCGAAGTTATGCGCAATGGAGTTTATCATATTACATCTCCAACATTAATTGGCGAAACTCCGGAATACAAAGTAATAAATATTGTTACTACAAAAGGGTTTTCTCCAATGATTTATACTGAACTTAAAGAAGTGCACGAAAATTAAGTTTGCATTTTTTTATAAAAAAGGCTATAATAACGAAAAACATAGAAGGATAATTATATAAAATGGAAGATTCCGTTAATACAATATTTAATTTACTAATTATTGCATTTTTGCTGTTTTCAAACGGCTTTTTTGTGGCATCAGAATTTGCTATGGTAAAAGTCCGAAAAACAAGGATTGAACAGCTTGTGAACGATGGCGATTTTAATGCTAAAATTGCACTTGAAGCTCTAAAGGATTTAGACAAATTTATTGCTTCTGTTCAACTTGGTGTTACAATATCAAGCCTTGGTTTAGGTTGGGTTGGTGAAAGTACTTTAGCGCATATAATAGAACCGATATTTGTATTCCTGCCTGGAATAAGCAAAAATATTGCAACTCATTCTGTATCAGCATCAGTCGCATTTGCCTTAATTACGTTTTTCCATGTTGTATTAGGAGAACTTATTCCAAAATCAATTGCTCTGGAATATACTGAAAAGACAGCTTTGTTAGTTGCAAGACCAATGCAAGTCCTTACATTTTTCTTTAATCCGTTTATTTGGTTGTTGAATGGGTTTGGAAATCTTGTTTTAAAAATTTTGCATATTCCGCATTCTCATAAAGGTTCTTTGGTACATTCTACAGAAGAACTTGACATGCTTGTTAATGCAAGTTATGACGGCGGTGTTTTGAACGAAACAGAAAAAGATATGCTTCACAATGTATTCAAATTTTCAGACCTTACTGCAAAACAGGTTATGGTACCGAGAACGGATATGGTTTGTATTCCAGTTGACATGCCGTTAGAAGAATTGAATAAACTTGCCGAAGAAAATCAGTATACAAGATATCCTGTATATGAAGATGACATTGATCATATTATTGGCTTGGTACATGTAAAAGATTTATATTCTTTGTCTGTAAAAGATGAAGTTTGTCCAATTTCAAAAATTCTTAGGGAAGTTTTGCTTGTTCCAGAAACAATTACGATGGATAATTTGGTTTTAGAATTCAAAAAACGTAAAGGACAAATGGCAATTGTAGTAGATGAATTTGGCGGAACATCAGGACTTGTAACATTGGAAGATGTTATTGAAGAAATATTTGGAGATGTTCAAGATGAATTTGATGTTGAAGAAGAAGAAACCGATGAAGTAAAAGAAGTAGCTCCAAATACTTATATCGCAAATTCAATGATGAGATTGGATGAGTTTGCAGAGTTCTTTGGAATTAACGAAAAAGAAATAGATGATGATGATATTGATACAATCGGTGGGCTTGTTGTTAAACTATTGGGCAGAATTGCAGAGGTAAATGATACTGCAGAGTTCAATAATTTAACATTTGTTGTAAAAGAAGTTGATGGCGCAAGAATAACGAAACTTGAAATTATTAAACACGATGATCTTCAAAAGAACGAAGAAAAGCACGAAGAGGAAGTGTAGATAAGTCAAATTTATTCTTTAACTCCGCCTTGCAAGATATCTGATATAAAATATTTTTTACCCAATAAAAAAACTCCGATTACAGGAACTGTACAGATTACTGAACAAGCAAGAAGATTGCCCCAAAGGGTTAGTTCTCTAAAACTTCCTTTATATATTGCAAGTCCAACCGGTAGAGTACGCATGCTCTCTGAATTTGTAACTATTAACGGCCACATAAAACTGTTCCAAGTGGTTACAAATGTGAAAATTGCAAGAGTTGCAACTGTAGGAAGAGCCAATGGTAATGCAATTTTAAAAAATGTTTGAAATAAATTGCAACCGTCAATTTTTGCGGATTCTTCTAAATCTTTCGGTAATCCTAAAAAATATTGACGCATTAAAAATATTCCAAATCCGCCGAATAGCGCAGGTAAAATAAGAGCTTGGTAAGTATCTATAAGGTGTAATTCTCTCATCAAGAAAAATAACGGTATAATATTCACTTGTGGCGGAATTAGCATTGTAATTAGGATTAATAAAAATAAAGCGTTTTTATATTTAAAATCTAATCTTGCAAAAGCATATCCGGCAAGAGCAGAAAAAATAACTTGTCCAATAGTCGTGATAGTTGCTACAATAAGGCTATTGAAAAAATACAGCGTAATCGGAATTTCTGTGAAAACATTTTTGTAATTATTCAGAGTAAGATTTGGGTGAAAAATTCTGCCGGCATGGGCAAAAATTTCATTGTTATCAACAAAAGATAAATTAATCATTGCAAAAAAGGGATAAAGCATACTTATTGCAATTAAAATTAAAGTTAAATAACCTAAAAATATTCTGAATTTCTTCATAAAACTATTATATTACAAAATATAATAATGCGAACATCGCGCATAAGGATAATGAACTTAGAACAAACCAAGTATGCATTACAGGGTGTTGATATGCCCAGATTTCTTTAATTGTTGCGGTTGCATTTTCGATTGTTTGCATCTTTCTTCTCCTATAAACTGTAAGACTTTTTTGCAGATACTGAAATAATTCAGTCCAACCTTTACATTATTATCATATTCATTAATCGTTTTTGGTCATCACCTAATCGGTTGATTATTTATAATCTTTAGGATAATATACAGTTATGCGAGATGTAGAACTTTTGATGCCTGCGGGCAATTTGGAAAAATTAGAATATGCGGTAAGATACGGAGCAGATGCCGTTTACCTTGGTGTAGTAGACTTTTCTTTACGTGCTATGAGAAAAGGTTCGCTTATTACGATGGACAATCTTAAACAAGCTGTTGACTTAGCTCATTCTCTTGGCGCAAAGGCTTATGTAACGATTAATATTTTTGCGTTTAATAATGATATTAAACAGTTGGAAGCATGTATTGACAGATTTAAGGATGCAAATCCGGATGCATTTATTGTCAGTGATTATGGAATTTTTAATCTAATAAAAAGGAATATTCCAAATGTCCCAATCCACGTAAGTACGCAGACTAACACTTTAAACTATGAAAGTGTTAAGTTTTGGCGAGATTTAGGTGCAACAAGGTGTATTTTGGCAAGAGAGTTGCCGATTGCTGATATTGCAGAAATTAGAAAACAAGTTCCTGATATTGAGCTTGAATGTTTTATTCATGGTGCGCAATGCGTATCTTTCTCAGGAAGATGTTTGTTAAGCGATTATTTCTCAAAAGGTGAGAGAAAAGCAAACCACGGAAACTGTTCTCAGCCTTGCCGTTGGAGCTATCGTTTGGTTGAAGAAACTCGCCCTAACGAGTATTTGGAAATTAATCAAGACGGAAGAGGCTCTCACATTTTAAGTCCAAAGGATTTGTGCTTAGTTAAGCAGTTGGCGCAAATGATTGATGCCGGTGTGGATTCATTCAAGGTCGAAGGCAGGACGAAGAGCCTTTATTATGTTTCTGCTGTTGCAAAAACATATCGTCAAGCAATTGATGAGATTTTGAAAAATCCGTCTGCTGATATGGAAAAATATTTCTTAGAACTTCAAAAAGTCGGAAATCGTGGCTATACAACAGGGTTTGCGCTAGGTGATAACAATGGCGAAAGTTATAGTTATGATATTTCGAAAGGCTTGGCTGGAGCTGATTTCTTGTGTGAATTCAGATCTGATAAGAGAAATATCACAATTCCTGCAGATTACCACTTAGTAAAAGTTAAAAACAAAATGTTGTTGGGCGATGAAGTTGAAATCATTACGCCTGATGAACAATTTGTTGCGAAGGTGGAAGGTATCAAAGACGGTGATGGAGAGGATTTGGAACTCGGAAATACAAATGCAGATGTCTATATTAAGTTCTCTCAAAGTCCGAAAAATACGAAGTATGCACTTGTGAGAACCGTTGGAATAAAAACATGTTTTTAAAACCGGATTATGATTTGAAAAATATATTTGAAATAGATTTAGAAAACTTGAAATCACAGGGTATTAAGGCTTTGTTGTTTGATTTAGACAGTACTTTAATGGGGTCAAAAAAAGGATTTTATACTGATGAAGTTCTTACGTGGCTAGAAAATGTTAGACGTGATTTTTTCATTGGAGTTGTATCGAATAACAATAACCCTGATTATATGGAAAAAGTCCGTGCTTGTACGGATTTCCCGATAATTTTTGAGGCGCATAAACCTGATATTAAAGTTGCACAAAAATTTATGAAAGAGCATAATGTTCAACCTGAAACGAGTTGTTTTGTTGGAGATAGACCATTGACAGACGTGTTGTGCGGTAAAAGATTGGGGTGTATGACAATTTTAGTAGATTCAATTACAGCTGATATTGAAAAACCAATCGTTCGTTTTGCTCGTAAACTTGAAAGATGCTGTATTCGAAAATAAGCTTTATAATTTTGTTTTATGCAAAAATTTGAATAATCAATCCTGATATAATGCTTATGCAAAGTAAGATTGATATGATTTTCAATGTGTCTTTGTAGTTTTCGTTGTGACGGCATAATACGAGAATTCCAAGTCCGGCGTTTGATAAAAGTCCAGACATTACTGCCCCAAAACTGATTGAACCTTTGATTAACAACATTGTCAATGCAATTGATACTGCACAGTTTGGAATTAACCCGACAAAAGCCGTGATTATCGGTTCTAAGACTTTTACTTTGCCGAGCAACAAGTGCAAAACGGAATGTTCTGCGTAAACTGCTAAAACGAAGTTCAAAAGTATTGTTATTAATAAAATGAAAATGAAAATGTTAAATGTATGTTTTAACGGATGGTAAATAAGTTCTCGTTTGCGTCTGTGTGAAACACTGTGATGACAACAACCTTCGTCTGAGCGCAAATCGTCGTCAGAGTCGGCTTCTTCAACTATCGGGATATATTTTTTGTCTTTTAAAATGAAGTCGATTAAATACCCCGCAAGAATTCCGATAAAAAGTTTAAGCCCTACAATGGGTACTACAAGGTGCGTATGCGTTGGATTTGCAAGCAAAATAGGGATTGCCTCATCTGATGTCGCAAGATAAATTCCGATTAAAGTTCCTTTTGTGATAAATCTTCTGATATATAAAGTACTTGCGATTACTGAAAATCCGCATTGAGGAATTATTGCAGCTAAACTTCCGATTAGTGGTGCTGATTTTTCGGATTTTTTCATAAAAGAATTGATTTTTTCAGAATAGAAAAATTCGATTAATTCGATTATAAAAAATACGATAAACAAGAGCGGCAAAATGTGAAAGCTGTCTAAAATCGCATCGCATAGCCAATCCGGCATTCCAAAATTTTCGATAACACCGTCAAAGCTTGCAAACAATCCTTCGTTTATCTCATTAATCTTATTCAAAATACTTATTAGCATAATTTTATTTTATTACAAACAAAATTCTCTATAAATTTTGCTTATCCTTTCTTGTTTTGGTTTCCTTTTCCTCGTGTTCGTCGCAACCAAGAACCTTGTTTAAATGCTCAATTAATTCTGCAGAGTGGTAATGCATTGCGTGTTCTGATTTGTGGTGAATATCAACGATGTGATAGTGCATTGCCATTTCAACTTGAATTAGTGCAATATTATAGTCATAAAGACTGTTTACATAGGCTGTTAAGGCTGATGTGTAATCACGTCTGGCATTTAGCATTGCAAGATAATTTACCTCTCCTGCAACATATTTTTTTTCAACAATATCAAAGTTTTCCAGAGATTGTAGAACCTCTGTTTTAGCTATTGGAATTTCTTTTTCGGATTTTTCAACGTTGTTGAAAGCTCGTTTTACCTCAAAATATAAATCTTTTTTGAATAAATTGATTTCATTATTGGCAAGGTTTACTTGCGCATCAGCTCCTTTTATACTGTGTTTTAATTCCATAATATTTACTGAAGAATTAAGGTTTACTCCAACATGGAATCCATTATTGGTTGTTTGATTAGTGTTGTAAAAATTGTAACCCGCATTCGCTGTCAAGTCAGGAAAATAAGAGCGTTTTATGTATAAAAGAGACTGTTCCATCGCGTGTTTTGTGGCGATTAAAACATTCAAATCCGGACTGTTGTCGTAAGCTATTTGGACAGCGTCGTTCATTGGAAAACTAAATGTTTGAGGGGTGAATTCTTTTATGTTATTTGTTGATTTATTCTTGTAGACAAAATTGTTGTCAAAAGCAAATGTCGGAGTTGTTTTTATTGTGTATTTCGGTTGTCCTTCAATAAACATCGCATTGTCAAGATTGAGTTTTGCGTTGTTGTAATCGTTTTGGGCGTCTATAAGTTGGATTTTGGCTTCGCTCAAATGAACTTTTGCCGTTGTTATATCTGGATTTTTCTTTGCAAGTTTAACTATATTTTCGTTGATTTCGACATTATTTTGAGCAATTTGTAACATTGCTTTTGCTCTCAAAAGAGCGTAATATTTCGCTTTTACGTCAAAAAGAGTTGAGCACAAACTGTCCATAAACTCGTATTCAGCACCGATTCTGTAGAAATCTTCCATTTTTATATAGGCGGTTGTTTTGCCGAAGTTCCAAACTAATTTGTTGACAGTGATACCGACTGTCGGAAGTTCTCGGTAGTGGGAGTTGTAATAAATGTTGTCAGAATTATTTTCGTTATAAAATCCTGCACCGGCATTGATTACTGGGAAGTATTGAGAACGAGCAATTCCAAGATTGCTTTTGGCAATGTCAAGGTTATATTTTTGTTTTCTGATTCGAGGACTGTTTTTGAAAGCAGAGGCAACGCAATCAAAGATGGAAACCGAAATCCCATCTCGAATAATGACCGGATTGTTAAACAATTCGTCCTCATCATCTTCTATAGCTAGTGTATTTACGTTTCCTGCTAGTAAAAATAAAAAAGTTAATAATACTAAGCAGAAGATCTTTTTCATGCCCATATTATAATTATACTATACTTGTCAAGTAGTTGGACTAATTGTAAATGCAACTTGCAGAATTTTGAATAATGTGATTGTAAATAAAAAAGCTCCCTTGCGGAAGCTTTTCTATTCTGGGCTCAGAGGGGCTCGAACCCTCGACCAATTGATTAAGAGTCAACTGCTCTACCAACTGAGCTATAAGCCCATATATGTTACTCAAATATTATACATCCTGATTTTTAATTTGCAATAATATTCTTTTTAATATACAATACAAGTTATGGGTAATAGTATTAAAGCAATGATTATGGCTGCAGGCGTTGGGTCAAGGTTAGAACCGCTCACAAAATCGGTTCCGAAACCTCTTGTGCCTATTGCTAACAAACCTGTTATGGATATTCTTTTTGAAAATCTTGCGCAAATCGGGATTAAAGACGTTATTTGTAACACATATTACATGGCAGATAAAATTATTGAACGTTATACAAATAATAAGTTTGGTATAAATTTCAATTACATAAAAGAAGAAACTTTATCTGGTACGGCTGGTGGTGTGAAAAAATGCCAATTCTTTTTTGAAAAAGATAGCACTTTTGTTGTTTTGTCAGCTGATGGTTTGTCTAATGCTGATTTGAAGCATGGAATTGATATTCACAAAAAATCTGGTGCAATTGCTACAATTGGTATAAAACAAATTCCGATGGAAGATGTTCCTCATTTTGGTGTTGTTGTGACTGATAAAGATGGTTTTATTGCTGAATTTCAAGAAAAACCTTCGATAGAAGAAGCAAAATCAAATTTTATAAATACCGGAATTTATATTTTTGATTACAAAGTTTTTGATTATATTCCGGAGGGTACTTTTTATGATTTTGCGAAAAATGTTTTCCCTAAATTATTAGCTGAGCATGCCATAAATACTTTTGAAGTGAAGGAATATTGGAGTGATATAGGAACAATTGCGCAATATATTCAATCTATGCATGACTTGTTTGAACAAAAATGCTACTTTGACCATGCTCCTATTATTCATACAAAAGATGGGGCATATATTGCGGAAGATGCTAGAATTTGTGATAATGTTACATTTAAAGGCAATTCCACAATTGGCAGATATAGTTCGATTGGCAAGGATTGCAAAATTGAAAATTGCATAATTTGGGATAATGTTACTATCAAAGATGGGGTACATCTTTCTGATTGTGTAATTGCTTCTAATTCTGTGATAGAAACAGATTTGAACTCTCAAATAGTTGGAGCTAATGAAATTATCTCTTCAACGTCTATAAAAATATAAAGCTTGATTTTTTGCTAATTTAATGATAGATTGTAAACATGAAAGTTAAATATTTGGGACTATGGCGCAGCGGTAGCGCAGGGGACTCATAATCCCTTGGTCGTGGGTTCGAATCCCTCTGGTCCCAATAAAAGAACTCCTTTAATAAGGAGTTTTTTTATTGTATAAAAAATAAATGAAAAATAAGTCTGAAAACTTTTATCTGAGCTATTATAATTCTCCGATTGGGAAAATTGCACTCGGAAGTGATGGGCATGCTCTTGTTGGTTTGTGGTTTGAAGGAGCAAAATATTATTGTGAAGGCTTTGATAGATTGGCTAAAACGAAGGATTTATCGATATTTGACAAAACAAAAAGGTGGTTGGATATTTATTTTAGCGGGAAAGAACCTGATTTTATGCCCGAAATAAACCAAAATGACTCCGATTTTCGGTTAGAAGTTTGGCAAATTTTAAAAGAAATTTCTTATGGAAAAACGATTACTTACGGAGAAATTGCTCAGAAAATTGCTAAAAAACGAGGCCTTAAGAGAATTTCTGCCCAGGCTGTTGGAAGTGCAGTTGGACACAATTCTGTTTCTATAATTGTTCCTTGCCATAGAGTTGTAGGTGCAAAAGCTTTATTGACTGGGTATGCAGGAGGCTTGGATAAGAAAAAATTTTTGCTGGGCTTGGAAGGAATTGATACAACAAGGTTTAAGGATATTTAATTTTTGTAAAAAAATTGCAAAAATTAAAACTTTTTCTTAGGATACTTATATGTATCAGAAAATGATATCTGTTTTTTATATTTTAGCCTGTTTGGTAATATCAATAAAAAACTGTTTATAATATAAAAATAATATGTGGTGGTAACACGGGGTTTAGAAAATGTTGAAAGAAAAGAAAACGTTAATTTTGGTCATAACAATGGTCCTTTTGTACTTTGTTTTGGTTTCTCCGAACGTACTTTCAAAGGTTGTTTTGCCACATGATGATGCATTGATAATTACGTTGTTTGTTGGTTTTGTAACTCTTATTCTTAGCTTTTATTCAAAACAAGAAACTACAATGCTGAAAAGGAAATTAATTAGACAGCATTCTCAATTGACAGCAATTATTAATAACAGTCCGTTTGTCGTATTTTTGAAATCACCTGAAGGAAATATTATTCTTGCAAATGAAGTTTTGGCTGATTTATTTTCTACAAAAAGAGAATTGTTAGTAGGTAAAAATTCTTATGAATTCGTTGTAAATCCTAAGATTTGTATTGAAGAGGATAAACACTTATTGGCGACAAAAGAAATTATTACTTGCGAAAGATATGAAGAGTTAGTGAATGGTGAGGGACACTGGTTTAGGATTGTAAGGGTTCCTGTGCTTGATGAAAACGACGAAATTTCAAGTATTGTCGTGATTTTTAGAATTATTGATGATGTAAAAGAAGTTGAAGAGCGTAAAAATACTTTTATTGCAACACTTACTCATGATTTGAAAACACCTACAATTGCTCAAATTAGGGCTCTTGATTTACTTTTGTCCGAAACATTCGGCAAGATTGGAGATGAGCAAAAGGAAATGTTAGAGCAAATCAAAAGTTCTTGTAAATATATGTATGATTTAATTTTCACAATATTGGATACATATTTATACGATAATGGTTTGACAAAAATTAATCCGGAAAAATTTGATATATTAGACCTGATAAACGAAACAACTAGAGGTTTGTCAAATTTAATTGCGGAACGGGGACAAAAGGTAGTTGTTAGCGCAGAACTGGATTCAAGTAATATTTATGCCGATAAAGTGCAAATTAAAAGAGTTATTATCAATTTGTTGACAAATGCTGTAACGTATGGTTTTAAAAATTCTGATATTGAAGTATTTATAACTGATGAAGATAAGAACTTGAAGGTTGAAGTTAGAAATAAATCAGAATATATTAATGAAGAACAGATGCAAGAGATTTTTGAGAAATATAAACACGTTAAAAATTCTAAATCTATAAAAACAAGTACTGGTTTGGGGTTGTATTTGTCTAAACAAATTGTGGATGCTCATAACGGAAAAATCTTTGCTCATAGCAATGCAGAAAAAAGCTGTAGCTTTGGTTTTGTTATACCAAAAGAGTCTGTTAAAGTGTGTGTTAAGTGATAATTAGTCTGTGCACGTGCACAAAATGTGTTAAAATCACTTGTTTCTAAAATGTTGTTGTGAAATCTACAAAATTAGATTTTTTTACACTAACATATTTAATGTTCATATAAGAATAGTTTCTCCTTCCGCAATTTTGGAAAGGTGGAAACACAACAACCATCCGTTTACCTCGGATGGTTGTTGTGTTTGGTTATTTGTAAGGGAGAAAGGGGTGGAATTATTATGCGTTTTTGCCGAATAACAAGCCTAGAACAGCGCCTGCACCAAGAGCAATTGCTCCCCATTTGCCGGCTTTACTGATTTTAAAGTTTTTATAAGCTTTTGTCAAAGCTTCTGGAGTATCTTTTTTGAATACGTTTTCTGCTTCATTCCAGTGAGATTTGAATTGAGATTCAAGATTTAAGTTAAGAGCGTTAATTCTAGCTTGTTTATGCTCAATTCTGCCTTTAATGTGTTCTAACAATGCATCTTTAGTTTGGTATCTTTGAGCTAATCTTTTTGCTTTTTCTGTTTTTTGAACATCTGTTCCTTTAATGCCGAATGATTTTTCGTTTTCTTTAAAGAATTTTGTTAAATCTTCTTCTGTTGCACCATCTTTTAAACCTTTGATTTTTGCTTGAAGAGCTTCATATTTTTTTAGATTTCTTTGGTGAAGTTCTAATGAGCCTTGATTTGCTCTTCCGTTTGCAATTCTTTCAAGTGCATCTTTATCAATTTTGTTTAATTCTGGAGTTACTAAATCGACTGCTGCTTTTGCATCTTGGGGAGTTTGAATAGTTGCCGGTAGTTGGCTTCTGATTTCTGAAGGTAAATCATTCAATGCATCTACTGTGGACAATTTCTTGATTGCTTCATATTGTTTTGTATCTTTTATGCCAATGGCATCATAAACTTTTTGAGCTTCTTTGTCATACAAATCTTTGAAATTTGCAAGTTTTGAGTTCGCAACATTTTCTTTATTTAAAGCATTAAGAAGGTTTTGATCGATTTTACCATCTTTTATAGGATTAGAACCCCATTTGTAGATGCCTGCTGCAGTTGCACCACCAGCTACAACGCCTGTTGCGAGAGCAGGAACTAATGAACTTCCGCCTTCTTGTTTTTGGAATTCATCTGTTGTTGGTTGTTGCAAGCCTTGATAACCTTGAAATGCAGATGGATAACCTGCTGCTTGTTGTTGAGCAAAACCATTGCCGAATGCAGTTTGTGCCATAAAATCATCGTTCATTGAAGAAGCGTATGGATTCATCATTCCCATTGCGTAAGGATTCATTCCATACATAAAATTTGTTCCGTTTACCCCTGCCATAATTTCTAACCTTTCAATTAACCTAACCTTGAATATATAAAAAAATTTTGGCTGAGAAAATTGCTAAATTAGAAAAATATTGTTTAACAAAACTTAATATATGCTAATTGTTTAATGCGCAGAATAGTTGATCAAATTCCGGAAAAGATATATCCACCCATTCAAAACCGTTTATACTAATCGGGTTTTCGCATATTAAACCAGCAACATATAAACTCATTGCAAGCCTATGATCATGGTAAGATTCGACAAAAGCTTCGCCTTTGAGCTGTTTTTTCCCATTTATAATAAAGCCGTCCGGAGTCTCTTCAATATTTGCGCCTAGTTTTTTTAATTCTGTTACGACAGCTTTAATTCTGTCTGATTCTTTATTACGGAGATCTTGAGCGTCTTTTACTATTGTAGTTCCTTCTGCTTGTGTCGCGAGAACTGCAATGACCGGCAATTCATCGATTAGACGAGGGATTATGTCGCCCTCAATTGTACAGGATTTAAGTGAAGAATACGAAATTTGTATATCTCCAACTTCTTCACCAGAAATGATTTGTTTGTCTAAAATTTCAATGTCCCCGCCCATTTTTTCAGCAACTTCAAGAATTCCTGTGCGTGTCGGATTTAAGCCGACATTTTTTAATATGATTTTTGAGTTTGGAACAATTAATCCTGCAACAATAAAATATGCGGCAGACGAAATATCTCCGCAAATCTCTATTGTGCGTGGTTCTAATTTGGATTTTTGAATTGTTGTTGTATTGTTATTGGTAGAAATATTGGCTCCCATATATTTAAGCATAATTTCCGTATGGTTGCGAGAAATATATGGTTCTGTGAAACTTGTTGTGCCATCAGTGTTTAGTCCTGCAAGTAGAATACAAGATTTTACTTGTGCAGAAGCTAATTTGGATGTGTAGGTTATTGGTTTTAGAGCTTTTCCGTTAATTACAAGCGGGGCTTTAAAATCCGTAGATTGAATTTCTGCTCCCATTAGTGAAAGAGGTTCAATAACTCGCTTCATTGGACGTTTAGAAAGACTTGCATCTCCAATGAGTGTGGATTGAAAATCTCTGCTTGCTAAAATACCTGACATAAGACGCATTGTAGTGCCGGAATTCCCGCAATCAAGAGAGTGTACAGGACGAGTTAGTTTCCCTGTTGATTTAATAATTAGATTTTCTTTAAACTCTGCTTCAATGCCAAGTGACTGGCATACTTTTAGTGAAGATAAAGGGTCTTGTCCTTTTGAAAAGTTTTTAATAATAGATTTACCGTTTGCAAGCGACGCAAACATAACTGCTCTGTGTGAAATTGATTTGTCGGCTGGAATTGTGATAGCGCCGTTTAGTCCTTTTGATATTTTGTTTACTATTTTCTGCATAAGTTAATTTTATCATGAAATAAATGTTTGTGATAAAATAGACTAGTAACCCGAAGAGAGGTGTCCGAGCGGTTTAAGGTGCAATCTTGGAAAGGTTGTGTGGAAGCAATTCCACCGAGGGTTCGAATCCCTTCCTCTCTGATTTTTTATGAAAAGGAATAAAAATAGTGTGTCAGGGATGAAAAACACAAAGCGCATGTATTGGAAAGCATGATTTGATTTGTACGGGTAATGTTATTTATTTGGGAAAACTTACTCTGTGAGGACATTTGAGAGGTCGGAAAAATCATTTTAACCGTACATCAAACTGAGCCAAAACGTGCTTTCTCTAAGATGTATGGCTAAAACGATTTAATTGAACAACGTATTGTTATTAGTGGATTTCAAGGATATATTTACATTGTAAGGATAAAGTAAGCCAAAAAGGAAAAGCACAATTTGAAATTTTTGAAAAAATCTAACACTTGATTTGACATTTACGACCTATTTTATCTAATTGATTCGGAAAAGACACAAAGATAACAACAGATGTTTTTTTATTAATATTTTTGACAATAGATACTGATAAAAAGAACACACCTGCTATGCTAAACATCATCAGTTACCATTTAATATAAAATGACAGTTTAATTAATCTTTACAAATATGCTTTGTTGTACTTTTTGTGTTAACATGTGGAGTATGAAAAAGTATCGTGTTGGAGAATTGTTTGCGGGTATAGGCGGGATTGGACTTGGATTTCAAGAAGCCGGATTTGAATTGACTTGGGCAAATGAAATTGATGAAAAAGCATGTGTTACATATTCAAAAAATTTTAATCATTTATTAATACACGGCGATATGACACAAGTTGACCCTCAAGAATTACCTGGAATTGATATTTTAACTGGGGGGTTTCCTTGTCAAGCTTTTTCTATTGCAGGATATAGAAAAGGTTTTAATGATGATAGGGGGAATTTATTCTTTGACATACTTCGCTACATAGAAATATTGAAACCTCAAGTTGTATTTCTAGAAAATGTCAAAAACTTAACGGCACATGATAACGGAAGAACTTTCAACATTATACAAAAAGAACTAACAAAAGCTGGTTATTATATAAGATCAAATGTATTAAATACTGCTAATTATTCTGATGTTCCTCAAAACCGAGAACGTATATATATAGTGTGTTTTAATGACAAATCTCTTGCTGAAAAATTTAAATTTCCTAATCCAGTAAAGAAAACAAAAACAATCAGAAGTTTACTTGAAACAAATGTTTCAGAAAATTTTTCTTATAAAAAAACAAAATATTATACTCAACTAAAATCAGAAATGAAAAATCCGAATACTATATATCAGTGGAGACGGATTTATGTAAGAGAAAATAAAAATAATTTATGCCCAACTTTGACAGCGAATATGGGTACAGGTGGACACAATGTCCCCTTAATTATCGATGAGAAAAATGACATAAGAAAATTAACACCTCGTGAATGTGCAAGGTTTCAAGGGTTTCCAGATGATTATAAATTACCTGAAAATTTGCCAAATTCAGCGTTATATAAACAAATAGGGAACAGTGTTTCCGTTCCAGTTGTTAAATCAATAGCCAAAAACATACTAAAAGTGCTAAAGGATATCGAATAATGTTTTTTGATTCTCAGACAAAAGAAGAACAAACAAAATATGAATTATTATTGAGAATTGTGGCTGCGCTTTCGAAGCTATCAGCTGAAAGTTCAACTATACCATATTTATATTATAGAATGGCAGAAAACATATTTTGTCGTGCTTTTATGGCAAAAAACTTATCACGTTCTGATATTTCGATAGATGCAAGTAAGACTAATTGTGGGATTGGTTTAAAAACTTTTTTACATAAAAATGGGCATTGTCTTGAAAAGGTTGCGGAGTTTAATAAGGAAAGACATCTTTACATTGACTCAATATCAAACCCAAATAATCTAATTTTAAAAATTGCTGAATTTAGAAATAAACGTTTAGCATCTACCTGTGGCATTTGTTCCCTACCAACAGAAAATTTGATATATCACTGTGTAACAAGAGCCGACTCATCTTTGTATTTACATGAAGAGCAGATGCATTTTATTGATATTGAAAATATAAAACTTTATCCCACAAAAAAAGGAAGCAACACAATATATTTTACTGACGGTATAGAAGAATATTGTTTTAATCTTTCAAAAAGCACATTATTTAAAAGATTCAACATAACACCAATTTATACGATTCCTGTAAAAATATTTGATGATCCTTTTGATTTGTTAGAAAAATATTTATCCGATGAGTTTCAAGAAGATTTAAGTAATAAGGTTATAGATACTACATATTTACCTTTGTATTCATATAAAAAAAGGCAGGTAAAATTAGTACCACCCAAAAGTGGGTTAAATCAATGGAATGCTGGAGGTAGAAAACGTAATCCAAATGAAGTTTATATACCAATTCCTGTTGAAATTCGGCGACATAAACCAAACTTTTTCCCATCAAGAGATGAAAGTTTTACATTAAATTTACCTAATGGGAGTTTTAAAATGGCAAAAATCTGTCAAGATAGAGGTAAAGCCTTAATGACCAATCCTAATGAAGATTTAGGTAAGTGGATATTAAGAGAAGTTTTGAATATTGAAGAAGGAGAATTGGTCACATACGAAATGCTTGAAGAAATTGGCATTGATAGTGTCCAATTAAATAAGTTTGAAGATGGTACTTATGAAATTAATTTTAGGGAACTTGGCACATATGAAACGTATTGCCAACTGGAAGGGATTTAGTAAAATATTCTGTTTGCATTGAAATATCTGTCATAATCAATCACAACCCCAAATAATCAAACCAAGTGTTACAAGAAATCATTTCTGTGTTCTTTTACACACATAGCGGAGCTTTGTTTATGGTTCGAGTGGACACGCGCTGAGGGCGAAAGCTTGTGTTAGGAATAATTCGCAATTACGAAGAACACAACTGTAGACTCGTTACATGCGATTGTACGAGACAATTCCTTCCTCTCTGGGGGTTATATTTAATTTTTTGGTCAATTTTTATAGCCAATTAAGTCTTTTATAACTTCGCCGGCGATAATTAGACCGACAACTGGCGGTACAAATGCGTTACTTCCCGGAATTTGATGTTTTACTGTACATTTTCGGGTGCCTGGAGGACATACACAGTGGCTTTTACAGCTAATTGACATATCTTCTTTAGGTTTTATCGGAAGTTCTTTTGAATAAACAACTTTTACACCTTTAATTCTTCTTTTGCGTAATTCTGTTCTGATAACTTTTGCTAACGGGCAGACAGATGTTTTAGAAATATCTGCAACTTCAAATCTTGCCGGATCCATTTTGTTTCCGGCTCCCATTGCACAAATAATCGGAGTATTAACTTTTTTAGCTTTTTCGATTAGAGAAAGCTTTCCTACAACCGTATCAATTGCATCTATTACATAGTCGTATTGGCTAAAATCAAACTGATTTTCGGTTTCGGGTGTGTAAAATGTTTGATATGTATTAACAACGCAGTCTGGATTTATGTCTAAAATTCGTTCTTTAGCCACTTCAACTTTGTATTTCCCAACGGATTTGCGAGTTGCGTAAAGTTGTCTGTTTAAGTTTGTAATGCAGACTTTATCATCGTCAATGATGTCAATTGTTCCAAGTCCGCTTCGAACAAGTGCTTCTACAGCATAAGCTCCAACGCCACCTATTCCAAATACTGCAACTCTTGCGTTTGAAAGTTTTTCAATACCTTCGTGTCCTATTAACAATTCCGTTCTAGAAAATTGATTTAACATTTTATAATTTGCCTTTTGATTTATTATTTATCATTGTATCCGTTCGGGTGTTTTTTGTGCCAATTCCAAGCCGTAGCAATAATTTCTTCTAACTCTGCGTGTTCCGGTTTCCACCCTAAAATTTTCCGAGCTTTATTACTTGATGCAATTAATTTTGCCGGATCTCCAGCTCGTCTTGGGCTGATTTGTGCCGGAATTGGATGACCTGTAACTTTTCTTGCTGTTTCAATAACTTCTTTTACAGAAAAACCTATGCCGTTGCCAAGGTTGAAAATATCGCTGTTTCCGCCATTTCTTAAATATTTTACAGCAAGAATATGTGCTTGAGCTAAATCTGTAACGTGGATATAATCTCTTATGCAAGTGCCGTCTTTTGTATTGTAATCATCCCCAAAGATGTAAATATGTTCTCGTTTGTTGTTTGGAACTTGTAAAATCAACGGAATAAGATGAGTTTCTACAGCGTGGTCTTCTCCGATTTCCCCGGAAACATGTGCTCCACAAGCGTTAAAATATCTAAGAGATACAAAATTTATATTGTGAGCTCTTCCAACCCATTTAAACATTTTTTCCATAGCCAATTTGGTTTCTCCATATGGATTTGTTGGCTCTGTTTTATCCGTTTCTAGGATCGGCAGACTTTCAGGTTCTCCATAAGTTGCTGCAGTGGATGAAAATACAATTTTGTTAATTCCGTTTGCGACCATTGAATCTAGCAATATTTTTGTCCCGCAAAGGTTGTTTTCATAATATTTTAGCGGTTTTTCCATGCTTTCTCCGACAAGAGAATATGCTGCAAAATGTATTACTGCATCAATTTTTTCTTTAGCAAAAACGCTGTCTAAAAATTCTCTATTTCTAATGTCACCTTTGTAAAACCTTGCTTTGGGGTGAACAGCTTTTATGTGTCCTGTTTGAAGATTGTCTATGATTGCAACATCTTCCCCGTTTTCGATTAGCTCGTAAACGGTGTGAGAACCAATATATCCGGCTCCGCCTAATACCAAAATTGTCATAATTTTCTCCTTGGTTTAATTATATCGCAAAAATAGTTTTTTATGCTATTATCGCATTATGGACAAAATGTTTTCGGATGAAATAAATATATTAAAAGCTTTGGCAATAATGCTAGTTGTATCAGGACATTTAGAATTCTCGTTACTTGGGATTTTCCCTCCATATTCATTTCAGTTAGCTTTATTCTTTTTTATTTCCGGCTGTTTGTTTAAAGATAAGTATTTAAATAATGTTGCAGAATTCTTTGAACGCAGAGTAAAAAGTTTGTTAGTTCCATATTTTTGGTATAACTTATTTTATCTTGGTGTAACTCTTATAATTGCAAAATTAACTGGAAAGTTTTGGGGAATGCAATTAAGTTTTAAAAACTTTTTTATAACCCCGTTTTTGAACGGTCATCAGTTCGATTTGTCTTGCCCGTTATGGTTTGTAACTCAATTATTTATGACAATGATAACTTTTTTATTCTTGTTCAGGATTTTAAGAAAAGTGACAGAGAACAAATACATTCATTTACTCATTTTTTCAGTAA
>ENA-ORPK01001151-ORPK01001151.1-human-gut-metagenome-genome-assembly--contig:-NODE-1151-length-22066-cov-10.937895_pt1 | contig 22066 bp, 16 predicted proteins | sample MGYA00242139_ERZ509068 | MGnify/ENA primary metagenome ERZ509068 (study PRJEB26280, sample SAMEA2338687) | human gut metagenome | biome: human gut; feature: human-associated habitat; material: faeces... | reverse complement strand
CTGCGCCGGATCCCGGAATACGAACAGGCAGGGAAAGACTACGCAGACCTTCTTCTCGGAAACTGGCGCGCCTTGTCTGCAAAGTAACTCGAACCAATATCACACTCCCATAAAAAGACCGCAACAGGCATCACACTGATGCAAGTTGCAGTCAAACTTTATCGACGCACGTACTTCCTCGAATGCTTACTCTTTTGGGAGCTTCCTGATAACAGAATAGTAATTGATAGCTATACGATGAATAATATCACATCTTTGCCACCTTTCGTATGTCATCATAATCTTTTTTGCTCAAAGTTATAGAGGCACTCTCGATTTCCTACCAAGAACCACGCATGATGCTTACTCTGATTTTATGTATGACTAACATGGTCCAAATGTGCAAAGGTTATATGTGGCTAAATTTCTCTCTAGACTTGAAATAGAAGGGCATAAATACCTACATGCACATTCTTTACATGGTACAACAAGATCTCTTGTGAAAAACCATAATCCTTTTTTTCCCATCTCCAGTTTAGAATATTCGACTAGAGATGTGTTAAATACAGTCTTTTGGGTGTTATTTTCAGGAGATAAATACTCCCCACTGTGGTTAATGTAAATTTTCCCCCAGTAGAATGCGTTTATCTTTTCCCGAATGTGAAAGTCTTTCAAACGATGAATTCTTTGTTCAAGATCATTTATTGAATATTTACATTCGTCTTGAATATACTTATCAGCAGTAGTACCAGGGAGAATCTCTAATTTATTGCCAAGTCTGTCATTGACTTCACACGCACAGGCATAACTACTTTTATTATTCACATATGTAATATACTTAATATCGGGATCTTCAGGACTTTCGATATTGTATAAATGGCAATCTATTGCTAAAGATATGGATTTCTTATGGTGGCGAATACGTTTAAGAAATAGATCTTTGATGGTATTACCGTGGAAGATAATGTCAAGATTGATATTATCAGAAATGGAGTTATCAACTAATTCCAAAAACTCCATAGAAGTCTGAGAATCACAAGTGAGATATATTGAGTTTAACCGCTTAAACAGACAAATATCTTTCAGCCATTTACTTGCTGATTCCTTGATGTCGTCTCGGAAATGTGCGCTTGAGAATACACTTTCTGCAAATACACCTCGACAATCGATATGGATTTGAGAAATATAAGAAAGGATATTAAAATAGGATGTGTTATCGTTATCTTTTTGATGCTTTATAATATACTTTTCTTTGCTTATGAAAGGGTAGCTATTAGGATTAGTTATGCCTCCTAATATATTGGCGGTCAAAAACGATGTCAAATCAGACCATCTGTTGTCTGAATTTTGGACAACAACATAATGATCCTGTTCAAGTCTATTCAAACCATCTAATGATCCGATAAGTTTATATAGAAAGAGTTTATTTCGAATGGTATCATAAAATAATATATTTGAAATTCCTCGTGTAATGAAAACATATGGATGGATATATACTAAACGACTCATATCAATATAATTAAATGTCTCTAATTTTCCTAATGTGTGTCAGAGAAGGATCTTATATTTTGATCTTCATAGTATTCAATGTATTTAGCAAGATAGTTAGAAAATGATGCTTTGGTCATGAACTGAGGGCACATTCTTGTCTCATCTTTCATATTTAAGAAAAAGCACATTTTGCAATTACGAATATTGTAACACTTCATACAAGATTTTGCTAATCTTTGATAATAAGTTGAATAATATTCAGCACATCGATTGAAGTCAATATTGATATCACCATTCTGCGTCACTCTACCCAATGCATGTACATGCGGTATTGTCTCACATGGCAATAGTAATCCCTGAGCCGTGAGAAATATCTTCCTCGAGAATGGCATACAGGTGCCGGTCAGAAGAATTTCCCCTTTATTAGGAGAAGCAAAATCTAAAAACGAGTTGTGGATATCACAAGTATAAGAGTCAAATATTTCACGATTGTAATCATTAAACTCAAACTTTTCGTAAGCAGATCTGGATAAAGTCGATTTCAAACTCTTATACATATAATTATCGACTCCCGAATCGAGTAGTGGGTTTAGCTCTGATAATTTATAGTTATATGAGTTTGCCTTAAAAAAGGAATCCAACCTCGAATAATCACTATAATGATTGTATACCGCATTAAAAGAAACATTATTTGTGAAAAATGATGGGTATTTCTTCTGAACAGTTTTAATATTATCTATCAATTTATTAAAACTCTCATCACCGTTGGGGAATACCCTTGCTGCGTTGTCGTCTTTTCCTCCATCAAGGCTTATCAAGATTTGAAAGTTGTGTTCTGCTAAAAAATCTATATACTGAGGTAGTAACAGGCCATTTGTTGTTATGGAGTGTTGTATGTTATATGTGAGATTCAGTTCCTTGGCTTTATTTTCTATATATAGGACTACTTCTTTTATTAGTTTGAAGTTCAGGAGAGGCTCTCCCCCATAGAAGCCTACATACTTTGTGTCTAGCGGTGATTGATTCTTCAAAGAATTCCATTGTTCAATCATATAATCAACCATAGCGATAGACATCTCTGGATTAATCTCCGCACCTACTCTCTTGCTAAATGAGGAATAACTATTCCCATAAATACAATAGCCACAAGCCAGATTACATCTCTCTGTTGTTTCGATTACAAGCACAGGACAATTTGCCAATGAGTCTTGAATCTCAGAAGCGGTGATGAAGTCTCTGAAACTACTTATTGTATATGTATCGGAATTGAAATATCCTTTTTGGTATAGAAGTGAATAGTGTAATACACAACAATTTATTTCTTCTTCATTGTATTGTTTATCATACGAAGAATATAATTTATCTAATGATATTTCATTTGGATTTATTAAATTGTCCGCCAAAAAAGCCTCAATAGGATGTAAATACATTAATCTTTGCATGGGAACATTATAATAGTATGTATTTCCATGCTTTGTTCTGATTAGAATAAATTTTTTCAAAATAATTTTCGTTTATTTTTAATACTATTTTGGAACTATGTACTTTAAATGGGGACCATTTTACATCGCCTTATTATGACGTGCTAGCTTAAAGTACGTAAGCCAGTACTATTTCGCTCTTGTAAGCATAATGATAGGGTCAGACTCCATCGAGATGCCTTCAACGCCGACAGAGTGCAGGTATGAGTAAGCTTTCTGGCGAGCATCTTCAGTGATGTCCTTTGAGTAGGCGTAGTTTATAGTTGAAGGGTCAAAAACATCAATCAGCCATCCTTCACTCTGCCATCTCGGGCTGAACTCTGTATTAAAACTATCAGACAGTCTGAAATCCCCCCTGAAAATATTCCCATCAGACTTTCTCAGGACATAGTGCTTGTAAGCCCAACTTCCATCAAAGATGCTGAGATAGAGGTTCTTGCCATCTTCAGCATATTCCATTAAAAACTGTGTGTCGGAGATATTGCTGTCAAAATCCCTCAAATCTTCCTTTGTGACATGGTGAGGAAAAGAGAATGAATATTTTGGAGTCAGCTGTCCAGAATGGTAGGAGTATATTGTGTCGCAGCATGCCGGATTATATAACACCTCATCGGCATACTTTCGAAGAGAATGATGGTATGGAATGGCAACAGGAGTCACGCAGTCAAACATGAATTTGTTCGGAACATAGTTAAGCGTGTCGCCTTCCTGACTTAGCTCTACTATGGCATCCTGTTCACGCCCAGTTACATTCAATACATTCTCTATTATTGTTCCTGAATCGGAAATTACGAATTGCCTGTTTTTATAGTTCGTTGTTGAAGAGACAGTTGAAAGATATGCACCATCACTTGAAAATTTCATGATGCCCTTGGCAATGTCCGCAATGTACAAGACATTGTCTTTCCTGCTGTAAGCGATGTCGGTCGGAATCAGATATTCGCCCTCAGCTCGCCCCTCAACTGATATTGTAGAAATCAACGACCCGTCAAATGAGAAACGGAATACTCCAAAAGGATTGACTGTCAGAATATAAAAGGAATCTTCCGACATACATACCTTAAGAATATTTGAAAGATTATAAGTTTCCCTTGTCTTAAGAGGAATGAATCTTATAGGCTCAAGGACATCTGCCAATGATAGCACGGGAGATTTCTCTAAGTCTTTGAATTCAAAAGAACTTATATTAGTCCTGTTACTGCAGGAAATGGAACTTGCTAGACAAAGGATGAATCCGATATATTTATTCATATTTAGTACTATCTTCAAACTATATATTAAAATAAATGACCCTCAATGTGGAATTTAGTGAGAGTCAAATAAACAAAATTATGCATTTTAGGCTAGTAATTCGTAATAGACAATCTGATGATATGACTATTATTGGTAAGTCTAAAATGCATAATCAAAAAAGACTTTTTCCTCCTAAAAAAAGATTAAAGTCTACCATTTCTTTTTTTCTGGATTAGAAGTCGCAGCATTAAAAGTTGCGATTGAATGAAGACCGGTAGTTTTTGTACAATCTTCACCAGGGCAAGTGCAAGAACATTGTGTTGACTCTGAGACAGAGTCTCCACCCAGAACTACTCTCATTTTGTCTTCAGACAACCTTTGGTTAACAAATTTTTTCATAAGACAATTAAATTTAAAAACGTTACAAATATAATCATAAATTTTTAATGTCAAAATATCAGTCAATTATATTTTATGCTTAACGCAAAAAATAGGAAGAATGAAGATCACGGCGAGGATAGAGAAGAGCATGCCGGCGTTGGTGCCGACTGCGAAGTCGAACCAGAAAACCTCCTCGGGGCCGTCGGTGAGGAATGGAAGGAGGCCGAGGATGGTGGAGACTATGGTTAGGGTGATCGGGTTGATCTTACGGGAGTAGGACTTGACGTAGAGGCGGATGGCGTGAGCGGCAGGTTGGTGAGCTTGTCGAACCACAGGGACCGGATGAGTACGTTCACTGAGAAGGGACTGGTAGGTGGTGATGAGATAGATACCGGCATTGACGACTATGCCGCTGAGCATCACGAAGGCGGCGAAACCGCCCTGATCGAAGGAGAAGTCCGATAGGCCGAAGGCAAGGAAGAGGCCGATGAAAGAGACCGGAACCATAAAGATCACGGCGAGCGGGTAACGGAACGACTCGAATGTCATCGCAAGCATCACGTACATCACCGCAAGAATCAAAAACAGCAGCCAGGCGTACTGCTGCTTGGCGGTGTCGAACCAGCCCCAGCCCGGAACCTCGGCCTTGAAACCGATCGGAAGGGCCTCATCGTTCATGTACTTGACCGCCTTCTGGGACAGGGAACGGCTGAGTTCCCAACTACCGATGAAGTCGTAGCAGACAACAAGCTCGTAGGACTGGTTGCTCTTTCTGATTGTCAGACCTGTCCGCTGCTTGTCGATGCCCCCGACACTCGAAAGCGTCATTTTCTTCTGACCGACATCTATCGGAGAGTTAAGAACGTGCCAGAGATCGTATCTGTCCAGATCCGAGGAACGGAGGACAACATCGACGGCTCCACCATCATATTCAGAAGTTCCGATCTTCCGTTCGTACAGTAAGGATCCCAGAGCGTTGTAGTAGGCGTAAGGATTGATGTCGGCAAGCGTCATCCGCCCAAAATCATAATCCAGCACAAACTCAATCGAAGGGCGGCCGTTCCAACCTCCCGACCAGATCTCCGCGCCCTGGACACGGCGGTTTGTGGAGAGATAGGCCATCAGTTTCTCTGCGTAGCGGCTGAGTTCCTGATAGTTATAGCCCTTCAGCGAGATGCGGTTGTTTTTGGAAGACGACACCACATTGTTGTTGAAATTATTGTCGTCAATTCCGGAAACCCTCCAGTTCGCCCCGCCGAAATTGATCGCCATCCTCGTGACCTCGGACTTCAGCACGGAAGGGAAACCTGAGTTCTCATACTCAGGCTTGAACTCCACCGAAATCTCGGCGTTGTCGTAGGAATATATCGACGTGGTGAATACGGAGATCTCATCGAACTTCGACAGATAATTCTCCATCGCCCTCACGACATCATTCAACTGGTTCACGGTACAGCCTTCAAGCATGCCGGCATTGATGATCAGACGTTTCTTTTCAGGCTCCCGGTAGAAATTGGAGCGGTTCAAGGATTTGTAAAACAGACCGAAGGAGGAACTGGCTATCTTGTCTATCAACTGACGGTTCCTGTCGTAAGGTTTCCAGGTGACAATCTTGTCCAGAAATCTGTCGAACCTGTCCGCCTTGTCCTTGTCATAATCAGACAGACGGGTAGGGAGCAGACAGAGCGGGATTCCAAACGCCACGATGAACAAAAGGACATACACCCAACGATGCCTCACCCCCCAGCCGATGTAGGAAGCGTAGAACCTGTTCCAACGCAGGATCCGGCGGAGCTTCCTTGGGGAACGCCCAGACTTGCCACCCGACATTCTTACAGGAATATATTCCATCAGCGACGGGATGAACAGGTAGGAGATGATCAGCGACAGTCCCAAGTTAATGACAATCACCCAGATGAAGTCCACGAGGTTGGCTTTTTCCTTTTCCGGAAGCAGAAGGACCATCATCAATGCGCCGACGGTCGTGGCCGCTGCCGAAAGGATGGACGGAAAAGCATTCCGGTCTTTGAAATGGGCGTAGTGGTCGATCATCACGATCGAGGTGTCGATGATTATTCCGAGAGAGACCGTGATTCCGGCAAGGGTGTAGATGTGGATCTGAAGACCTGCCAAACTGTAGATCATCAAGGCGGTCAACACATTGACCGTCAAAGTGAAGACAATGATCAGCATATACCGCCACGACCTGTTGATCAAGAACACGAACATCAACAGAACCAAGATGCAGAGGGCGGTACGGACATAGATTTTGCCGAGTTCCTCGCTGACATACTCAGAGGAATCGTAGGCGATGCCGGCGGTGATTTCCGAAGGGAAGCCTTTCTGAAGCTCCGCCATCCTTTCCTTGACGGCGGAAGCGACAGTCAACAGGTTGGCCGAAGAAGCTATCTCCACCGTCAAAGTAATGGTGTTCAAACCGTTGACACGATAGTAACTTGACGGCACCGCTTCCTCATAGCGCCACTGGGCAACGTCCCCGATGTGAATCACACGGCCTTTGAAATTACCTACGGGAATCGATCCGAAATCCTTGTCCGAGGCTTCTTTAAGACGCACCGTCATCAATCCTTCAGAGGTTTCCGTCATTCCGAGGATTTCCTCACGGTAATATGAATTGAAGGCCGATGCGATCTCATCGGCGGTGACTCCTACGGACTGGATCTTGTCGGCGTCGAACGTGATCACCCACTGGAAAGGAACACCGCCGTCCACATTGACCTTGTCCACTCCCGGGATGGCGGCCAAATGGCTGAGGACGTGTTCCTTGACATATTTGGAAATCTCCCGGGAAGGGATCCCGCCCTTGACGAGATAGGATATCCGCGAGACCCGTCCGCCGCCAGACAAGGATATTCCCGGATAGGAGACCTCATCAGGAAGGCTTGGGTAAACGTTCCTGATCGCCGAGGCGACCTCGAAGCGCGCCGCGTCCATGTCCGAGCCTTTGCGGAACTTGACAGAAACGGAGCCTGAACCTTTACGTGAAACAGAGGAAATGTCTGTGACATCGCGTATCCCCGCCAAGACTCCTTCAATCTTGGATGTCGCCTCGCTTTCAATGATTTCCGCAGAGGCGTTGGGATAATAAAAAGATACATAGACCGTACGGCCTTCCGTCATCGGTGTGTACTGGATGTTCAGACGCGGCAACGCCGCCAGCCCGACAAGGGACAGCGCCACCATAATCAGAACGACCGAAAATGGAGAAAGTCTATTTTTTCTTTCTTCCATTGTAGATCGAATAATACAACGCCGGCACGACGAACAGGCTGACAAGGGTTCCGACAAGCATTCCCGCGATGATCACCAGAGACATCGGGTACTGGAGGTCCGCGCCCATGCTACCCCTTGACAGGAATGGACAGACGGCCAAAATGGTTGTCAATGAAGTCATTATGATTGCTTTCACTCTAAGCGATGAAGCGTCGATGACCGCGCGTTCAAGGCTTTCCCCGGCTTTGCGCATCTGGTTGATCGTGTCAATTTTCAGGATGGAATCGTTTATGACGATGCCGGTGATGACAATCAGGCCGATCATCGACATCAGGTTGATGCTGACCCCGAAAATCCATAGAACCAGCAAGGCGACAGAGACATCCACGACAATCTCTGAAAGGATGATCAGCGGCTGGACCAGAGACTCGAACTGGGAGGCCAGAATCAGATAGAGCAGGATTATGGCGACCAGCATTATGATGATCATCTCATCGATCATCTTGCTGTTGGAGAACCAGGAACCAGAATAGCCGACCTCGAAGTCACCATTCTTTCGCACGACGTCACTCACTGCGGCCATCACATGTTTCACGTCCTTCGACGGAACATCGAGAGCTAAAGGGTAGTAATTGTCCTCCGGACCTGCGACCAAAGTTTTCAAATCCTCGGCAAAGGTTTGCCGCATAAGATTTGAAACCGGAATCCGGGATGTCTCCCCGTCAAGGCCTTTCTTTTCGATGAAAGTGCCATGCAGGATCTCCGAAAGTCCGGCGGCGTTGGAGCCTGTCACGACCGGAACAGTGCTGGTTCCCTGGACAATGTTGAACAGACGGTTCTCATTGAGCGAGTTCCTCAGAATCGACACAAGTTCCGAATAACCGACATCATAAAGCGCAAGCAAGTCAGGATCAGCGACAAACAGAGCGTCAGTCTTTACCGGAGGATCCGCCACGGTCACTCCAGGCAACGTTTCCCTGACCTCGGAGAGCATATTCCTCAACGGTTCTACCTCAACCTCCCTGTTCCTCACTGGGCGAAGGCGCGCCACGAGCGGAGCCTCGTTCCGGGCGAAAACCATGTCGAAGATATTCCCTGAAGCTTCGAATGAATATACCGCTTCCGGATATTCATTCTCCATCTCATCCTTCAATTCGCCCAGCACCTTTTTCAATGTGCCGGCATCTTTGCAATTGACGTAGATGGACGCTTCGGAAATTCCTTGGTCACCACTATGACTCAGAATGAATTGCTGAGAACCGACAAGAGCCGTCATCTGCTCCACGCTTCCGGTCAGTTTTTTCTCTAAATCCCTGATCCGCTCCGTGTTACGTTCAATGGAAATGTGTTCGTTCCAGTCAATCTTCATTATCGCGTCCGTCTGGGTCATCTCCGGCAGACGGGATTTCGGCATCTCCAGGAAACAGAACACCAGCCCGACGGTCGAGACGGCAAGAAGGCCCCAGGCGACCGGCCTGTGCCGGATGAACCATTCCATAAGTTTGTCGTCCCAGCGGCGGATCGGTTCGTCAAAGTTGATTTTCTCCAAAAGCGGACTCGGACGGAAACCATCCGAACCCTTGAACCACCAGTAATAATAGACCGGAATCACAAGGATGGTCACGATGTAGGAGGTCAGCAGCACGATGGCCACCGACATAGCCTGATCGTAGAACATCGCCCCGGCGATGCCGCTCATGAATATCAACGGAATGAACACCGCGCAGGTTGTCAGCACGGAGCTGAGCATCGCTCCCCTCAACTCTTTCGTGCCCTCAAGGACAGCGGAGCGCAGGTTCCCTTCACGTTGCCAGCGGCCGGTTATATTATCGACAAGGATGACCGTGTTGTCAGTCATCATTCCGACTCCGAGAAGCAGACCGGAGAGGGATATAATATTCAGGGTCAATCCGATGGCATAGAAGCAGAGCATCGAGAATATCAGCGCCACCGGCATCATCAGGATCACCAGTACCGGAGAGCGGAAGTCCCTCATGAAGAGGAATATGATGACGCTCGCCAGAAGGAGGGCGACCACGATGTTCTGCAGCAGGTTGTTGATGGTATATTCAAGAATCTGGGTCTGGTCTCTCGTGATCTCGAAGCTCAACTGAGGGTAGTCGTTCCGGAAACTGTCCATCAGACCGTTCATGGCCGACTTCAGGTCCGACATCTTCGCCTCGCTCTGCTTGATGACGGCAAGACACACGGCATCCTCTCCGTTCGAGCGGACGAGGCCGGTTCGTTTTGCCGGGTGGACGACGACCTTGGCGACGTCCTTTATCTGAAGAAGGCGGCCTTCCTTCTTGAACCAGAGGTTGGCGATGTCTTCACTGGAGGAAGCCCGGGAATCGAATTTGACATTGTAGCGGTACTCTCCGTCACGGATTGTGAGACTGCCAAGGCGGATGTTGGAACTCTTGACACAACTCTCGAACTCATTCATTGTCATCCCTGCCTGGAGTAGCTTGGACTCATCCGGAATTATGAGAATCTCGTCACTGACAAGGCCGCTGACATCGACCATGGCGACTTCGGAGAGTTGTTCGATGCGTTTGCTGATCACGTCACGTGCGAAGCGGCTCATCTGGGAGAAGGACTCGGTTACGGGGAACAAGTCCGATTGGGCCTCAGGCTCGGTGCGCTTCGACGGGCTCAGCGACCGATTCTGAGGCGGTCCCTGAGCTTGTGGTTCGACAGGCTCAGCGACCGAAGAAGTAATATTCACAAAAAACGCCGGAATGTCCGTGGCGCTGGCCTTCAAGACCTTAGGCCGGGCGATGTCGCCAAGGCTGGACATGGACCGGTCAATCTTCTCGTTGACCTCAATGAAAAGATAATCGATGTCCGAACCGTGGTTGAACGTAAGCCGGATCGTCCCGCTGCCGTCCTTCGCCTCACTGACGATGTCCTCAAGCCCGTTGATCTGGATAAGCTGCTGGCGCAGAGGCTTCAGCACACTCTCGTCCATCTCTCTGGCCGAAAGTTCCGAGGATGTGGCCTGCACGGTTATGTACGGGATATCAACATCCGGAACCAACGACACTGGCAGCAGACGTATACTGACAATGCCCAGAACAACGATGACAAGGGTTATCATCGTCACGGTTATCGGTCTGTCTATCAGATGTTTCAGCATCGCCTACCTTTTTACCAGCACATCAGAGTTGTCCGCCAGATTGAGATTGCCGGAGACAATCACCTGGTCACCTTCGTTCAGTTCGGCGTTCCTGTCCTTGTTGGCCTCGACCACGTAGGATTCACCATTGGAATAAAGTATCGTGACATAAGTCCAATGAGCCTTGCCGTCATCCGCGCAGGTGAACAGCACGTCCAGATTGTCCCTGATCACCACCGCGCTACGAGGCACGACAAGCTGTCCCGGAATCATCCTCTCCACGATCACACGGACGTTCATTCCATCGATCAGCGAGCCGTCGTTCCGGACCTGCGCCGTGACGGAGATCTGCCCCTTCTCATCCACGAGAGGATTGATGGCGGTGATTTTTCCGGAATATTCCTTGGTCTCGTCAGCGAACGGACGGATCCTCACCGGCAGACCGACGGAGAGGAATGAATATTCCGACTCCATCACCGAGAAATCCACCTCCAGCACACTGTCGTCCACAATCGTGCAGAAAGTACCGGACGGACTCTGGTCGAACGGCTTCTGCTTGATGTCAGCGACACGCCCGGAGAACGGGGCATGGAGAACCGTTCCGGCGATCTCGTAGGACGAGCGCGCGAAATCGTTCTTGGCGGCGGAATAGCCGGATTTCATCTTCGCCATGGCCAGCAGGTCGGCGGAAACCGAGGTGGTGTCACCAGCCGAATAACCCTGCCCCACAAGGTAGTCGTACAGATCCAGCTCGGCCTTCCGGAGGGAAAGCCGTGAGGATTCCTGCGACAGTTTCAAGTCGGGACGGTCAACGGTGGCGATGACGGCGCCTGAGGAGACATATTCACCATTTCGGACGTTTATCGCCGCGATTTTTCCGGTTGTCCTGAACTGCAGCGCGCTTTTCCGTCCGGCAACCAGCTTTCCGTTGGACAGGAGCTGACGCGCGAAATCCTTCCTTTCCAATTTCACGACAGTGACTTCGTTTATCTGAGGGGTGTAGGTCAGTTTCCCGTCCTTCACGTCCTCCGTCTTTTTGTTTCCTCCGCAGGCAACGGCCATCATGACGAGGCCGAAGGCAAAAAGGGACGCAAGTATATTCTTTCTCATATTCATTGATTCTGAATCATTCAACCATTTCCTTGACGTTGACGTCGATGTCTTTCTCGGAGATGAAATCGTAGAGGGTGTACTTCCGGAGGGTGTAGTAGTAGGTCCAGAAGTTGGAGTAGTCGGTGATGTATTTGGCCATCGCGGACTCGTTGTCGTTCTGTGCGTTGGTGAGGTCGGTCACCGTGGCAGAGCCGCGCCTGAACTTGTCCATCATCAGCTCGTACCTTTCGGAGGCTATCTCCATCGCCTTGCGGGAAGCCATGCACTGCTGACGCTGGTTGTTGAACTGGCCGACGGCGGTGAATATCTTCCTGCGGTAGTCGTTCTCGCTCTGGAGGTTCTGCGCCTTGACGACCTCCTCGGCGGCCTTGGCCTTCTGCACCTTTCCCTTGCCAAGCCCCCAGTCGAAGATCGGCACGCTGAAAGTCAAACCCACAACCTCCTGGTTCAGAAGATCCTTATAGACATCCGGCAGGCCATTGCCGGTCTGGGACAGGCCGAAGCGGGCGTTAAGGCTCATCGAAATTCCCCTGTCCGCCTTGGCTCTCGCCACATTTGAGGCGGCGCTCAACTCATTTATCTGATTGTCAAGGCTGAAGGTCGAGTTCTTCAACGCTTTCTCCATCACCAGATCATAATCCATCAAGATGTCCGGCATCGAGTCATCCAGCACAGGCTCCACCTCCACTGACTCATCATAACCCAGAATCGAATTCAGGTACATCTGCGCCTGACGCACGTTGACAAGGCACTCTCCGATCGAGATGCTGTCGTTCAAGGCACGGAGTTCCAGTTGGAGATATTCAGCCTTTGTGACGCTTCCGAGTTTCATCCTTTCCGCGGCCACGGAGCGCATCTTCTCAGTGTTCTCATAGTTGGCCTTCGCGGACTCCTGGTTCTTGAGCGCCCGGACAAGCGAGAAATATGCCGACACAGCGTTGATCGTGACCTGCTCCATCGACTCGACGTAGCGGCGGCGGCCACGCTCATATTCCTTAGGCTCAATGAGTTTGTCCCATTTGAACTGGTTGTAGGAGAAAAGCGGCTGGACGTAGCGGACCGTGACAGGCTGGGAGTACCACGTCAGTTTCTTGTTGAGTCCGAACTGGTCGATGCGGGAAAGGTCTGAATAGACGAACAGCCGACCGCCGGTGAAGGTGACATTCTGGGCTATCTGAAGCCCGAGGCTATTCTGAAGATTGTAGGTGCTGGCGTAGCGGAAGGAGCCGTCCTCGTAGCTTTGCAGCAAGGTGAGCGAGCGGTCGAAGTTCATCAGGTTGCCGTACAACACAAGCGACGGCAGTCGGCTCGCCTGATAGGAGCGGTACGCCCAATAGGTCGAAACAAAGGCGTGCTTCGCCTCCAGCGCCGCCACCGACTGGCTCCGCGCCGTCCCGATCGCCTCCGAAAGCGACATCCGCCGCTGCGCCCAGAGAGGCGTTGCCCCAAGAAGGAGAATGAATATGCCGACCGCAGCCGTGGTTATTCTATGGTTAAGGTTCATTGTAGCCTAACATTTTTTAGTGCTTGCTAATTTACTGAATATTTTCCGTTATCCGCCTTTATGATTATAGATTTCGATCACCGGATCACGATTCCGACAATGTACTCCTCCGGCACAAGGCCGAAGTAGCGACTGTCACGCGAGTCAAGGACATTGTCTCCGCCAAGGAAATACCAGTTACCTTTGAATTCATATTCTCTCAGAATTTTGCCATCAAGATAAATTCGTCCCAGACTGTCAATTGCCGGCATAAATCCGGTTTCATATTTGATCAACTTCCGGTACCAAAGAAAATCAGATCTCCTGACCGTAACCTTATCGCCTTTCCCAGGAACGTATGCGGGACCGAAATTCTTTATATTCCATCCATTCATCGCATAATAACACCCTTTAATCTTCATAAGTGAACTGTCCGAAAGATTATGAAGCCTGTATTGGAGCTCACTTTCACCGACAATCCTATCCTTCTCATCACGGTAAAAGCCGTCCTTTATCCGGACCGAATCTCCAGGCGCCCCTAGACACCGCTTGGCATAGACATAATTGATCTTAAAACCAATCGTATCTTTACTGCAGACGAACGGATAATTGAATATCACGATATCGCCTACGGACAATTTCCTAAGTCCCGGCATCCTGAAAGAAGACAATTTGGTACTTGAGAAGTCATAGTTTCTGTAGATTCTGGCTCCCATCAGCAGTTTGTTCACATAGATACGCTGCCCGTTATGGAATGTAGGCTCCATAGAATCACCTTTAACCGTGAAGCTGTCAAAAAAGAAAATCAACGCAACAGCAAAAGCGGCAATCACACCAACCGCCACGAGAAAGATTTTGAATATGATATGTCTCATCATCATCCACAAATCACCACCAAACCTGTTTGCCATTCTCGTAAGTGAACAGCCTTTCCTCCTTACCTTCAGTACGATTACGCAAGATATAAAGACATCCTGAAGGGACGTTCTCATAGACAAGGGAATCCTTTTGGCCGGTCCGTTGGCCCAAAGATTTCCAACCGCCGTCCCAGCAAAACAGTTCGTAAGTGCAATGAGGATAGATGTTGTTAGAGTCATTCCTTGGACAATATGCGACTCCGGTCACATTACGGTCCCCTCCCAAGTCAAGGCCGATCCATATCGGCTTTGGAGAATCGACAACTATCACATTGCCAGGAAACACAGCCGTGGAATCCGCAGACTGGTACACCCTCAGATAATTTCTTGTGTTTCCGTCAAAAACAGTGCGGATATTGTTCGCATTAGCTTCCTTGATTCCAATGTACTTTCCTTCAAGCGGTTTTCCATCATCTCCAATGAAAGCGATCTCTGCGACATTGCCGGCATTGCCTCTCGCGAAGATGTCAGGATATAAATATCTCACATAACGGCACTTGACTGGAGCAATCGCAAAAGTGTCCATTTTGGAATCCGGCAACGAGTCAATCGTGAACAATGTGACTGCATTTTCAAATTCGGGATTATCAGCACCCTGAAATCTGGCTCCGACCATCTCTCCCGCATAGCCAAGCTGGTACTTGAAGCGACCATATTTCCGTGTCAGCACCATCCTCGAAACCGGATTAGCACTATCAGCAACCGCCGGATGTTGGCTTCCGTCCTTTTCAAGGAATATCGGATCACCAACCGGGCGGAATCGGCCATCCTTATAATATTGAGGCAGATAGACTATCCTTCGCCCCATCTCCACAAACCTGGCCCTGCCGTTTCTGGAATATGAATATGAGACTGGAACCCACCTCTTGTTGTTGAAGACACACAGATAAACCACAGACACGTCATCCTTCAAAGAATCTGGAATCTGAACCGTGACATCAGAGGTCTTGACAAGATGCGAGGTGACATCCTGATAACCGGCATAAGGGAAATCAAATTGTTTTATAACTTCCAGTTCGTCCTCCGTCATCATCTTTCTTGAGAATTTCTTCACAAATACCTTCGGAGGTTTGTTCGCGATCTCATTCTCGCCGGGATTGAACTTGGCTGCGGAGAAGTCCGCCCACTCATTATCCTTTGTCAAAATAGCATTGAAGTCGTGACCAGCGCTGCGGTTACCCCAATGCGGGATTGTGCAGTGAGCAACCGCCAGTCCCATCGACCTCATAGCGAACAAAGCTACGGCCGCCTGCTCAACACAAGAACTGAGACGGCACTTGCGAAGCTGATCCACCGACAAAGACCGAGGATGATTCTTGAATATGTGTCCTCCCCCAGCCGGAAGGAACCAAGTAGAGATGTCCTGATTGATCAGCCGACAGACCGCCACTGGATCGGTGTTACCCGCCAAAGAATCGGCGATCCACTTATAACGCTCGCGGAAATAATGTCTCCAGTCTTCCGTAAGCGGCTCGCTTCCATAACGATACGGCAGGACATACTCACAGAAGTCCTCGAATGACAGATGGGATGTCCAAGGATAGTCCAAGGTGGCGAAAGCCTCATCTATGTTGTCAATCAGATAATCCGCTGTGACAGACCGCAAATCATCCGATCTTCCATAATGGTACTTTGTAGGATCGCCGTACTTTGCCAACACCCTATTCCATATCTCATTAACCTTGATCTGCACAAGATAGACATTTACCTCAGTGTCCTCGAACCTGATGTCAAGATTGCCGACAGCATCAAAGAACTCTGCGTCAAGGCTGTCCAGTTTCTGGTTGGTCAACGTGTAACGCCCAACCATATTCTCAATAAGGAAGCAAGCAGCCTTGTACTTCTTCCGGTCCCTCTGGTAATGTTCCAACACCTTCTCCAACTCCACGCGGTTCTCACCCGCAAGAGACAACGCCGCCTCCAGCCTCGGAGAATACCGAGAGCAGGACAGCTCACAAAAAGCCAATAATATGAATAATAATATTTTCTTCATTGTAACATCATTTTACGCCCCCACTCAAAAATTCAGAGGCGTAGGTTTTCATTTCATCGGTCGCCGAAGACCTTACCTTAGGATTGGAATCCAATATCGCTCGTGCCAATCGGTTGGCATCTTCCAACCGTCCTTCACTTTCATACAGCAGTAATAGCTGATACAATGGGTACAACTTGCAAGGTTGCATATAATGAGCCACCTTATAATGGTCTTCAGCCTCGTCGAATCTGTTCAAAGAAGCACAGACATTCCCCATCATAACATAAAACATATTGTCACAGCTCACCTCTGTTCCACGTCTGAACGCATCCAGACTTTCCTCATAACGGCCGGAATTCTTAAGTCTTTTGCCAAGCCAGAACAAATACTTCGGATGATCGCACAAGATCTTAGCCCGCTCCAGATGCAAGTCATTGACCGTCTTGATTCTTAGGATCTTGTCTATTGCAAAGTCCTTTACCGCATTGACCTTATCCCTTATTCTGATGTTTATCGGAATAAGTAAAGAAACGCATATCATACAGAATATTATTGAAACCACAGCCTTATGCCATCCCGCTATAATAATCAACGGTCGTTTGTCCCAAGCGGCTGCACGCGACACGAACAAGCATCCTAATATCTTGAAAGGCAAAAGGCTGAAAGGGTAGGAAAACATAGCGCACACCGACAATGCAAGCAATCCATAGCCGATCTCGTTCTTTCCACGGAGCAGTTTACATATTGAGACAATGATGATCAAAGAGAACAACAGCATCCCGACAAGTCCCTGTTCCACGCCGACTTCGAGAAAATCATTGAACGCATATTCCGGAGCCCCGGCAACGGATGCTAAAGACGAATCAGGATTGGCCATAAAATATTCCTTCTGGCTGTCCGAAAACACTTTATGAAAACCTCCGATTCCGCTCCCGAACACGGGATGGCCGCAAATAGCCTTCAATGAGACAATCCACATCAGCAAACGCCCGTCCGCAGAATTCTTCTTCAGGAAATAGAGTATGGCTCCAAGTACAAGGGCCAACGCCATAACCGTCAATAATATTCTCGGATTACATCGCACAAACAAGACGAACAGTACGACCGCCAGGGCGACAAACGCCGTTCGACTCAAGGTAGCAGGAAGGGCAATCAATCCAACAATGCATCCTGCGGCACAAAGTAAAACCAACATATTACCGGCAAGACGTACACCGCACTTCTCGCCTATGTGATTTCTCAACGAATATATTCTATACCTTTTATGGCAGTACGCCATACAAACCGCAAGCATAGTCGCGACATATATTGAATATGGTCCCGGGTTAAAGAATGTTCCAGTGATCCGGAACACAGCGTGGTTGGAGCGTTCAAAGCCATACAACTGCAATAAACCGACAACACACTCATAAAGCCCGAACACAACTATCCCAGCCACAAGAATTTTGTCCAATGACCTTTCTTGCGGTAAAACCAAACGAAGGATAGCATACAAGACAAAGGTCGTGGTTAATGGTATAAAAGCATCCTTCGAGTGGTTTACCGATAAGAAAAGTGCATTCAAGATGGAATAGGAGAACCAAGCAAATGCAAGAATGTCTATTGTTGAAATTTTGAGAGCGGCCTTTCGGTCCGCCAAACCAATGACAATCAATGGACAAACGGAAAACAACAATACCAGTAATGTCTGATCCGGCCTGCCAAAGTAGTCATCAACGGTTAATACAGTAACCCAGAGAAATGCCAGAAGGACAAGAGTCCCTGCCACCATCCTCCGATATTTCAGAGAATAAATCATCCTACAACATCACACCTAAGGCATTGTACCTCCATTTTCCAACATAGTCACAATGATCTTCTTGTACAAATTCCATAGTGACGGATTATGACTCGGGTCCCCTGCCAAAATAACCTTCCGGTTTTTATCAAGGAGGAAAACGTGCAATTCCGGTTCTTTCGGAATGCTATTATTGTCGGCAGAGAAAACTCCTTCTTTATCCAAGAACAGAGGGAACTTGACATTGGCATTAGAAATTGTAGTATAAGCCGTTTCCAGATCCTTTTTTTCAGGGGAAAATATAAAAGCAACCGAATAACCATCTCCTACATCCTGTTTGAAATCTACCATCTTGCGGTATTTCCCGAGTTGTCCTATCTGACACGGAACGCATTCGTTTTTATCCCTATAGACCACCAATAAAACCGGTATGGAATCCAGTTTTACTACAGAAGAATCGTACCCTATGAAAATCTGTTGGAGTTTTCGGAACTTAATCTCAGACCCAGAAAACTCTTCAACAGATTTTTCAAGTTGACGCCCACCGCAAGATAGCAACAGGAAAAAGCCCAAAGTCAATATAGCGATTCTTATAAACTTTTCCATCAAACGGTTCACGATACTTATGCTGCAATTTATTTCAGCTTGTACAACGCCAAAATCGGATTCGACTCTTCCGACACATCCGGAACCAATGTCCGCAATTCGTCGTAATAAATCGGGTTGTGCTTACTTGGATAAATAGGATATACCAATTCTTCGTTGGCTGTCACACACAAGAGAGACGAAAAATCCACAAGCAAATCCGAAACATTCAAGTAAGAGAATACCTCAACCGCTGATGTCTTAAGGTCTAAAACACCATAATAGGCGGTGACATATTTATCCTGGACGGTCGACGAAAACCGGAAAAAGCAATACTTGTCAGACAGCCGGATATTATTCAAACCTCCCAAATAAGTGCCTGAACCAACTAAAGCATCATATTCCTCGCAGGACATATTCATTATTTTTGAATATGGCAATGTCCGCTCTCCGAAATCAAATTCAATGTAAGGACGCACCTCCGTTTCCTCCAATGAATACAGGACGTTAGATAGAGGGAAGTAGAAATATTCCTTCCCGGCCCAAGAGGTGAAGCCTGAAGTCAAAGACACCGGGAAAGGCTCCTTTGTCGGGAAAAAGCCTTTCACAAGGTGATCCATTTCTTCATTGACAAGAATAAGGCTGTTATTGTCCGGATTCTTAAGGTAGGAGTAATAAAGCCAGAAGCCATCCTTTGTCCTTGCGAAGACGTTCGAGCTGAAACCTGTCGCAACCTCTTTCAAGAGCTCGCCGGTCAGGTCATATTCAAGCATCACCTGCTTGACCCTATCCCAAATCCAGACCGTTCCGTTTTCTTTGTCAAAGCACATATCATCAAGCGAGACATATTCTTTTGGTCCATTGCCCAGACACCCGATCCTGCGGATAAACTTGCCATCAGTCCCAAACAGCCAGACAGCGCGCATCCGTTTGTCCAGAATCACTATGTGGTTGTCGTCCATCTCAAGTTTGTCAATCTCGCCAACGAGTGCGTCGCCGACAGTCTCAAGGGGAATGACTTTCTCGAGATCAGCAATTTGACAGGCATCGAAATATTTATCTGATTCCGAGACATCGACTTTAACTACAATTTCAGCAGGAGTCACAGCCTTTTGTCCGCCTTCCTTACAGGATGGTAGCAAAACGGTCAAAAAGAGAATCGCAGATAGTACCTTTAATACGTTCAACCTCATATAAAGACTATTATATTAAGGGTTCAGTGGGTCTTCATAACACATAATATAGTGACATTTCGTCAAACCCTGTTTGATACAACAATCATACTCTATCTTAATCGTAGTTACTTTTGTCGGAGACTTTTTTGAAATCTTCCCATTGAACAACCACACTTTTAAAGAAGCATCCCAGCTCCAACCCGGCTCGGTCGTTGTCTGTTCCGTACGCGTTGCCTTAACTTCCTGATAAGTTTCCGAATCGGCTTCACTTCCCGTTCCCTCGCCCTGCGCAAGTGCTTCAAGATTCATTGCCAGAAGATTGTTCTTCGGCTGATAAGATTGGTACGCCTTGTAGGCACCAAAGCCGGATGCCACTATCGCGGCAGCGGCCAATGATAAAATCAACTTTTTCATTGTTTTGATGATTAGTTAGTTAATAAAATATTAAGAAGGTATTAGTTTTACCACTCATACTCCTCACAGCCTGTGAAGAACACGGCATAGTAGATATGACCATTCTCCGCTGTGATGTCCATTCTGTAGGCGGTATTAGGTTCTATAGGGATTACCATCCTTCCTGAAGCACTGTTCCCGACATAGTTCTGGAGTTCTCCTGTAGTCTGATTCTCAAGCACAACATCCACCGTTCCGAGATTTGACAGGAACGACAATTCAAGACTGTTCGTGTAAGAATAATAGAAGCATTCAACTTGAACTTTCGCCGGGGCGAGGTTTCCCTTTGTGTTCGGCTTCGTTTCTTCTATAACTACAATAGGTATGATGTCTTCGTTTTGCGAATACACCGCAATATTAGCTGTCAACAATGACAATAATATTAGTATAACCTTTCTCATAAAAAATGTTTTATTTCCGACTGCAAAGTTCGGGAGAAAGGTCGGTTATACAATGAAAAATAGTTTCACTTTAAGCAAATACAATCCCCTAATTTTTAAGTAGTTACAAATGGATTGAGATTCAATTTCTCATTTCACCCCATCTAACTCGCTAATTATAAGCATATTAATCAAATATCTGCAACATATCACAATTGATAATGCGCTAATTATTAAGCAATTAAATAAATTACGATATCAATTCTGAGAAAAGAGCCTTGTTTTCGTCGTCCAGCCTTGCGAGCTGTTCCACTGAGATTTCGGAGGGCGCGACTCTCTGCGTTGCTATGTAGTATTTCGTGCCGTCCCGGAAAAAGTTCTCGATGGTGACGACATTCCCTGTCCGGCAGGATTCGATCGCCTGATAAAGTCTTGATTTCTCCGCAAAAAACGCTTCACACTGCCGCTTCTTTTTTTCTATGGTAGCGGGACTCAGCCCGGAGGAATCCAGCGGATACTTGGGGGATAAAAACTCCTTGATGAAATACGCTTGGCCGCCCTTCTCGGCGAAGCCCCACTTACAGAAGCCGGCATTCTCCGCAGAAAAATCTTTGGTCATCTGATAGCCGTTGATTATTTGCATGGTAAACCATCCTTGCGTTTTCGATAAAATCCATGCCGGGGCTTAAATGGTATTGCAGATCTCGCTCAGAATTTCCTCGTATTCAAACTCTTTCAGGCCGTTGCCCGCGACGGAGGGGAAGTGCATGGTGTTATCCCAGCTGTCGGAGATCGTTGTCCAGTATTCTGCTTCCGGAGCGTAGATCAGCAGCCGTTTCGCCCGGGCGTCCATCTGATCCCACCAGCCGGTCAGCTGGTTGAAGCTCGCCGCCATGTTGCGGGGATAATATTTGGATTTGCTGCCGAAGCCGAGCTCGTGGGTCGGGGCATCCGTCCAGACGACGATGACATGGCGGCGCTTGTCTCCGTCGCGCGTCCAGTCCGTTCTGATCGCGTACGCCAGTGCCTCAAGGCCGTCCTCCGGCTCGTCGCCGCCGCCGCACGCCGAGATGGTATTGACGAGATCGCGGAATTCCTCCTGCTCCTCCGGCATCCGGAAGAAATCCGTCGCCAGCATAGCGTTTTCTCCGTCGGCCACGTAATCACGGAATGCGATGACCTTGATGCGCATATCGTTGACCTGCTTTCCCTTTTTGCGCATGGAATTGATCAGATCCCCGTAAAAATTCAGGGCGTTGGACTTTACCGTGTCCAGAATGCCGTTCATGCT
>ENA-ORPK01001149-ORPK01001149.1-human-gut-metagenome-genome-assembly--contig:-NODE-1149-length-22101-cov-3.047582_pt1 | contig 22101 bp, 33 predicted proteins | sample MGYA00242139_ERZ509068 | MGnify/ENA primary metagenome ERZ509068 (study PRJEB26280, sample SAMEA2338687) | human gut metagenome | biome: human gut; feature: human-associated habitat; material: faeces... | reverse complement strand
CATCAGTAGAAATAAGACCCTTTACATCACAACTATATTTTCTGTTAATTTTTGAAGCCATTTATTTATATCTCCTTGCATTATTCTAATTCATCTGCGTAGTTACTTATCCAACCACGATAATTATGCGTGAGCTGACACACAGCACACCTTTCATCTTTTGCAAAATGATTAAGATAACGTACAAAACCACTGTTCTGAGGGTTACTATATAAATCAATCTGTCCTGAATGACCTATAACAACCACCTTACAATTATCGTGTATTCTTGTAAGCACCTTTTTCAATTCATCAGTGTAGTAATTCTGTGCCTCATCAACAATGACGATTTTATTTTCAAAATTACAACCACGCAAAAATGTGTGTGTCATGCATTCTATATATGCAGTACCATTCTTTTCGTTCATTATATCTGAATACATAGCTGTATTTAGATTTACACCTATCTTTTCCAAAGCTTGATAAAAAGGCTCAAAATAGGGTTCACTTTTCTCTTCAATCGAGCCTTTAAGAAAACCCTGTTTCTGTTCTTGTGTAGGAGCAGCAATAAATACAATGCCATTATACCTTCCAAATTTAACAAGAAGGTTTGCTGTTGCAGTTGCTATTGTTGTTTTACCTGTTCCTGCTCTTGCATTACAAAATACTATAAATTTGTCTTTGTTCCAAATAGCATCTCTAAATGCCTTTTGTTCATCATCAAGCTTTAATCCAAAGAAAGGATTATTTTCTAATGTTTCCGGTGGATTATCATATGTAATAGAAATTGATTTTCTTCCCATATCAAAGCACCTCGTCCAAGGAACAATCTACACCAATAATATAGTCAGTAAAACCATATTTCTTTGCTTCATCAGCATAAGTGTAAAATTCTACACGATAATTTTCGTCATATTCCTTTTCGGTAAGGTTACTATGTTCAAGAACATATTCCTTAATTCTCTGCTCACGTTTTTCTTGAAATTTAAGCTGGTCTTTACACTTTGCAGAGCTATCCCATACAAAATTCTGATTATTAATTTTGCCTATATTTACAGACCTTTTGAAATCTTTATTATAACCAACAATTAATGTTCCTATCTGGTACTTAATACAGTTGTTAATAATATATCTTGCAGTCTTTTTGATAATATCATTGACACGATTATTTCTCTTAGTTGTAATCTTGTTAATCTGATGAGTAGTCCACATTCCTTGTTTCATAGCAACAGATTGAAGCCTTGCTTTTTCTTTATCCCAATATTGATTAATTGACTTTAGTTTACGACCATCCATAATGAATGGTGTCTCAACATTGGAAACACAAGTGGCAAGATTTTCTACTCCTAAATCAATAGCCATTATATTATCTGGATTTACAAGAGTTTCTTCTTGATACCAATGATATACATACTGGATTTTAAAGTATCTGCCATTATCGTGAGGACATATCCTAACTTCTTTTAATTCTGCACCATTTAATCGTTCTGGATACGGAATTAAAATATCTTCCATATCTGGATGTAATTTTCTATATTCTCTGCTAATTGGAAGTTTTAAAAATCCATTAACCACACTTATTGCATTAGTCGATAATATTAAATTGAAACATCCACCTTTTTTACGATAATGTGGAATCTTCACATCGTGGTAACGATAATCACCAGTTTTACACTTCTTTAGTAAATTAAAGAATGATTTAAAACTTCTATCAGCGACCTTTAAAGTCTGTTGTGCAACTCCAGCTTGTAGTAAAACATAATTTTCATTTTCTTTACACTCATGATAATTGCTTTCATAAGTTAAAAACTGTTTCTCACTAAAAAAGTGCTTTCTAACATTGTAAAGTGCGACATTATAGAGATTATTTGAATACTGACATAATTCTTTTAATGTGCAGTATTGCTGTTTTGATAGTCCTCTAATGACATTACTTTGTACTGCAAATTTCATTGACATTTTCCTCCTTTCTTTAATATTTTAATATATTCATATTGCAAATTAGTGGCTATGATAGGTAGGGGTCTGGGACAGTGAGGTAGGAAAGTGCGATACTACTTACTCAGTAATTGACCTTACATCGGCATTTCTGAGCTTCGCCAAAGTAATAAGGTTTTTCTTTTCTTCAACGAGATAATACTTTCCACGACCCGATTTAGTTCTGAGGGTCTTGTGGATTTCTACATTAGGAAATATTTTTCTGAGTTCCTGTGCTTCGGCTTTTGAAATTGCGATCAAATTTTTAACCACCATTCATAATAAATTTTTGTTTAATTTGTCAATTTACATTTGACTTATTGTGTGATATAGTATACATTGGGGTTTTTTAAAACTATATCATATCATATATTAATAATAATAGAAAGTACCCACAAACCGCATAAATACGACATTCGTGGGTATTTTCTGAATTAAATGAGTTAGTCTTTTTTATGAGTTTTTCTATATTGAGCATTAATTCTACTACGCTCAAGCTTATTACAAGTAGGACATCTTAACTTTCTACTAAGGCTATTTATTTCAAATTCCCTACCACAATCACAGCAAACAATTGTTTTTACATTCTGTTTTTCATACCCTTGACACTTATCACAATAAATTTGGTTATTAACTTTTTTATAAAACACATTACCGCACTTATTACATTTGCCAATTCTTTTATTTCCAATATACCATTCAAACCAATATCCAATATTATTATAATCAATTATTTCAAATGCAACCTCGCCAGAACCACCGTTATAATCAATCTGCTCCATAAAGTTCATTCTAATACAACCACGACTATAAAGCTGTAAATAACCCCTCTTAGCAAGTTTTGAAATAAGGTCTATATTTATATCTACCTTACTCGAAATATTACTTATTTTCTTCAGGTCAGAATATCTTGATGTTCCACCTTTAAAATAAATGTTATCATAAGGTTCATCTGGTTTCTTGATTTCAAAGTATTCTTTATTAAGTTTATAGACTATAAGCAATGTAAACAACAGTTTCTTTTCATCAAGAGTCAGTTCTGCACTATTGAAATAATTAACCTCACACTTTAAAACAGGAACACTTTCTATTGTTATTAATTGATTTTTCTTACAAGTAGAATAATCTATCGCCTTATTAACCACCTTGTAGTATCTCATTCTGTGATAATCTTTGATATATTTCTTACAAATATTATGTAGTTCATTCTTTCTATCTTCCTTTTTTCTTATATCAAGAATATCACGAAGATAAAGTGCCACAAGTTTAATTTCTGTGTTAAAATACTTTTTAGAAAATCCGTGTTCAATTATATTTTTGGCATAATCTAAATCTTTATATTTAAACTCATTCATACTTCAACCTCCTGCACAGAATAGTTTTCACCCAAATATGTAACATTGCCGTTTTTATCAGGCATTGGAAACATTACTGTAGTTTTGTTCATTCTAAGTTTTTCATAAATATATCTACCTATTAACTCCCACATAACATCTTTACTTTTTTGAGAATTATTTATGTAAAAATAGTCAATTACATAATTAAACGCACAACATACGCTTCCGACAGAAGCTATAATATCATATGTATACTTTGAAAAATCAAATATGCCACGTTTATCCTTTTCTTTTTCTGCATTCTCAAACTGTAACTCTCTATAAAAAAGTAAACATTCATCAATAATTCCTGATACTTTTTCATAATCAGAATTATTATATTCAATATCGTATTTTAAATCTAATACAGCGTTATCAGAACTTTCTTCTTTAATCTTTTTTGAAATTTCAAAGTTAATACCCTCTATGTATTTACAAAGTAAATTCATTGGACTATCGCTCATTGTAACAGGCATATACTTATAATAATTATCTAAGAAAGTCATTTGTTCTGGGGTCTTTTGACTTAAATCAATTAAAGACTTTAAGGAAATACCAAAACGCTGTTTGCAAGCTGTTTCATTGCTATCAACATATTTATCATACTTCTTCTTGCAATCAGGGTATCTGTATCTAAAGAAATATGGATATTTGTCAAGAAGAATACTGTTGTAAAACCTTATTTTCTCTATATCCTCTGGCGTATAGCTGTTCTTTTCAGCCGTTTTATCATCAGTTTTTCGATATTCAACCCATAATTTTGGAATACCCTTAACCTCTCGTCCCAGTTTGGTTTTGTCAATTTGACAACTTTGTGCTTTACAACACTGAATTAACCTTGAATATGTAATTTTCCACATATCATTATCCTTACCATATTTATCTTCAATTTCTTTAAGTAAAGCATAAGCATTACTGCTTTTATTTGTTATTTGACCAATAATTGAACCAAAACCAAACTTGTCGGCATTCTGAATATCTTCTTTTGTAAAAATTTTCTTTTCAGGCTTTGGAGCATCATACGTCATTGTTAATTCATTTCTGTAAACCCCCTTAATAATTGTGGGATCAGACGTTGTTGCTAAAATATCAAGGTCAAAATCTGCACCCCCGAAATTCTGCACTGTATGACCAAACCAATTTATTATAATGCCAGTTTTACAATACTTGTACCATTTCTCAGTTTCAGTATTCTTTTTTAAATTCATAACAACGTGTTCCGATCTGAAAGTGAGGGGAGACCTCATACCGTCTACCTGTGTTACGTTGCGCTCATTCCAATAGTTTGAATAAAATTCATCTTTATCAAGCAATCCAGTGGGTTCAATACCACAAACGTGTTGCATATAAGCATATGGGTCAGATACTAAAGTCTGAAAATTACCCTTAACATAAATATCACCCATGCAGCCTTTTTTTATTTTATTCTTTATCAAATCCCTTATTTTTGTACGAATAAATTTATCATTCTTCAAATCGGGATTTACCACAAGTGACTTCAACCAATAATTATCACTACTTCTCAAAAAATTGTTTATGCTTTCTTCTGTATTATTTACTCCAAGCAAAAACAGCAACATATATTCAAAGTTATCATATGAAACACCCGTTATCCAATCAACGAAAGGCTTGCATAGTTCCTTTATGTCAGTTTCGTTCAAGTTCAAAGTCTGTAAGAACTGGTAATTCATCTTTAGAATGTTTTTACACTCTTTAGGTGAATACTGAGGAATACCCCATTTCAAACCATTTTTGTGGCATTTTTCAAGGTAATCATCGACATCATCATAACAGTTCCAAAGCTTAAACTGCGATTCAGAAATAATAATGTCGTAATCTCGAAGATCAGCTTTTATATAATTTCCGTTTTCATCTTTGTAAATTGTATCTACTATGTAATTGCCACCGTTTATTTCTTCACAAAATTCGTGAATGGGGAACGTACAAAGCATACCCTTTATAAAGCTTTGCCTTAATCCAAATTGTGAAGGTATATAGTCTAATCCTAACTCATCAGCCCATTTCTTAGCCTGTCTTGGAGATATAAGTCCCATTCCGTCAGTTCTGTTAAAAGTTTGTGTAACGGTCTTATCTTCTACTAAATCATCAGTGTTTCCTGCTATCTCAGTTACAAAATGTACGTCAAAGGTATCGGTATTTTCAAAATCTTTAACTACAATAAACTTTGGTTCACTTACAACCTGAGTTGCAGAACTGCTAAGTCCAAAATAGGCATTATATTTACTTGCAGCGAGAGGAATATTCTTGTTTCTGTCATTATCAAGTCTGTGAATTACTTCATCAATAATATCATCTGGACAAACCACAATAGTTGATTTACGAGCTTGTCCAGCAGAACAACTCAACCTGTGATAAACCTTGCCGTTTATTTCAACGCCATTTTCACAAATATAATCATAATCTTTTGTACTTTCCATAACGATAGTTACATAATCTTTTACATATAGCATATCGTCTATTTCAGATTGTACTTCGTTTCTGTTAGCAACAATCTTTCCAATGTCATCTTTTCCAAGAGATTTTGAATTTGAAAGCTTTTTATCATAAATTTCTCTGTCTGTATATAATCCCTCAACCTTATCAAAATCAATAACCTGCCCACGGACTTCTCTTATTGTACGAAGCATCTGACTATCAGCCAACGCAATTACGCATTTTAATTTTTTAGCTTCGTCAAATTCCATATTAATTTTATACCCAAATTCCTTCAGAAGCGAAGACTTAAATTTCAGTGTATATATCTGTCTCATGTGTTATTATCTCCTTTTACTGTATTTTATTGCTATTCCTTCACGAAGCCTTTCTGAGAAATAATTTTTTATTGTTAAAATTAAATTATTATCACTATATTTAAGAATATCAACATTGATGAACCTTGAAGATTTTTGCCAATAATAACTATTCCTACGATATAATGATTCACATTTAACCTTACGATTATATTCTTCTGTTATGCAAATATCAATAGTATCTTCTTTGATAAACATAGTAAATGGCTGTGTAATATCGCTTGAAAAATTTATCATTACAAGATACGGAGAATCCCAGCTACCACGTTTTACTGTTATTACACAATTATGCTGTACTTGTTCATACCATTTTGGAATAGTATTACAAATATCAAATATAGTGTTAATATATTCTTCTCTTTTTAATCTTGCTTCATATTTTTTATGTAATTCTATATCTTCGCTAATATATGTAACCATAGCGTTATCTGTAAATACAATCCTATTCTTAAATGTTATATTTTCAAGCTTTATAGAACGAAAAAAGCTATTCTTAATATGTCCATAAGGAAGCAGATCGCATTGTAAAAAATCATAAATTTCAGTAAAAATATTATTTTCATAATCAAACATACCATTCATAATTTTTTCCATATGTTTTCTACCAGTGCCATGTTTTTCTTTACCACAAATCCAAACATCTTTAATATCTGCGACTTTATACAGTTTATGACGTTCTATTTGTTCTGTTACAATAGGACTACATTGAAATTCAATAACCCACTTTTGACCACCATATTCAAACATAACGTCAGGTCTTTGTTTGGTTTCAGGAATCCACGCTTCTAATACAGCGTTACTAACTCCGTCTTGTGACTTAATCCAGTTATACAAAGCAATTTTACCTTTAATATGTTCTTCAGTTTCAGGCTCAGAATATAAATAATCACATTCAAATTTATCCTTGTGTCTAAAATATGGCGTGTTTATTTGACCATGGCAGTATTCATAATCTTTTCCACAAACTGGGCATTTGATTATATCTTTACTTGCCCAAGTCTTCAATTCTTCCTTAGAATACTTACCGTCATAACAATTAATTGTATTATTACCAATTTTTGCGGTTATCATCTTATCATCTTATCATCTCCTCAATTTTAATAAAAATCTGTTTTTATCATACTTCCTTGTCACTCTGTATCAGTTCCCACAAATCTTCCAATGTCTCAGAAGGTACAACGTTGTTATTTACATCAGTAACTTCCATATCTTCTTTAGTTCCCCATTCTTTCTCATATATGTACCATTCTATCCAATTCTCATCGTCACCGATAATTTCAGAAATAATCTTTATAATAGGGAATAATGATGTATTATTAATAAATTTATCACCAACATCTCCGAATAACTCATTGAATTTGTCGTATATGCTTTCCAACGAATAGTATCTTTCCTTTATAACTGTCATGAGCTTTATAAATTGCTCTTTAGTCATTTTTATGTTCTCCTCGTTATAATTAGCATTAGTAAAAATTAATTTAATATCTTCAAAAGTTAATGGCTTACCACATACTTTGATACGATTATCCTTGTTATTCTCAACTACTTCTATACCCATCTCCTCACATAAAGCAAGCATTTCTTCTTCATCAAACAACATTATACATCTTCCTTTCTTAACCTAACAGCAAAATTACCGCCCACAATATCATATGTAAAATCAATATTCTCAAATCTCATAACTTCCTGTATCTGTGACAAATGAAACAAATAAGCAACCTTGCCCTTCCTGATTTCAGATAACGTATCGTTTATCATTCCGACATAATACTTGTCTAAAGTATCGCCATCACAAGTCATCTTGTGTCTGTCACCAGTCGAAACTCTTTTTAATCTTTTATCCGATGATTTATCAGTATTAATATGTAAATCAGTGGCAACTCTATCTATAACTTCACTCATATTCTCAGGAAAATAATTTGTGCAACAGTAGGGAAGACCTCGGCTTGAACAGTTTATAAATCCGCAAGTAGAACAATCGTAATGTAGCCCTACGGAAGCAAATTCCTTGGCAAAGTTCATACTGCACCACCTGCTTCCATAGTGCCAGTTTCCACAAGTTGATTTACAGCCTTGGTAAAATCACGTTTAATATCATCAAACTTGGTTACAAGGTTCTTCTTACTCTTACAATGTCTGCGTGTCATCAGAGTCTTCCAGCTTCTATCAGAACGCATAACTTTATAAATTCTCTTATATGTATAAGCATTATTTACAGATGTGTCGTGATACAGGTCAACAAGTGGCTTTATAATTTCTTCTACTGTAAGAGTTGAATAGTCTATAATTAAATTTGTCGTGACAATATTATTATTTACTTCTGATTCTACAATTGGAGTATCTGAGACAGTAGTATTCATCTCCAAGAACTTATTAGCACTATCCATAAACATTCTTATATACTCATCAACATCTGCTACAGCATCAATAGTCGAAACGCTATCTACCTTATACTTATTACAGAATTTATTCATAGCATACGACTGATTGAAACCTCTCAGAACCATATCATCATAAATTACTTTATATGTATCAGCTATCGACAGACCAAGAATGTTAGACACTGTTTTTACAAGAGGCGTTGCAATACTATTTTTCCACAGGAAATAGTTGGACTGTGTAGGGATAACCTTATCAATTTTAGCTTCCAAAGTATTAAATTTATCATTATTACTTTTCTCTAATTGTGTTATTCTCTCAGCCATAGCCAAAACAACAGAAGCCATATCTTTTACTCTAAAATAAGTATTAACCAGTTCTCTCTGTACTTTCCAAGCAAGGTCATCTGTGAATGATTTTACAAGCATAAGATAACCTGATTCAGTAATTAGTGTGATGTATTCACGAATTTTATTAGAAACACTCATAATTTTGTGCGTACGAATTTCGTTCGGTTGAATTTTGAAGTAATCTACACCTTCTATAAAGTGCTGTTTATTGGTATTAAAGTTTCTCCGAGCCGTTCCATCGGGTCTTTGATGAACTATATCAATATCCTTGAATGTCACTACCCTAACGTTGTTATATTCCTTAATAGGCAAAGTATGATTACCTACCGTTATTGCATTTTCAATTGTTGCTACTGAATTTTCAATCATTTTTTATTATCTCCTTTTATTTGTATTATAATAGTATTACCACTTAACTTATTACATCTCATTCAGAACCATATCACTTATATCCTCTGAGCCAAGCCCCATTTCAATAAATATGTTTCGAGCTGTCAGCAAAATATAAGCATATAATTATAAATTAATTTTAAGCTAAAATACAAAGACGTACATCTTTTAATTTTGAAACCCATTCATTAAGTAGTGAAATTACATTACTAAAAACATCTTGTCAAAATCAAAGTTATTTTACTTTGTAAATCTTGCCTTTGCTCTTTCAGATAATTCTTTACGCTGCTCCTCGGTAAGTTCTCTTACCTTCTTTTCGGAACTTCTAATACCAATAGCGTGATATGGTGCTTCAAATGTGCTTGCAACCCAAGTTCCATCTGGCAGAGTAGTTACACTTGTTTCTATCCAACCCTGCTTTAAAAATCTTGTTTTAAGTTTAGCGACCGATACATCAGCCACCCACTTGTTATCAATTTCAGAATAGGCGAGAACACATTCACGTTCTTCTTTAGTAAGCCTATCAGGCGTTACAATCTTTTTGTTACTCATTTTTAATATCTCCTTTAATATGTGTGTTTTAATATTTGTATACTTTTAATACCGAGCTTTTTACTGCTCCTAAATATAGTATACACTGAAAATTTTAGTTTGTCAAGTACTTTTTGCGACAAATATTATTATTTACTTATTTTTGCAGAAGAAATAAGCTCAGGAGCAAATTCATCAACTCCATATCTCTGTTTAAGTCCTTCTAACAATGCCTTAATGTTATTCTCAGCTTGGTCATCGGGAAGTACATATATATTAGGGACATTCCTTGGTTCACCGTCTATGTAACAACTGCCAGTGGTGTACTTGATGAATAGGTTATAGTCTACAAATAAATCTAAACAAGCATCTACTGTTTTACGATTAAGGTCTAAATCTTTTACAGCACGTTCAATGCTTCCATAAAAACCATATGCTTGTTGCTCATTTTCAATAATACGTCCTCTGATATAGGTATATACTTTTAAAAGAGTAGGTTTGCTCAGAGAATAGTCAATACCAATCATAGTGTCAAAAGCGTCATAAGAAAGCTTGGCAAACATTTTTGTAGGGATATTATAGAACTTATTCTCTAAATAAAAACCAACTAAACCCGTTGCTGATACAGAATCAATACTCTTTCCGTAAATTTGTGTTATTTCATTATTCTTAACGAGAGATACTAAAACTTTACGCACATAAGTTGAAAAAGATTTATTATGTCTGTCAACAGAGTACCCACACTTTTCACAAATCAAACTTATTGATGTAAAACATACCCCCTCTATATTAGAATATCTTTCAAGGCACAGCCTAACCATAATTCTTTTATAGTCATTTTCAAAATACTCAGTTAAATCAAAGGGAACTTTATAAAAATAATCCAAAAATTATCAAATCCTTTCATTTTATAAATTTAGGCACTCCACAGAAAGTGTGGAGTGTTTTTGCAATCACTACACAGAAAGTGTGGAGTGAATTTCAAAAATAGTGAATTTACTCCACAGAAAGTGTGGACTCTACTGGAACGTAATTAGACAGATAACATTAAATAGACAGATATAAAGAGTAGATTTGGGCGTTAATAATTTTTTGCAACATTCTTTTCTGTTTTCTTTTCATTTTTTATCATCTCCTTTATGTCTTAAACAAAATTCTTATTCACTTTTTATTATATCATATATTTTTACTTTGTCAAGCGAGTATTATTATTTACTTTTACTTTTATCAAGAACATACAAATATACTTGTTGTTATTTGTATTGTTTAACCCCTTGCGTATTTCTGTCTTATTTCATTCATTTCGCTACGCTACATTCATTATATAATCCAGAACCGCCCCATTTCATTGGGACTATACGCTTGTCCGAAAAACAAGTTTTTCGTCCAGTATATATTTTTATTGTGAAATGTTTTCTTTTTGGTCTTTTGATAAGAGTGAATAATATAATAGTAACTTGTTATTATTTTTTCTTTTTCTTTTGTTACTTTTCTTTTTCTTTTATGATGCAAAAATACCTTGTAATTTTTATGACTTTCGATTTGTTTCTATGAATTTATGATGTTTACTTGATTTGAGATACTCCTAATACATTAAATACAGGTTTGATTTTTGATACTTTTGATTGATTTTTATAGCATTCGGAGAAAGTATAGATTTTATCGGTGTTTGAGTGATTTAGATTTTGAGTTAGTTTTTGAAGTGTTTGAGGCGTGGTCTGAGGTGAATAAGTTGTATTTTTAAGATGATTCTGAATAGACATATAGTATTGAAATGTTATTTTTGAGATACTTGTGTCAGGCTCTGTGATTAGATTTGAAAGGTGTTTGTGCAGGTAGGGTAGAGAATATTGTTTGAGACAGAGATGTGAGTGTATATGGCGTTGTAGTTGATCTGAAAGTATGGTGTGAATGTGAGTTTGTTTTTAGTGTATTTTGTTGGTTTGGAAGCGAGATAAATAGGGGAGTTTATCGAAAAGTGTTATCGAATGATTTTATAGTATTATATAGTGTGAACTATTATAGTGTAATGTATTGAAGTCAAAATTTTTGACTTGTGAGTTGAGTGGAACTACTATAAGGATATGAGCCGACTATTAACGGTTTCTAAATGTAAACATACCCCACTCTTAAAATACCGAAAATACCGATAAAATCAGCAAAATAGAACATTTGTTTTACTTGCATTTTGTAGTAAAAATGCAAGTAGTGACATAAATTTACATTTATAAAACTTATGCTGCGATACAAGTTCTTGCGATTGCAGCCAATATAAATTATTGTTGCTTCCCGATTTAATCGGCATTTGAATACCCCTAGGGGGTATATACAATATTCGTTCGCTTAATAGTCCGAAATCGGACTAATCAAAATTGTATTATTCACATAATACAATAACACAAGACACAAAGCAGCTGCATATACAACAATATTAATGCCTACAATATCACTATACAATATTACCTACTAACCAACTATATATTACAACCTATCAACACACAGTATATTAATATCTACAACTCAAATAAGTAAACATTCATTTCAACAGTTCAGCAGCACTAACACTATATTACTTTACACTATTAAAATATATTGACACACATTTAACGATACAATAACCATAACTTAAAATTAAATCTCTATAACTTAAAGTTATATCAATTCAACGGCTGTAGTAACAACGCTTCAGGCTCCTATGTTCTATACAATATTAACAAAAATTCGCACTTAAAATACAGCATATTGCACAATACAAATACCAATTTACACCAATAAATATTTATTGAACAACAATATATAATTATCGTAAAACAATAACAAAATATTGTTTAACAATAAATGCGTCATATGGCATTTTAAACCCTCTTATAGTATAATTACATTACCAGCGATAAAACGCTGTACAGCGTATTGTAGCAGCCTTAAAACGTGTATATATATTTGCTTATAGCAGTATTTAAACACTATACAATATATACAATACACTATTGTTATATTTATATATTATATCTATTGATATTTCAATATTACACGTTCTAATTGTATTTGGCTATTAGCTCCGACGCTTCTACAAATACTTTATCGTATTAAAGTGTAATATCTATATTGTTATCAATAATATATTTAACTGCATTTGTTACAAATGTAGCTTTACTAATATTCATATCTTTACAATAATCTTCTAACATTTTGTTAATCTCAGGTTTAATTCTTATGTTAATATTTTTGTAATGATTTTTGTTATAATTATTATTATATTCAATTTTTTTATCCATTGTAATAGCTCCTAATTTTATTATTATTTGTGCACTATTACATACACATTTTTTAATTTGTGATTACAAAAGCTAAATTTGTGCAATATCACAACAAATATACATTATATACAGTACATTTGACTGTTTATACACTGTTCTGTGTTTATATTTCGTTGTTATTTTGCACAAATTCCGTCATATTGCACAATTTGCTTTATTTGCAATACATACGACTATGTGTTACAATATAATTACAGTAAAGGAAAGGAAAACGAAAATCAAACCTAAACTTTACGAGTAATAAGAAAGGACGGTAAAAATACATACTATGTATACTGATTACGGGTACATAGGATTAGCAGATGGAATTGAATACGCTTCAGATACGGAAGCCATCGAAGCTAATCCTATGAACTAAAACCAAAGGGGCATTAAACAATTGCCGTTGTTTATGTAAGTCCCCTTTAATAATCAGTGTATCATAACAAAGCAAAAATGTCAAGAACTGTTTTAATGCCTATCTAAATAATAAGCAATAGCAGCCTCAATAAATGCCTTTTTGGTTATATCCTTTTGTTCACAATATTCTAACATTTGGTTATAAATTTGTTTATCAATCATAGCATTTACTTTATTTAAATTTTGTTCATATTTTGTTTTAGCTCTTTTAATAGCTTCTGTGGTCGGCATATCTGAATCACTCCTAAAATGTAGTCATTTTGTACAAAATCAAGTATGTTTATTTGTGCAACTTTTTATTAAAAACTCATTGACATATACGATCATATATGATATAATAATATCAAGATAAGGGAAGGGAAAACAAAACAAAAGAAAACAAGATCCCCAATCTAAACAATATCATAAACCAACAAAAAAGTCAAGCCAATTTTTTAACTTGACAAAATCGAAAGGAAGTTATAAAATGACAAGTATAAAAGTAACATTTATGCAGATTATCCGCTTCAGACTTTTAGAATTTTTCAGGAAGTCACACAAAAAAGCAGAAGCAAAAACCTGCACAATGCAGAGCATATAAAAGGAGGTAATAAAAAATGACATATCTTTATAAGCTTGAAAACACAAAAAACAAAGCAATTAAATATATTGAAGTTTTCGCCCCGCTTGAAATTGGAATAATAATCAAATGGGGATTGAATGAAGACAAGACAACAGCAAGTTGGAAAGTGTTAGAAAAAATATAATATTACGGCTTCAACGGCTGAATCAAAAAATCAGCCGTCAATATCACGGCAAAAAGGTAAATCCCTTTAAGTCGTACCAAAAATAAGCAAATGATAAAAATGGAGGTTAAAACATATGAAAAGTTATATTGAAATAATGCGGACTCTTAAAAATCAAAAAGCCCATTCAGCTTGGGAAAAGGGAGTAATAAACACAGCTATTGACCTTCTTGAAAACATTTCAGATTGTGAAGTTAATGAAATTTCTAACTCTTCACTTCTTAAAAAGGCACTTTTGAACGGTGCTTCAAATTGGAGTGAATACAGTTGGGGAGGCTGTTATTTAATCTACAATAGCGATATTGCTGAAATGTTCTGTACACCTTCAGAGTTGAAGAAAACGCATAACGGTGAACGCAAGCCAAATAAAAATGAAGAATGGCTTGACGTTCAAGCAAGAGCATTAAATCAAGCTGCAAGAATGATTATAACAATAGCTTTTGAAGGATAAACATTTTTCAAGCCGTCAAACGTCAAACACAAGTAAATAATAAAATGTTTGACGGTTTTATAAAGTGCTTATTTCAAGCATTAAAAAATCAATGGAGGGCGTAAGCTATGGGCAAAAAAATAAAACTTGATTTTGGGGAGTTTGTACATTTTCTTGATAAAAGAAAAAATGGCTACTATGATTTTTATAGAACAGCATTAATCAAAAATGATAAAAAAATCTATGGTACGGCGTACAAATTAACAAGACCGTTAACCAATGACGATAAAGCATATATATTATCATGGAAAAATACACGGCTTTTTATAGCTCGGGCACAATATGCACCAGAATTGAAAAATAATTTGGTGTTTATCGCTGATAAATGTATTTGATAAAACGTGTATTTAATGGAGGATTTTAAAATGGATATAACTGTAAAATACAACCGCAAAAATTTTTTCGGCTCAGATGATTATACAGAGGACATCAAACAAAATGCTGATTTTAACGATCTGAAAAAAGCATTTTCAGCATTGAAAAAAGATCATAATTTTGCAGTCCAGATTGATAATTACTGTTTAATCTGGAATACAATAACAGATTTTGAACACGGTTCATTGACTTGTTATGAATATGAAGTTGCCAACAGTCGCAACGAATATTTGTGGAGTTTTGAGGGCTGTAAAAAGCACTTTTATTCAATGTTTAAAGATTAATGCAGAGCATTGCAGGCGGTGCAATACCGCTTGTAATAAAGTATAATAAAATTCACATTTGATAGGAGGAATAATAATGACAACTGTTAAAATCAATCTTGAAAACGGCGATCACATTACAACACAGATAAATTGCACGCCTGAAGAAGCGTGCAATTATTACCGCTACAAATTAAATAGTGTTTTTGCTGCTGGAATGTGCTACTATTTTTCGGAATGGTTAAACGATCACGGAATTGCAGAGGATACAACAGAGGATGTTATCAATAACACATCCGGACTCCGTGACGGATGCAGGCTTGACATATACGATAATTATTGTTTTGACGATGAAGATAAGTGTTATCAGATTAGTTATATATGGGCGTTAAAAAATGGTATAATTTACGCTGCTATATATGACTCGATAGATGATCGTTATATTGGTGATATTGAAATTAAGGCTTGAGGAGGAATAAGCTATGAAAAAATTCAAACTTTGGATGGGCTGTCTTGGCAATGGAATAACCGTATGCAATTCAGCAGCAGAGAGCAACGGAGAATATAAGTATATAGCACATATCAGCAACAACGGAAAAATAAAGCTGTATGTATCAGAGAAATATATTCCTGTTGAGGACATGCGGAGAATTGAACGGGTAGCAGCAGATCAGCGGAAAACATTCTTAACTGAATGGAATAAGCACTTAGATATAAGGAAGTATGAAAAGCTTCTTGATATGTGCAGTCATTCAGATTTTATGGAAATAGTACATAATAAAGAAATGACACTTGCGGAAAAGGTAAAGCGACTTGAGGAGCAATATATTTGAGGAGGTTTAAACAATGACAGTAAAACGATTTATACAGCTATACGAGGGCGTTAATATTGTTAAAGTCGAATTATTTGAGCTTAACGAGAATGTAATTTGGGACACTGACACGGAAATTTTATCACGAGCCGACGAACTGCACGAGGAATGGAAAAATGCAGAGGTGCAAGGCTGGCAGTTTGACGAGGATACACTTTATTTAAGCGTTATAAAGTAAATGAAATAATTGTTTGATGGGAGGTGAAAATAATGTTTATAATTTTTTTAATGATATATCTTTTTGCAGGCTGCTGCGAAGAAATCTGGTTGAAAATGAAGAAGTGAGGGGATAATAAAATGAGTATAGAAGTTTTAGGATATATGGCAGCCCCAACAACGCAGCAGAAACGCCCTATAACAACACGGAAAAATTACAAGATAAAATCACAAGCAATAAAACAAAAGCTGTTAGGCGTGATTCTGATAGCCTTAGGAGCTGCCACTATACCAATGGAAAATGATGTAACTATTTTCATAGTGTGCTTATTCCTTGGAATAGCTGCAATGATAGGAGATAGGAAAAATGGGTAATACAAGTTTCACGGAAATTTTAACAGCCTTTTATAATGGCAACAGAGGGCAGGCACAGCAAACTGCGGAAACTATTCAATACAAAGCTTTTAATCTGTCGGAGGAATACGACAGACAGAAGCAAGAACGCTTGAATTATGAAGCACTTGACAAAGTGTGGAATTTATGATAAATTAAAATAAAATTAAAAATTAACTGTAATATTCGGGAGGAAAAATATTATGAAAAATTTGAAGAGAATAATGTACGAAAGTTACGATACTAATTATTATTATGAAGATTCGTATGGTGTACAGGCAGCTCCGTTATTGAATGGAGAACTATTTGTAGCAGATGGTTATGAATGGATTTTGTTGAATAATTTTGGTGTTGATATTGTTACAGATTATGGGTATTATGATGATATTTATTTCAGTGATTACCCTGAAAAGGCTTTAGAAATGATTGCATATCTGATTGAGGACTGCTCAAAAAGAGGATATGTTAAAGACCCAACACCAGAAGAAAAAAAAGAAATCGCTGAACTTTTAGGCGATGGAATCGAAGATTAATAGAAGGAGTAAACAACAATGGAGAAGATGTTATTTATTAAAGGAACAAGCAGCGGTTATGAGCCTAAACAGTGCGGAGAAACATTCACTGTGAATCAGCTTATAGAAAAGTTGGAAGAACTCCGTGATTATGAGGACGCAGGAGATTTACCCGTGTATCTTTGCAATGATAATGGCTATACATATGGAGAAATTAACGAAGATACAATGAATCTTAAAAATTACAATGATTAAATAAAAGGTATATTGGTACATTTTGTAGGAGAAATTTATTATGAAAACAAAGGAAGAAATGATGCAAATGCTTTTTTCAAAGCTGGCTGAACTTCAAGATTTGATTGAAGAAGATGACGAATCTGTTCTGATAGCAAGACTTCAAGCAGAAGTTGCTTTGCTTTATGACATTCTCGGTGAGGACGTTCCCGAAGAATACTGGGAACAGATAGAAGAAGTAATCTAAAAGCTGTCCGAGCAGCTATAAACAGTCCATTAAGCTCGGAGCGTTTGACAGTCTGAATAAGGCTGTCAAGGTTGGAAAATCAAAGTTATAAATAATATGGAGGAATAAAGTTATGAATAAGACAAGAGAAATTGTAATACATGGAAGCGGATATAATGTTTATAAGGTTATCAATGAATACGATAACAGCATCCGATATAAAGGCAGTTATGAAATTGACGGAAAATATAACGACTGCTGGTCACTGTGTATGACACCTGAAGCAGCAATGATTGATGCTATTGCACATAAGACAGGCAATGAGAGAGCAACGCCTTTAATCTGTAAGATGATTGATATTGAATGTGATTATATTGACAATGAGTAAATATTTGTATTGAACACGGTGAGCGAGACGGAAAGAAACTGAAAGCTGCAAGCAGACTTAAAATATTTTCCCAGATCACTATGTCAATGTGGAGACTTATTCAGAGTGGAAAAATTGCTTGATGAAATTACTGTTTTATGTGAGGAAGAAATAAAATCTGCAAAATATGGATTAAAATATTTCTTCAGATAAGGAGCAACTATGAAAAACACAATAAACAATATACCATTCCTCGGCTTTTGGTCATATTCAAATTTCTTTCTGATCGGAGAATACTTTCCAAACGGAGGCTGTACAGCGGAACTTCGCTTAATAAAAACACCAATAGGCTTCAAAGCGGAAATCTATGCTCAATGTTTTGCCCTTATTCCACGTCTGGAAAAATTGTGGACAAATACTAAAGAGATAATCACTATGCGAGATATGGAATCATTCCTTATTAGCATAGGCTTAAAGAAATGCAATTAAAGTAAATAATAAAATGGAGATGATAATATGTCAAAGATAACCCCGATCGGAGAAACCAAATTCATTCTCGAAGCAAACGGCTACAGTTTCCATATCTGCCTCGGAACATATATGAGCGGAAACTATATAGCAATTCCAGACTGGGGAATATGTTCCAAGGCAGCAGACTGGATTGACATACTGTGGAATAAGGAACAACTGTCAAATAGCCTGAATGAAACAGTATCAAAGAATGCAAGAATAATAGCTATTGCAGTATGCAAATATATGACGGAGGATTAACAAAATGCCAAACGCAGCTCTTAATATAACGGAAAATTCAACAAATATAATTCCATTTCCAAAACACAAGTTTTGCTTTGAGCAGATGATGTCTACCGAAAATACAATTAGTTTGGACAATTTGACAGATGAGGTGGATAGCAATACCCATAAGGGTATGGATAATTTCCCTGTCGATGTGTATAATCAGATGATAGAATACAGCCTCGATAACGGAAAAATCCGCAATGCTATGTTAATGATCTGTATGGCAAACTGGGGAATGAGATTTTCCGATGTGGTAAGAGTGCGTTTTGGTTATCTTTTTGACCACGAGGGACATTTCAAAGAAGCGTTCAGCCTTCCCAATGGAGAAAAGAAGACAAAAAAATCAGTCCTCTATTATAATAATGAGGCAACAGAAAAAATCATAAGTCTGTATCTTGATACCGTAGGAAAAAATAAGTCCCGTCTGGATTATTTGTTTACAAGTGAAAGCGGAAACGCCGTCAAAGCAACGTTACAAGAACTCGAAGCAGAGGATTTATATGACGGAAAAATTGAAATTACATCAAAGATGCTGCTGAAAATCCCCGATACAGAAAAACGTCTGTTGGAAAAATATATTGACGGTAAAATCACAGATGATAATTTTGAATATATGAGTAACATTATCAAGCAAGACAAAAAGAACCTTGAAACCCAACTGGAAAATCTTATTGAAGCAAAGAAAAAATATGTTAGTAACATTTCCAATGCTGATAAAATCTATCTTTGCAGACCAATCAGTCATACAGCAGGGGAAAATATAATAAAAGAAACTCTGAGAGAGATCGGAATAAATCCCCGAAACCGCAAGAACAAATCGGAAAAACAAACCACAAGCAATAAATACAACACCCATAGTCTGAGGAAAACTTTTGCCGATTGGTTTATCGCAACAGGTGATAGATTAAACAACAGCGGAGAATTAGCTTTTAACGATACCATTATGGACTTGTTAAAGGAAAAATTTAAACATAGCAGCAAGAGTGTGACAACTCATTATACAAATGCACAAGAGGAAGCTTTTAAGCTGATATGTCAGAACTTAAATATAGGACTTGACATATTGGAAAATTACGAAAACAATTTAGAAATTTGACGGAAAATTTCAGTTGAAATGTTAAAATGAGTATGATATAATTAATAAAAACTCCGTTTTATCGGAAGATTTGAGGTGAAAATAAATGATTGAAATAAAAAGATTTAGCGACATACCACAATTCACAAGGGATGGAGCGTGGGAGTGCAACTTTGATATAGAAGGCGTTGCCCGTTGGATAAAACAAGAGCAGGAAGAATTAGGTTTGCAGCTTAACCCGAAATTTCAAAGAGGACACGTCTGGACAGAACAACAGCAAATAGCATTTCTTGAATATTTCTTCCGTGGTGGAAAATCAGGCTTGGTCTGCTATTTCAATAAGCCTGATTGGAATAATCTCGTTCCCGAGGGAGCATATAATGAATATGTCTGCGTGGACGGATTACAACGAATTACAGCTTGTCTGAGGTTTATCAATAACGAAATCCCTATCTTTGGACGTTATTATAAAGACTTCGAGGATAAACCGAAGATGAGACATATGTTAAGGCTTAATGTCAATAATTTGAAGACTGAAAAGGAAGTTTTACAATGGTATATTGATATGAACGTAGGTGGAACACCTCATACATCGGAAGAAATTGAGCGTGTCAAGAAGATGATTGAGGAACTGGAATAATTTAATGAAAGGTGGATTTTATAAAATCAAAAGTAAGATATAAGATAAGTTAATCCTCTTGACAAATTGGAAAAAGCGTGATAATATTAAATCATCGGAATGATGATTACGTCTGTTTTATCACTTTCTTTAATTTTGTCAGGAGGATTTTTATTATGAACGAGTTTGATATGTATTCCAAAAAGTATTGTGCTAATTTTCTGTGTGATAAGTATAGAAAAAAAGAACTTGTTTTAGACATTGGCACTCAGAGAGGTGAGGTTTGGTCAAATACAAGGAAATCTTTGTACATCCAGTCAATGCTTCTTGGAATAACAGAAGCATCATCTCCGTTTGTTATCAATACAAATAAATTACCCAACGGACATAAATCATTCCGTGTTCTTGACGGAAAACAAAGAAGTTTAACTATCATTGAATTTATAAATAATGATTTTGCTTTAACCGGTTTGATGGGTCAAACCGCCGTATGCTTAAATGGTGAACCCGTAAAACTTCAAGGAAAAAGATTTAAAAGGCTCGATCCTGAATTGCAGGAGAGAATTATCAACACAAATATAAACATTTCATTTATTGATGAGGCTACTTCTGAGCAGGAAGCATTTATCTTCCGTATGCTTAATAACGGAAAACCTGTTTCAAGATTTGATAAATCTCGTTCATATAAGCAGGATATGAGTGATATTAGAAGATTAACAGATAATGAGCTTTTCAATGCTATGTTCTCTGAAACCAGCAAAAAGGCATTTAAACACGAAGAGTTTGTTGTTAAAGTATGGGTTGCTTTATTTGAAGAAAATCCTCAGTTTAATGGAAGTCATATCGAAGCAATTATGAAAGAACTGACTATTACTGCTGATGAAGAGGAACAAATCAGAGATACGCTTAATTTCATTTTTGAAGTATATAAGCAACTTGCTGTATCAAACAAAGAAATGGTAAAGTCATTATTTAACATCGTTAATGTTATTGTATATGTACCTTACATCGGAAAATTTGATACTGCTGAGCAGTTTATTGATTGGTTTGTGTCATTTTATAATAATGTTCCTGAAGAATACGATGGTGTGACAAAGAAAAATCATGCTTCAAATACAAATATTGTATTGTTAAGGCGTAAGATAATAGAGGATTCTATAGATAACTACCTTGCAACAGTTACTGAATAATTTTTCACAATAATAAAACCGTCACTCTTATTTAGGGTGACGGTTATTTTTTTTATTAAATTAAACAGTAATAAAGAAGCAACGAATATACGATATAATATTACATTTTACCTATAACTAAGCCTTTGCAATAAATATCTTGATTATCATAATCGGAAAAAAGAATATCATCATATTTATCGTTCAGAGAAATGAGTCTATCTCCACCAAATTTCTTAATATATCCGTTGCCTTCAAT